>Ga0209040_10002438_pt1 | contig 14608 bp, 10 predicted proteins | sample BogFormECP12_OM3_FD_188240 | JGI IMG/M metagenome (GOLD analysis project Ga0209040, IMG submission 188240) | Bog forest soil microbial communities from Calvert Island, British Columbia, Canada - ECP12_OM3 (SPAdes) (version 2) | ecosystem: Environmental > Aquatic > Freshwater > Wetlands > Bog ...
AGGAGCGCCTGAGCGCGTTCATGGACGAGCACGTCTATCCAGCCGAGGGCATCTACGAGCGTCAGCTGCACGACTCCGGCGACCCGCACCACCAGCCGGCGATCATGGAGGAGCTCAAGGTGCGCGCGCGCGAGGCGGGCCTGTGGAACATGTTCCTGCCCGACGCCTCGCTCGGCGCGGGGCTCGCCAACAGCGACTATGCGCCGCTCGCCGAGATCCTCGGTCGCTCGCACATCGCCTCGGAGGCGTGCAACTGCTCGGCCCCCGACACGGGCAACATGGAGGTGCTCTACCAGTTCGCCACGCCCGAGCAGAAGGAGCGCTGGCTGATGCCGCTGCTCGACGGCGAGATCCGCTCGGCCTTCGCGATGACCGAGCCCGATGTCGCCTCCTCCGACGCGACCAACATCGAGCTGCGCATCGAGCGCGACGGGGACGGCTACGTCCTCAACGGCCGCAAGTGGTGGATCTCAGGTGCCCTGCACCCCCACTGCCGGATCATGATCGTGATGGGCAAGACGACCCTCGATGGCCCCCGGCACAAGCAGCAGAGCATGATCCTGGTGCCGCTGGACACCCCGGGGGTGACGATCGTGCGCAACCTCTCGGTGTTCGGCTACGACGACCAGGAGGGCCATGCGGAACTCCTCTTCGAGGACGTTCGCGTGCCTGCGGGCAACCTGATCGCGAGCGAGGGCGACGGCTTCATGATCGCGCAGGCGCGGCTGGGCCCTGGACGCATCCACCACTGCATGCGCGCGATCGGCGCCGCCGAGCGGGCGCTCGAGGCGATGTGCCGCCGAGCGGTCTCGCGCGTCGCTTTCGGAGCGCCGCTCGCCACCCGCGGCAACGTCCAGGACTGGATCGCGGAGTCGCGCATCGAAATCGAGATGGCCCGCCTGCTGACGCTGAAGGCGGCCTGGATGATGGACACGGTCGGCAACCGCCACGCCCGCACCGAGATCGCCGCGATCAAGGTGGCCGCGCCAAACGTCGCGCTCAAGGTCGTCGACCGCGCGATCCAGGTGCACGGCGGCGGCGGGGTCTCCGACGACTTCACGCTCGCGGCCGCCTACGCGCACCTGCGCACCCTGCGGCTCGCCGACGGCCCCGACGAGGTGCACAAGATGTCGATCGCGCGCCGCGAGCTGGCGCCCTACGTCCCCCGCGAGGAGAGCTAGGCGCCAACGCCGGCGAGAAGAGGGTCGCTGTGAGCGCGCTGCTGTTCGCCGAGCGCCCGGCCGCGGGCGAGCCCGACGGTCTGCTGATCCTGCACCACGGCCGCGGCACCGACGAGCGCGACCTGCTCGGGCTCGCCGACGCCCTGGACCCCGCGCGCCGGCTGCTCGCAGTGTGCCCGCGCGCACCGCTCACGCTGGCCGGCTCTCCGGGGTACCACTGGTACCTGGTGCCGCAGGTGGGCCATCCCGATCCGCAGAGCTTCCACGCCGCATGCCGGAGCCTCGCCTCGCTGCACGATGAGCTGCGGGAGCAGACCGGGCTCGGCCCCGGGCGCACGATCCTCGGCGGCTTCTCGATGGGCTCGGTGATGAGCTATGCGCTCGGTCTCGCTCCGGGGCGCCCGGCACCGGCCGGGATCCTCGCGTTCTCGGGCTTCGTGCCCACCGTCGAGGGCTGGCATCCCGACCTCGAGGGGCGGCGGGGGCTGCCCGTGTTCATCGCGCACGGCCGGCGTGACCCGGTGATCGACGTCGCCTTCGCCCGCAACGCCGCCCGGCTGCTCGGCGACGGGGGCCTGGCCGTCGACTACCACGAGTCCGACGTCGGGCACGAGATCGACCCGGGGCAGCTGCCGGCCGCGGTCGCGTGGCTCGCGGCGCGCGCGCCGCACCCGGGGGTAAGCTCGCCGGCGGACCGAAGTGCCTAATCTTCAGCCCCGCAGCGTGCGACGTGAGTGAGGAGGAGAGGGGTGTCGGCAACGGCCGCGCAGCAGGCAGAATCTGAGCGGAGCCTGGAGGTCGTGATCGTCGGCGCCGGGTTCGGCGGGATCGCCGCGGCCATCGAGCTGCGCAGGCACGGGATCACCGACGTGACGATCCTCGAGAAGGCTCCCGACCTCGGCGGCACCTGGTTCTACAACAGCTACCCGGGGGCGGCCTGCGACGTGGCGAGCCACCTCTACTCGTTCTCCTTCGCGCAGCGGCGCGACTGGGAGCGCCTGTGCCCGACGCAGCCCGACATCCACGCCTACATCCACGACGTGGCGCGCGAGCACCAGCTCGACGCGCTGATCCAGACCGACACGACGGTGACCGCGTGCGCCTGGGACGCGACCCGCTGCCGGTGGACGATCGAGACGGACAGCGGGGCGAGCTATGAGGCGGACGCCGTGATTATCGCGACGGGCCAGCTGCACCAGCCCCAGCGGCCGCAGCTCGAGGGCGCGGAGACGTTCGCCGGCCACAGCTTCCACTCGGCCGAATGGGACCACGACTACCCGCTCGCGGGCAAGCGCGTGGCGGTCGTCGGCACGGGTGCCAGCGCGGTCCAGTTCATCCCTGAGATCGCTCCCCTGCTCGCGCGCCTGAGCGTCTTTCAGCGCACCGGCAACTGGTTCATGCCGCGCAAGAACAGGCGCTATCCGGGGCTCTTGCGGGCGATCATCGAAGGTGTACCGGGCCTGCAGGAGCTGCGGCGCGGCTTCTGGTTTGAGTACGGCGAGTCGCTCACGGGGGCGATCCGCCACCCCCGCAGCTTCGGCCGCGCGCTGGGGGCGCGCTCGGCGGCGTTCATGCGCTGGCAGCTGAAGGACCCCGACCTGCGCCGCAGGGTCTGGCCCGACTACACCTTCGGATGCAAGCGCGTGCTGTTCAGCTCCTACTTCCTGCCGACGCTGGAACGTGCGAACGTCGAGCTGGTCACCGAGCCGATCGCGAGGATGGAGCCCGAGGGGCTGCGCGGCGCGGACGGCAAGCTGCACGAGGTGGACTGCGTGATCTGGGCCACCGGCTTCAAGACGAACGACTTCATGTTCCCGATGGAGGTCTCCGGCGTCGACGGGTGCAGCCTGCGCGAGCGCTGGTCGGCGGGCGCGCACGCCCACCTCGGCATGACCGTCCCCGGCTTCCCGAACATGTTCCTGCTCTACGGGCCGAACACGAACACCTCGGGCGGCTCGATCCTCGTCTACCTCGAGGCGCAGTCCGCCTACGTGCGCCAGGCCCTCGAGCAGCTGCGCGCGCGCGGCGCCGGCGCGCTCGAGGTCCGCCCGGAGGTCGAGGCGGCCAGCGACCGTGCCCTGCAGGCACGCTTCGCGGGAACCGCGTGGACGCAGTGCGACTCGTGGTATCGCAACGAGCGGGGCCGGATCGTGGCCAACTGGCCGGGCTACATGCGCGAGTACGTCGAGCGCACGGCGCAGCTGGACGTCGGCGACTTCCAATTCCTACCCGTTGCCGAGCGGGCCGGCGTGACGGACGCCTAGGCGACGGGGGCGCATGCACGACTACGTCATCGTCGGCGCGGGCTCGGCCGGCTGCGTGCTCGCGAACCGCCTCTCGGAGGATCCGTCGGTGCGCGTGCTGCTGCTGGAGGCCGGCGGCAGCGACCGCTCGCTGAACGTCAAGATCCCGGCCGCGTTCCCGAAGCAGTTTCACACCAAGCTCGACTGGGATTTCTCGACCGAGCCCGAGCCGTGCGTGGACGATCGCTCGCTGTACATGCCGCGCGGCAAGGCGCTCGGCGGCTCGAGCTCGATGAACGCAATGCTCTACGTGCGCGGCCGGCCGCTGGACTACGACGGCTGGGAGGCCCAGGGCGCCAGCGGTTGGGGCTACCGCGACGTGCTGCCCTACTTCATCCGCTCCGAGGACAACGCGCGCGGGGCCTCCGCCTACCACGGCGCCGGCGGCCCCTTGAGGGTCAGCGAGCAGCGCTCGCCGCGACCGCTCGACCGACGCCTGCTGGCGGCCAGCGAAGCCGCCGGCATCCCTCGGATCGCCGACTACAACGGGCCCGAGCAGGACGGCGTCTCGATGTTCCAGGTGACGCAGCGCAACGGGCGCCGCTTCAGCGCCGCCGACGCGTTCCTGCGCCCGGTGCGCGCCCGACCCAACCTCGAGATCCGCACGGGGGCGACGGTGCTCGGCGTCGAGCTCGAGGGCGAGCGCGCGGTCGGCGTGCGGCTGCGCAGGGGGCGCGACGGCGTCGAGCTCGTCCGGGCCGATCGCGAGGTGCTGCTGTCGGCGGGCGCGATCGGCTCGCCGCACCTGCTCCTGCTGTCGGGGGTCGGGCCCGCCGACGAGCTGGCAGCAGCCGGCGTCGAGGCCCGCCACGACCTGCGCGGCGTGGGCGCGAACCTGCAGGACCATCCGTTCGTGACGCTGATCTGGGAGGTGTCGGACACCGACACGCTCTACGGCGCCGAGAAGCCCAAGCCCCTGGCCGAGTGGCTGCTGCGCAGGTCGGGGCCGCTCAGCTCGACGGTGGCCGAGGTCGTGGCGTTCACGCGCACGCGCGGGGGGCTGCCCGCGGCGGACATCCAGTTCCACATGGGCGCCGCCTACTTCGACGACCACGGCGCGGAGACCTACGACGGTGACTGCATGGTGATCGCCCCGGTACTCGTCTCCCCGCGCGCACGCGGGCGCGTGTGGCTGCGCTCGGCGGACCCGACGAGCAAGCCCCGCATCATCACCAACTCACTGTCCGAGCCGGACGACGTCGAATCGATGATCGCGGGGATGCATCTGGCCCGCGAGATCGCGGCCCAGGGGCCGCTGCGGGAGATCGTCGTGCAGGAGCTCAAGCCCGGCGCGCAGGCGGTCGGGCGCGAGGAGCTCGAAGCGGACCTGCGCCACCGCCTGATGCTGATCTACCACCCCGTGGGCACCGCTCGGATGAGCGACACGCATGCGGATGCCGTGGTGGACTCACAGCTGCGGGTGCACGGCCTGGAGGGTCTGCGCGTGGTCGACGCGTCGGTCATGCCGACCATCCCGGGCGGCAACACCAACGCCCCCACGATGATGATCGCCGAGCGCGCCGCCGACCTCATCCGAGGACGGGCGTGAGCGCCTCGGTCAACTACCACCGCGAGGGCGCTGGCCCACCGCTGGTGCTGCTCCACGGAGTCGGCCATCACTGGCAGGCGTGGCAGCCCGTGATCGACCTGCTCGCCGGGGAGTTCGACGTGATCGCGTGCGACTCGCCCGGGTTCGGGCGCTCGGCGCCGCTGTCGGGCGCGATCGAGCCCACGATCCCGGCCTACGTTGATGCCTTCGAGCTGTTCCTCGCCGAGCTCGGACTCGATCGGCCCCACGTCGCGGGAAGCTCGATGGGCGGCGCGATCGCGCTCGAGCTCGCGCGCAGCAGGGCCGTGAGCTCGGCCACTGCGATCTGCCCGGTCGGCTTCTGGAACGCTGCGGAAGCGCGCTACTGCCAGCTCGTGCTGGGCTCGCTGGCGCGCGTGCCGCAGGCGCTGCGCCCGGCCACGCTGTCGCTCGCGCGCACGCGCTCGGGGCGCAGGGCGCTGCTGACCACGCTGTACGGCTTCCCGACGCGGGTGCCGCCCGAGGAGGCGGTCGCGTCGTTCGAGGACGCGTGGGCCTCACCGGCCTTGATCCGCACGCTGGAGCACCTCGGCGACTACAGGTTTGCGCCGATGGGGCGCCCGCGCGGCGTGCCGATCACGGTCGCGTGGGGTGTGCGCGACCACCTGCTCCCCTACGCACGTCAGGCGCCGCGGGCGCGCGCGATGCTGCCGTGGGCGACGCACGTCGGATTAGGTGGCGGCCACCTTCCATTGGCCGACGATCCCGCCGCGACGGCGGCGGTCATCCGCACGTGCGCGGGCTCGGCGCGCCCGACGGTCGTCACGGCGGACTGATCGGTATGGCGGGGCGCGCGTGATCGCTCGTCGACTGGGTGCGGACGGGCCGGCCGTGTCGGCGATCGGGCTGGGCTGCATGGCGATGTCGGGGATGTACGGGCCCGCCGACCGCGCGGCGGGCATCGCGACGATCAACGCCGCGCTCGATGCCGGGATCAACCTGCTCGACACAGGCGACTTCTACGGCATGGGCCACAACGAGCTGCTGATCGCCGAGGCCACACGCGGACGCCCGCGCGAGGACTACATGCTCAGCGTGAAGTTCGGCGCGCAGCGTGGACCCGACGGTGCGTGGCTCGGCTACGACGCGAGCCCGCCCGCCGTCAAGACCGCGCTGACGTACTCGCTGACGCGCCTCGGCGTCGCTCACATCGACATCTATCGCCCGGCGCGCCTGGACCCCGACGTGCCGATCGAGGAGACGGTCGGCGCGATCGCCGAGCTGGTGCAGGCCGGCTACGTGCGCCACATCGGCCTCTCGGAGGTCGGCAGCGAGACGATCCGCCGCGCGGCGGCGACGCATCCAATCTGCGACCTGCAGATCGAGTACTCGTTGATCTCCCGCGGGATCGAGTCCGCGATCCTGCCGACCTGCCGCGCGCTGGGCGTCGCGATCACCGCCTACGGCGTGCTCAGCCGCGGGCTCATCAGCGGCCACTTCTCCGCCGAGCGTGAGCTCGCAGCGAACGACTTCCGCACCCACGCCCCGCGCTTCAGCGCCGCCAACCGCGAGCACAACCTCGCCCTGGTCGAGCGACTGCGCTCGCTTGCCGAGGCCAAGGGCGCGACCGCGGCGCAGCTCGCGATCGCGTGGGTCATGGCTCGCGGCGAGGACATCGTCGCGCTCGTCGGCGCGCGCACCCCCGAGCGCCTCGAGGAGGCACTGGGCGCGCTTGCGCTCGAGCTCGATGCCAGCGACATGGCGGCAATCGAGCGCGCGATCCCCCCGGACGGAGCGCGCGGCGAGCGCTATCCACCGCACGGGATGGCCACGCTCGACAGCGAGCAAGCCCGGTGATGAGCAGCCCGCGCCGGGCGAGCCGGCCGAGCCGGCCGGCATCGCTTGGGCGCGGCTGAGCGCGCCGCACCCTAGGAGAGCGGCGCGGCCGCAACCGGCGGTGTGCGCGCGGCATCTCGCCACGCGGCCGCGGCGAGCAGCTCGGCCGTGGGCCGTTCCTCTACGACCTCGGCTTCGCCGGCGAACACGAGCCCGGACTCGCCGTCCAGCGTGATCACGTCGCCCTCCGCGAGGGTGCGCCGGCCGATCGTCGCGGTCCGGCCCTCGAGATCGACGGTCAGCCCCGCGCAGCCGACGAGGCAGGGCTTGCCCAGCTCACGGGCGACGACTGCGGCGTGGGAGGTACGCCCGCCGGTGGCGGTGAGGATGCCCGCCGAGCGCGCCACGGCGGCGCTGTCGTCGGTCGAGACGGCGCGTCGGACGAGCACGGGCGGGCGCCCGGCGTCCGCCTGCCGCGCGACGGCGGCGGCGTCGAGCGCGAGCGGCCCGGTGGCCACGCCGAGACTGGCGGGGACGGCGCGGGCGAGCGCGGACTGGGCATCGCCACCGCGGACCCGTTGGCGCGTCAGCGCGTCCAGGTCGACGCCGGCGAGCCGCTCGAGCGCCGTTGCGGGCGAGATCAGACCCTCGTTCACCTGGTCCACGGCGATCCGCAGCGCGGCCCACGGGGTCCGCTTGGCGGTGCGCGACTGCAGCAGGAAGAGCTCGCCGTCCTGCACCGTGAACTCGAACTCCTGGGCGTCGTGCAGTTCGTCCTCGAGCAGCCGGCATGCCCGCTCGAGCTCCTCGCGCAGCGGGGCGTCCAGCGCAGCGGCGCCATGCTCGCCCTGCAGGGACTGGCGGCCCGCGACGATGTCCTCGCCCTGGGCGTCGAGCGCGAAGTCCATGTACATGCCCGGCTCTCCGAGCGCGGGATCGCGGGTGAAGCCGACCCCCGCGCCGGAGCGCCCGCCGGCGTTTCCGAACACCATCCGCTGGACGATCACGGCGGTGCCGAGGTCGTCTGGCAGCCCGCCGAGCTGCCTGTACTCCTGCGCCTTGGGCGACTCCCACGAGCGCAGCACCGCCGAGACGGCCTGCGCGAGCTGGACCTGAGGATCGTCGGGGAACGCCTCCCCGGTGAGCTCGCGGAAGAGCTCGAGGTGCGTAGCCGTCAGCTCTCTGAGCGCGAGCGCCTCGAGCTGGATCGCTCGCTCCACCTTGGCCGCGCTCAACCGTTCCTGCACGGACTGCTGAAAGCGCTCGGGCGCACAGCCGTGCACGGCCGACGCGAAGGACTCGACGAGCCGCCGGTAGCAGTCCCAGGCGAGCCGCGGGTTGCCTGTGTCGGCCGCAAAGCCCGCGACCGTGCGCTCCGAGAGGCCCACGTCGAGCACCGTCTCGAGCATGCCGGGCATCGACACGGGCGCGCCGGAGCGCACCGAGACGACGAGCGGGCGCAGGCGATCGCCAAGGCGCAGCCCGGTCGCCGCCTCGAGCGCGCCGAGCGCGGTGGCCGTCAGCTCGCCGAGCTCCTGCTCGCCCTGCCCCCCGCCCGCCAGGCCGCGGCGGGACACCGCGGTGGTGAGGACCACCGCGGCGGGCACGCGCAGCCCCGCCCGCGCCATGCGTGCCAGCCCGTGTGCCTTGGCGCCGATCGTGTCGGGCCCCGGCAGCGGGCCCGCCGTCTCGCCCAGCACATACACGTCTTCGCTGGAGGGCAGGACGCGCTCGGGCGCCACGGCCGCTTCGCTGCGGCGCACGGGAGCCTGGCTGCGCACGGCGCGGTCGAGCACCTGGTCGCGCAGGAGCAGCGCGGTGTGCATCAGCGCATCGGCGGCCTGCTCGAGCGCACCGGTCACCTCGACCAGCACGAACAGGTCGGCCGCCGGGGGAGAGCTTGCGACCAGCGCGGCGTGCACGGCACGCTGCGCGTCATCGGTCTCGCGCTCGAGGCTCACGACCTCGTGCGCCGCCTCCAGGAAGGCGTCCATCTCCTCCCGCGAGGCGCCGCGCTGGACGTCAGCGGCGAGCGTCACGGCGCGCAGATGAGCGCGCGCGGAGGCGAGCACCATGCGGCACATGCCGCGGAGCTGCCCGGCGATCTCCGGGCCGGGGCCGGGCGCGCGCAGGAGCGTGAGGTTGAAGGCGGCGTCCTCGAGGCTGTCGGCGATGTCGTCGGCGGCCTCGACCAGCGCCAGCAGGGCTTCGGGCTCGTCGGTGCGCTCGAGGTAGGCGCGCACGCGGCTGACGATCTCATCGGCGGCGTGCTCCCACTCACGGGCGCGCTGTGCGTCGGCCCCGTCGCGCTCGGCGCCGGCGTCGCCGGCGTCGGTGAGCGCCCGCTCGAGCTCGTCGCGTGTCGCCTCGCCGATCTCCACGACCAGCTCGCCGTGGCGCGTGATCAGTTCGAGCAGCTCCTCGCGCGCGGTGTGCACGTAGCCGACCAGCTCGGCTCGCACCTCGTCCTGGATCAGGGGCATGGGTCGTCCTGCGAGCAGGCCGTCCGAGCAGATCCGCAGGACCGAGCGCAGATAGGCTCGGGCGGCCGCCGCGCCGAGCACTTCGCTGAGCGACTCGCCGCCCGCCGCCCCGGGCCGCCCGGCCAGCTGCAGGGCGTCGTGCACCAGGCGCTCCCCGCCGGCCAGCAGGAACGCCCGGTGACCGTAGCGCTTGTCGGCCGCCCAGGCGAGCAGCTCCACGGCTGCGCGCTTGCCGACCAGGCCGCGCAATCGCTTGCGCGCGCGGTTCCAGTCGATCATGAACACGAGCTGGGATGCCAGCCCGGCGAGGAAGCGTTCGAGCGCTGCCGTGTCCTCGGCCACGTAGCGCCCGAGCGCGAGGTGGAAGAGGCCGCCCTCCATGTCGGGCTCGGCGCGCGAACGCGTGTCCTCCCAACTGACGCCGCGCCGCTCGAGGAGCTCTTGGAAGAAGATCAGCCGCGCGAGGTGCACGTCGGTGTAGGTGACGGTCACCGTCCGCTCCACGATCCGCAGCACGAGCACGTGGGCGTCGGTCATGCCGAGGTCGTTCTGCAGCACGAGCGCCGGGCCCGAGCGGGTGGCGATGGTGCCCAGGCCAGGATGCCCGAAGCGCAGGCGCTCGGTTTCGTGCAGGCCCCGCATGAAGGCGCGCACGAGCGGGCGGTCGCCCTCCTCGAGCCGGTGCGCGCGAGCGCCGTCGATCGTCTCGGTGGCCAGCTGTGCGAGGAGCAGGTTCAGCTCGCGGTGGGCGTCGACCACGAGCAGGTGCAGGCTGTCGCGCTCGTGCCCGGCCGCCGTGAGCAGGGCGAGGTCCTCGGCGCCGATCGTGTTCTCGGCGACGTGCAGCGAGTCCTCCAGCGCCGCCAGGCGCCGGTGCAGCTGATCGGCAGAGCCCGAGCCGGACGCCAGCAGCGGGGCGAGCATCGTCTCGACCTCGGCGTTCGCCTGCCGCACGATTTTGGCGGCGTACGGTATGCGGTAGGCGCCCTCCCCCGCACGGGCGCTGTCAGCGACAACGCGATCGAGTGCCGGATCCTCGACGCCGCTGGCGAGCCGCTCCTCGCGCAGGTCGCTCTCCTGCGCCCCGTCGGCCGCCGCGCGCGCGGTCTGCAGCAGCGTCAGCAGGTACTTGACGCGGTCGTTTGCCGCGAGCGCGCGGTGCACGAGCTCGGGGAGCAGCAGCTCGCCCTCGCCCAGCTCCTCGATGATGCGTTCCTTGGCCATCAGACCTCACTCGCTGCGTGTGCGCGCATGGAGGCGAGTCTCCGCGGCTTCGGGCCGTTGCGCATCCGTTCGGCTCCGAACGCCGACTGCGGCAAGCCCGCACGGCGATCCGGGCGTCGGCCAGCTCAGTCGCCCAGAACGTCCTCGAGCGTGCGGCCGCTGAGCACCGATGCGGGAAGGTCGGCGACGACGTCCGAGCCCGGTCTGGCCTGCTCGTCGCGGCGCTTGAGCAGCAGCCACTGGGGGCTCGGGCCGGAGCGCGTGCGCTGCAGCGCGAAACCGCCGCGGAGCTTCTCGCCGTGCAGCACGAACACCGCGTGACCGCGCAGGAGTGCCTCCGGCCACGCCACCCTCCCCCCCTGCTCGTAGTGGCCGCGGTCCCAGACGACGACGGCGCCGCCGTCGGTCCGCCCCTCGAAGCTGTTGTGGGCGAGGTCGTGGTCGGCGACCTCGACGGCCAGCCGCTTGACCGACGGGTCCAGCGACGGACCCTTGGGCAGCGCCCAGGATCGCATCACGCCGTCCACCTCCAGGCGCAGGTCGAAGTGCCGGGTGCCGGCCGCGTGCTGCTGCACGACGAAGGCGCCCGCGCTGACGCCGCGCACCGCGAACTGCTCGTGGCCCTCGACCGGCGCCTGCTCGACGGCCAGCGCGGACACGGCGGCGCCCGGCGGGCCCTCGCGCAGGAAGGCGATCAGCTCCTCGACGGCGCCCGGCGGGCCCTCCGCGTGCACCGCCACGGCGCCGTGCTCGGTGTTGCGCACCCAGCCGAGGACGCCGAGCTCACGCGCCCGACGGCGGGTCGCCTCGCGGAAGCCGACGCCCTGCACGCTCCCCGTGGCGAGCGCCCGGATCGCGCGGGCGTCGCGACGGTCGGGCGAGCGGCGGCCGGCCGGCATCTAGCGCCTCTTCGCGGTGGACACCCCGCTCATCGATCGAGCCCGATCAGCCGGTCGAGCTCGGCTGATGTGCGCGTTCGCGAGGCCTGGATGCGGCGCCGCTCGGCGAGCACAGCGGGCATGCCGGCGAGCACGTCGCGCCACACGCGCAGCCACAGCGAGGGACGGCGGATGCGCACGGCGAGCGCGAGATTGCGCATCTGTGTGTAAGCCAGCTCGGGCGCGTGGCGCAGGAGCGCACCCGCGGGGTAGTTCTTGGCCACTACCCAGGTCTGATTGCGCCAGTTGTGGTAGAGCTTGAACTGGTTCGCCGCTGAGCCGATCGTGGCGCTGCTCATGTGATAGCCCACGGCGGAGGGCACATACCGGCAGCTCCAACCGGCGAGCTGTGCGCGAAAGCACCAGTCGACGTCCTCGTAGTTGAAGAAGAAGCGCTCGTCGAAGAGACCCACCGCGTCGAGCGCCGCGCGCCGGTAGACGGCCGCCGCGGCGCACACGCTGAATACCTCCTGCGGCGTGTCGTACTGCCCTCTGTCGCGCAAGCCCTTGCCCCGGCGTCGGGCCGAGCCCCCCCAGCTGTAGACGTCCGCGGCCCCGTCGAGCAGCTCGCGCCGAGAGTAGTTCAGCAGCTTCCCGCACGCCGCTCCGGCCTCGGGGTGCTCGCTCAGCGCGGCGACGAGCTCGCCGAGACAGTCCGGCTCGAGTTCGACGTCGTTGTTCAGGAGCGCCACGAACTCCGACGGACCTGCGCGCAGGCAGGAGTTCAGCGCAACGCTCACGCCGCGGTTTCGCGGATGCGCGACCACCTCGACCTGCGGCCAGTGTTCGGCCAGCCACTCGACCGTCCCGTCGCTGGAGGCGTCGTCGACGACCACGACGCGGAAGTCACGGAAGGTCTGCCGGCGCAGCGACGGCAGCACGATCTCCAGCATCTCGCGGCCGTTGTAGGTGGCGATGGCCACGACCAGCCTGGGCACGCCTCCGCCCACGGCTTGCGAGGACGAGGACGCCATGATCGGGATCATTGCATAGCTCGTTCTCGCCGCTGTCCCGGCGAACCTGACAACGCAGCTGCTTGCGCCGGTGCGTCGTGGCGCCGGCGCATCGGGCCGTCGGCGCCCAGATAGCATTACGCCGGTGGCTGCACTGTCGAGCGCTCGCCGGATCCTCCTCGCCCCTTCGAAACGCGGATATCGGGGGCGGGTCGCGCGGCTGCGCAGGCCCCACGCCTTCAAGGAGACATACATCGCCGCGGCGCTCGCGCGCTGCGAGGAGCCCACGTACCTCGAAATAGGGGTGCGCGAAGGCGAGTGCTTTCGTCTCGCGCCCGCCGGCCGGAAGATCGGCATCGACCCGGTCGAATGCCACGCCATCAGGCCGCTGCGTCGCGGTGAGGAGTACTTCGTGATGAGCTCGGATGAGTTCTTCGCGGAGCAGGCTCCACATGTGCTGCAGCCGGCGTCGATCCACGTCGCGCTGATCGACGGTCTTCACGAGTTCCGTCAGGTCGCGTGCGACCTGCTCAACCTCGAGCCCTACATGCGCCCGGACGGGCTCGTGTTCTTCGATGACATGAACCCGCGCTCCGCGAGTCGGGCCGCGGATATACCGCCCGGCAAGGTGGATGTTCCCGGCGGCGTGGTCTGGAACGGGGACGTCTGGAAGATCGCGGCGCTCGTCGCCCGCGCGCGCCCCGATCTCACACTGACTACGGTGGACGCCGACCAGGGCGTGGGCGTGCTGAGCGGATTCGGTTCGGGCCACGATGAGGACCTCAGCGCGGAGATCGAGCGCTGCAAGGCGCTCGACTACAGCGAGCTGGAGAGCGCGCGCGAGCAGCTGCTGCATCTCGTCCCCCCCACGGACTTCCCCCGCATCCTGGCTGCGATCCCCGCGGCCCCGTCCTGACTGCGCTGCGCGCACAGCCCGCGCCGGTGCGAGCCGCCTCCTCCGGGCGGCGCTAGGAGCGCGCCCCGGCCCCCCGAATCACGCCCCAGCGGCGCGTGGCGTGGCCCATGCGGGCCACTCCGTGCCGCGTCGGGGAGCCGTGAACTGCGGCGGACACGCGGCCGGCTTCTCGATCACCGTGAGAATCGGATAACGGTGAACCGACGCGACTTGCTCGTGCAGGGCGAGCGCGGGGTTACGAGACTCGGGCCCCTGGATCGAGTTGAGAGGACGGGTGAGGCCGTCGACGAATGAGTGAAAGGGGTGAAACGCGCCGTGTATGTCCTCGCACACATACACCCCGCCGGGAGCGATGCGGGGCAGCAGGCATTCCAGCGTCACAGCCTGCTGGTTGGCCTCGTGCCCACCGTCGTCTATCACCACATCGATGTGAGGGCAGCGCTCCAGAAAGGAGCGCCAGAACTGCGGGTCGGACTGGTCTCCGATGACGATCTCGACATTCTCGGATTCCAGTGCACGACAGCCCGGGTCGACGTCGACGCCGTAGATGTATGTGTCCGAGCCGAAGTACTCGCGCCACATCTGCAGGCATCCTCCGCCGAACACACCGATTTCGACGATGTGCACGGGTTTGCCGCGAAAGCGATCGAGATGCCGATCGTAGATGTCGAAGTAGTGCCGCCACTTGTGGATGCCGGGTCCCACGCTCAGCGCGTCGAAATACTCCTCGAGCGGGTTGACGTGGCCTGCGACGGCCGCCGGCAGTGGCTCGTGCGGGGGAGCAATGCCGCGCGCGTAGCGGTATCCGCGGGTGAAGTAGCCCAGCGACGCCGCCGCGTGGAGCTCGCGTGCACGCCGAGTGATATCCCTGCGCCGGAGTGCGCTCTGGAGGCTGCTCAAGCGCCGGGAGATCTCCTCGGCGCCGGAGCGGACTGGGTTGTCGGTCGCGCTCATGTCCACGGTCCTGCCGTTGCCCGGCGCGCACACCCTAGAGCATGAGATCCGGGGATGTGGCGCAGCCGTCGCGGGAGCGATTAGTGTCCACACCCAGGCAGGTCATGAGGGCTGTTGACCACGACCACAGGAGGATGCAGATGAGCACCACGGCAACCGGGATCCGCCAGATCAGCCTGGTGTGCGTTCCCACGCTCGACCAGGACCGCGCGATCGAGTTCTACGAGTCGGTGGGCTTCGAGAAGCGGACCGACATCGCGTTCGGGGGGAGCTACCGCTGGGTGGAGGTCTA
>Ga0209040_10002440_pt1 | contig 14605 bp, 17 predicted proteins | sample BogFormECP12_OM3_FD_188240 | JGI IMG/M metagenome (GOLD analysis project Ga0209040, IMG submission 188240) | Bog forest soil microbial communities from Calvert Island, British Columbia, Canada - ECP12_OM3 (SPAdes) (version 2) | ecosystem: Environmental > Aquatic > Freshwater > Wetlands > Bog ...
ATACACCTCCCCGCCAACTACACCCGGCCCCGCGATCCACACCACTCGGCGAAGCCGTTCCGTCCAACAAACCGCCGCAACCCATCCTTGAGCCTCACGCAATTGAAATTCATCAGTAAACCAACTCGGCACCCACTGACGCGCAGATATGTCAGCAATTGCGACTCGTGCAGCTGCGCAAGCCGCTCAACCGACTTGATCTCCAGAATGACGCTCTTCTCCACAATCGCGTCGGCACGATAGCCATTATCCAACTTGATCCCATCGTAGAAAATCGGCAGCGACACCTGCCGTGCGACGGCGAGCCCACTGCGCTTCAGCTCGAGGCACAGACAGGCCTCATAGACCGATTCCATCAATCCCGGCCCGAAGTGTCGATGCACCTTGATGGCAAGTCCGATGATCCGTTCTGTCAGACCGTCGTCATAGGCGAGATGTGGTGTATCGGTGCATACCATCCGCCGATTGTGCCAAGCGCAAATTGCTGAAAACCTAACCACCTCGACCCCACGGAGGAAATCGCCATGGCAGACAACCCACGCTGGACCACCCGCCCCGCCGGCTCGACCTGGGGCGACTGGGGCACCGACGACGAACGCGGCCGCCTGAACCTGCTGACCCCGCAGAAGGTGCTGCAAGGCATCGCCGAGGTGAAGCTGGGCAAGACCTTCTGCCTGTCGCTGCCGCTGGACTATCCGGGCGGAGCCATCCTCTCGCCGCGCCGCCATCCGCCGGTGCTGAAGCCCACCATGCGGGGGGAAAAACCCAACATGAACTACCCGCTGCGCTGCGACGATCCGACAGCCACCGACATCGTCTGCGACGACCAGGTGATCCTGACGCTGCAATACTCGACCCAGTGGGACTCGCTTGCGCATGTCGGCCAGATGTTCGATGCCGATGGCGACGGCAAGCCGGAGGACGTGTTCTACAACGGCTACCGCGCCGGCCGCGATATCATCGGCCCCGCCTATTACGACGCGCAGGGCAACATGACGCCATGCGACGAACCGCAGGGCGCCCGGCATCTGGGCGTGCAGAACATGGCGGAATCCTGCATGCAGGGCCGCGGCGTGCTGATCGACCTCGAGGCACATTTCGGCCGCAGCGGCCACATCGTCAGCCACGAAGAGCTGATGGAGGTGATGCGCAAGGACAACGTCGTCGTCGAACCCGGCGACTTCGTGCTGTTCCGCACCGGCTTCGCCGAAATGCTGCTGGAGATGAACAAGCAGCCCGACCGCGAGAAGCTGATGGCCGGCACGGTCGGCCTCGATGGCCGCGATCCGAAGCTGCAGCAATGGGTCACCGACAGCGGTGCCGTCGCGCTGATCTCCGACAATTTCGCGGTCGAGTCGATGCCGGCGCGGCCATGCATGGACGATGTCTGCGCCACGCTGCCGCTGCACGCGCACTGCCTGTTCAAGCTCGGCTGCTATCTCGGCGAGATGTTCTATCTGACCGAACTCGCCGACTGGCTGCGGGCCAACCATCGCAGCCGCTTCCTGTTCACCGGCCCGCCGCTGCGCCTGCCTGGCGCGGTCGGCTCGCCGGCCACACCGGTGGCGACGGTCTGACCGCTACGACAGGGCGCCACCCGACAGGTCGGTGGTCTTCTGGTTCAGGCTCTCGATCAGCGCCTGCGCGCCGCCGCGCGAGACCAGCCGGCGGAAATCCGAGCGCTGCACCGCGACGCGGCTGATCGAGCCGTCGGCCAGCACATCGACCGCCTTCCACGCGCCGCCCTCCTGGCGCATGACATAGTCCAGCTCGTGGGTTTCGCCCGCGGACGAGACGATCCGGGTCTGCGCCACCTGCTCGCCGTTGGGCAGTGGCTTGGTGTCCGGCAACACATCGAAGTGCTGGCCGGTATAGTTGTCGAAGCTGTTGACGTAGTTGGCGATGGTGTAGCGGCGGAACGCGGTCAGCAGGATCGCCTGCTGGTCGGGCGGCAGGCTGGCCCAGGACGGCCCGACCGACAGTTGCAGGATCGCAGGCAGATCGAATGCGCGTTCGATGGTCGGGGTCAGCGTTGCGAAGCGCTGCGCGAACGGCGCGGTGTGGCCGGCGCGCATGATGCCCAGCAGGCTGTCACAGAGTTCCCGGATCGGCGCGATCGCCGCGGGGTCCGCCATCGCCCGCCGCAGCGCAAGAGCCGCAAGGGCAGAAGCCAGGGCTGCCCGCAGCCAGCGCCGGCGGCCAATCGAGGCAAGCGACATGCTGTATTCCTCATCCCCGTCGATGTGCGAAGTGCGCCCACGCGCCAGTGACGAACCGTAACGCCTATCCTCAGGCGGCCGCTACGGTCAACCTAGCCACACGGATAGCTAAAATGTGTTACCGGCAGTGGCGGATGCACCTGGATCGGGACGCGAATGCGTCACGATCCTGTGTCCGACCGTGTGGCAAGGAGCTGGGTTTGTCGCTGCAAGGTTCGGTACTCGCCCTCGGCGACGGTATGGCGGATGCCCTCGGCCTGCTGCGGCGCCCGTTGCGTGTGGATTCGTTGCTGGCGCTCGCCCGCCGGCGCAGCGGGCTCGGCGAGTTCGGCGACAGCTCGTTCATCGACCCGCTGCGGCGGCTGCTGGCGGCGTGCGCGGAAGAGGCCTCGCTAAGCCTGGTCGGGCGGATGGCGACGCGCTGGGACGTGGTGCGGTTCCTCACCAACCTGCTGCGCTTGCAGGACGCCGAGTTGCGCGATCCGGGCATCCTCCACCAGCCGATCGAACGGCCGATTTTCATCACCGGTCTGCCGCGCAGCGGCACCACCTTTCTGCACCGGCTGTTGCTGGAGGATCCGGACAACCGGGCGCCGCTCGTCTGGCAAACGATCTACCCTTATCCGCCGAACCGCGGGCGGGATACGCGTCCGGCGCGCGTGGCGCGGCAGTTACGAGCGTTCGAGCGGCTGGCTCCGGAATTCCGCGTGCTGCATCCGCTCGATGCCACGTCGCCACAGGAGTGCAGCGAAATCACTGCGCACGTGTTCCGCAGCCTGCGGTTCGATACGACCTACCGCATCCCGGGGTATCGGCACTGGCTGGATCAGGCCGGCCACATGCCGGCCTACCGGTTCCACCGGCGCTTCCTCCAGCACCTCCAGCATCAGGCGCCGGGCGGGCGTTGGGTGGTGAAGTGCCCCGACCACCTGTTCGCGCTGGATGCGATCCGCACCGTGTATCCCGATGCTCGGTTGGTGTTCGTGCATCGCGACCCGGTGAAGGTTCTGTTGTCGGTCGCCAAGCTGACCGAGGTGCTGCGCCGGCCGTTCACCCGCCGGTTGGACCCGCACGAGATCGGCAGGCAGGAAAGCGCCCGCTGGCTGGAAGGCACGCGGCGGATGATGGCCGTCGGCGACGATGCCGGCCTGCCGGAGCCGATCCACCATGTGCAGCACACGGCGCTGGTAGCCGACCCGGAGGGTACCGTGACGGCGCTGTACCGACATTTCGGCCTGGCGATGACGCCCGGTGTGGCCGCCGTGGTCGAACGGTATGCCAGGGAGCGGCCAGACCTCGGCTATGGCCCGCGCGATTACCGCTTCGAGGATCATGGCCTCGACGCCGCCGTGGAGCGCGAGAAGTTTCAGAGCTACATTCAACGCTTCGGCATCCGGTAGCGGATCGTATCTCCTACCCGCGCCAGAACGGTTTGTTGGCCTCTGTTTCCGCTTCAGCGAAGCTGACGCCGATGTCCTTCAGCAGGTGGCGGTCGAGTTCCGTGATGCGCTGGCGCGAGCGGTAGCGCCGCAAGGCCGAATGGATCGTCGCCCAGAACGGCATGCGCGGCTGCGGGAACAGATGCTGCGGCCGCAATCGGGCGGCTCCGCTGAACTGCAGACGGTTGGACATCTTGGGCTCCGTTGCGTTTGCTGGGCAGACTGCATCAGCGGCGTGAATCAGCAAAACGAATTGCATTGATGGTGAAGATAAGCAATATTGATACCTATGTCGCTTCCCCACGCCCTGGACACCGACCTGCTGCGTGCCTTCGTGCTGATCGCGGAAGGCCACAGTTTCACCCAGGCCGCTGCCCGCGTCGGACGGACGCAGTCCGCCGTCTCCATGCAGGTCAAGCGGCTGGAGGATGCGCTCGGCCAGCCGGTGCTGAGCCGTAGCAAGGGCGGCAGCGTGGAACTGACTCCGCACGGCCAGTACCTGCTGACCCGCGCCCGGCAGATCCTGGCGCTGAACGACGAGGTGCTGACGACATTCCGGGCGCCGCAGATCGCTGGTACGGTGCGGCTGGGCACCCCGGACGACTACGCGTTCGCCTATCTGCCGACGATCCTGAAGCGCTTCGCCGAGACGCATCCGGCGGTGCAGGTGGACGTGGTCTGCTCGCCGTCCCACGAGCTGATGCATCGGATCAAGGCTGGCGAGCTCGACCTGACCCTGATCTCCAACGGCCACCAGCCGGCGGACTGGCCGGTGGTGCCGCTGTGGCGCGGGCCGCTGGTCTGGGTGACCTCGACGCGGTTCGCGCCGCACCGGCAGGATCCGCTGCCGCTGGCGCTTGCCGACCGCGAGCCTTTCCTCGCGCGCGGGCAGGACTGCGATTGGGCCGGCGCGGCGGTGCGCGCGCTGGAACAGGCCGGGCGGCGTTATCGCATCGCCTATACCTCGGCGTCGCAGATCGGTACCCATGCGCCGGTACTGGCGGGGCTGGCGGTCACCGTATCGACGCTGTCCTGGCTGCCGGAGGGATTGCGCGCGATGCGCCCGGAAGAGGGCCTGCCCGGGCTGCCCGAATTCGGCATCCTGCTGCTGAAGGGAAAGCGTCCCTTGCAGCCGGTGACCGATGCGCTGGCGGCGCATATCGAGGAAAGTTTCGCTTTGGATGTGGGTCGCGCGGTCGCGGCGGAATAAGGCGGCAAGTCCGGCAGCGACCGGTCTGACGCGGCCATAGGGGTTCGCCGCGCGATCCATGGTTGTGCTAACCTATGGCTTGTGAGCGCAACGGGCATCGGTTCCGATCTCGCCGGCAAGGCCGCGGGCGGCCGGAAGCTGATCGCCGTCGTCTATGCCGACATGGTCGGCTACAGCCGCTTGATCGGCCTGGACGATACCGGCACATTGCGCCGCCTGCGCACGCTGCGGCGTGCGCTGATCGATCCCGCGATCCGCGAGCATGGCGGCAGGGTGGTGCAGACCGGCGGCGACTCGCTGCTGGTCGCGTTCGACAGCATCGACGGCGCGGTGCGCTGCGCGGTCAAGGTGCAGCAGCAGGTGCCGGTCTATGACGGCGACCAACCGTCGGACCGGCGGATCCGCTTCCGTGTCGGCATCAACATCGGCGACGTGATCGCGCATGGCACGGACCTGCACGGCGACGGCGTGAACATCGCCGCCAGGCTGGAGGCGGAGTGCCCTGTGGGCGGCATCTGCGTCTCGCGCGCCGTGCGCGACCATGTGCATGGGCGGCTCGATCTGGCGTTCGAGGCGATTGGGCCGCTGACGCTGAAGAACATCGCCCGGCCGGTGGAAGCCTTCGTTCTACGGCTCGATCCGGTCGCCGAGGCACTTGTGACAGAGGCGGCGGCCGGCCCACGGGCTCGCTTGCGCACAGTGTTTTTTGCAGGGCTTGCGGGGCTGCTGCTTGTTGGAGCAGTTGGCGGAGCAGGCTGGTGGCTGATGCGCGGCTCCGCAGGCGTCCCGAAAGCACCCCCAAGAGCACTGACGGCCGAGACCACTCAACCACCCCCACCCACCGCTGCGAGGCAGGCTGTCGCATCACCCGATGTCGGATTATCCAATGCCCCACGGCTCTCACTCGTCGTGTTGCCGTTCGACAATCTCGGCGGCGATAGTGCGGACAATAACACAGCCGACGGCATCACCGAAGACCTGACCACCCTTATCGCGCAGTATCCCGACTCCTTGGTCATCGCGCGCAACTCGGCGTTCACCTACAAAGGTAAGCCGATTGATATCAAGCGCGTCGGTGAAGAACTCAGGGTGCGTTATGCACTGGAAGGCAGCGTGCGCAAGGTAGACGGCACGCTGCGGGTCAACGTGCAGCTTGTCTCGACCGAGACTGGCGCGCACCTCTGGGCTGACCACTTCGATGTCGGGCGCGATGGGGTCGGCCATGGCGTGGACGACATCGTTCGGTTAATCGGGGCCGCGTTGTTCCGCGAGCTCCTCGACACCGAAAGTGCGCGTAGTGCGCGCGAGCGACCCACCGATCCGGACGCCGCTGACGTCCTGATACAAGCTCGCGCTCTCCAGAACAGGCCTCAGAGCCCGGAGCTGCAGAGCCAAGTGGTGGCGCTGTACGAGCGTGCCGTGGAACTCGATCCGTCTTCTGCCACAGCCCTCGCCGGACTGGCTGAGGCTCTCCTGGACAGCAACTTCTTCTTGGCCGAGGACCCAGAAGTCCCGGCTAGGCTGCGCCGAGCAGAGACGCTGGTGACGCAGGCAGAGCTGTTGCATCCTGAAAACATGAAGGTGATGTGGGCCAGGGTGTATTTACTGGGGCACAAGAGCCGCTGCGAGGAAGTGATTCCTGCTGCGAAGAAAGCGGCCGAAGCATACCCGGCCTACGTTGGTCCCCAATTCTGGCTAGGCCTTTGCCTGCTGTGGACCGCAGGGCCGCTGACGCAATTCCCGCATTCGAGCAGGCGATCCGTCTCGCCCCTCGTAACCCACAAAACTTCAACCGCTACTATTCGATTGGCTATTCGTTAGTATTTCTTGGCAAGTACGATGAGGCCATTCCCTGGTTCCAAAGATCCCTTGCTGCCAATCCCAGCAGCAGCGTTTGGCAGCGTGGCAATATGCTCGCCGCGATTGCCGCCGCGCGAGCGCTCGCCGGCCAATCCGAGCAGGCGCACTCTGAAGCAGCCGAAGTCAGCCGGCTCTGGCCGACGCTTACCGCGCGGTCATTTTATCAACGCAAGATCACTAACCCAGTCGCCGTCGCACAGCTCTCCCGTATGCGCGATGGATTGCGGCTGGCCGGCATCCGGGATCACGCCGATGAGGACGCTGATTTCGGCCTACCGTCGGATAACGTCCTGCACACCGGCTATGAAGCTCGCACGCCCACCACGGTGCCAGGCGCTCGAACCATAGGGACGCATGACTTGGCCATCCTGTTAGAACGGCGCAAGCCGCTGATCGTGGACGCGAGCCTCCCCTGGGGCGAGTCGGTTCCTGGGGCAGTCGGACTATGGGGTGCCGGCATAGGTGGCAGCGTGTCCGACAAGTATCAGGATCGACTGGGAAGCAAGATGCAGCAGTTGACCCATGGAGATCGGACGTTGCCCGTGGTGGTCATGGGTTGGAACGCGGAGCGGTACCAAGGCCGCAACCTTGCGCTGCGGCTGGTCGCCCTCGGCTACACCGAGGTGTACTGGTACCGCGGCGGCCGCGAGGCCTGGGAGGCGGCGGGCCTGCCAGAGTCCGAGCTCGTGATGCAGGACTGGTAGCGGGCGCGCCTCGCCCGAACATCACGCCATCTCAAGCACCCACGCCTCCGCGACGCCAAGCCCGCGCACGTCGATCCCGTTGGCCAGCTTCGCCGAATACGACTCATGATGATGCCCGTGCACGATCAGCCGCGCCGCCGCGACCTCGGCCAACCGGTCGATCGCGGCGAAGCCGTGCCGATGACAGGACGGCGCCTCGTGCGTCACCAGCACGTCGAAGCGTTGCCGCGCCAGCCGCGCGAAATCCTCGGGGAAGATCGAATCGCGGTGCCACAGCGGCAGCCCGCCGCGCCAGTGCTCGCTCGGCTGCAGGCTGTCGAGGAACTCGCGCCGCGTGTTGAAGCTGGGCGGCTCGATCTTGCCGCCAGGCTCGTCCGCGCGCGGATACCAGATGCGCGGCTTGAACACGCCGCCGAGCCCGGCGATGCGCAACCCGCCGACCTCGATCACCCGGCCGCCAATGTCGCCCACGGGAAAGTCCGTGGCCAGGTGGTCGAATACCGTGTCGGTCTCGGCGTCCTTGTTGCCGATGATCCAGTGAACGCTCCAGCCCAGCGTGAACAGCGAGCCCAGCATGTGGCGCAGCGGTACGCGCAGCTCGCAGTCGCCGAGCAGGATCAGCGTGCCTGGTTCCTGCTCGGCACAGGCGCGCAGGATCGGCGGGAAATTGCCATGCGGGTCGCCGGCGACACGCGGGACACCTCGATCAGTCGGCGCGACGAAAGCCGAGCAGCCGCGCCGCGGGGCCGATGGTCCAGCCCTGGATGACCAGCGACACTATATACATAGGCAAGCAGTTCAAACGCGTCGCGGACACTCTGACCATCGGATAGCGCCAAGGATCACGCGAGGGCATGCCGGCAAGTTCCTGGCGGACCGATTGGGGCAAGAACTCTCATACCGGTTGACGACGCGGAGCCGGGGGATGACCGCCGCCGCCACGACGGGCCGACGTGCAACGTTCCGACGATGAACGCATCACCACCCGCTTCAACTATTGGTTTTGGCCCGCCCCGACAAGACTTCTGTACGGTGCATTGCCGGTACCGTTGGTCGATGTGTACCAGCCTGCTTGGCGTGCTCGCTGCTGTGCCGGCACGCTTTGGCAAGACACATCGGGAGTGAAGCGGATGCAGCGCAACAGGCTGTCGCGACGGGGTGTGATAGCAGGAGCAGCCGGCGTCAGCGCCGCCACCATCCTGCACTGGCCGGCCAATGCCGCGGAGTTCAGCTACAAGTTCGGCGCCTCGTCGCCGATGGAGCACCCGGCGATGGCGCGCGCGCAGGAGGCCGCCAACAAGATCAAGCAGGAGACCGACGGGCGGATGGAGATCACGCTCTATCCCAACAGCGTGCTTGGCGGCGATACAGCGATGATCTCGCAGGCGATCTCCGGCGCACTGGAGATGTACCTCCTGCCGGTCGATCTTCTCGCGCCGCGCAATCCGGCCTGCGGCATCACTGGCGTCGGCTTCGCCTTTCCCGGCTACGACCAGGTGTGGGCGGCGATGGACGGCGATCTGGGCAACATGCTGCGCGCCTCGGCCGAGCAGATCGGCTTCTATTGCCTGGACAAGGGCTACGACCACGGCTTCCGCCAGATCACCACGCGGACCAAGCCGATCACCAGCCCGGACGATCTGCGCGGCTTCAAAATCCGCCTGCCGGTCGCGCCCTATCTGATCTCGTTGTTCCGCCATCTCGGCGCCTCGCCGACCGCGATCAACTTCAACCCGTCAGCGACAGCGTAATAGCTTCGACATCATACACGAAAGCATTAGTCAGTTTCGGAGACCCGAAAGCCTCAGTGACCCAGTGGATTCGGAGATGCACAAGATTATAGATGTTCTTATGCTGCTGACATCTCAAGCGATGAACAGAAGGACAAATACACGTAGGGTTTTCTATGTCGGGCAAGATAGGCTGAGAAGCGCTTATGGAGGAAATAGGTCAACATATAGTAGAAGCGTCTTGGCCATACACATCATTCTGAGATCGTTGAGAGAGTGTCCTTCAGATCGCGACATCCGAAAGGAAGTAGAATATAATCTCACCAAGAGATCGCAGTATTTGCGTGAAGCCCATGAAGAGCTATCCTCTGTTATGAAGTCCGGCCTAGTGCCAGTGGCGCTGGTGAGATCTTTGACGTCAATTATGGCCGATATGAACGGCCTAATATTCGACGAGGCCCATATGAAAAAGACACAGGAGCTTATGAAGCTCATGGATGACGCCACGAACAGCCCGTATAGGGTTCGCGAGGCCTTCAGAAAGGCGGGCGAGGACATTGCGGATAGCCAGGAGATTCTTGCGGGCTTGGCCGACTCCATCGTCGATGAAAGCTTTCGGCAGGCCGTGGCCGTGCGCCCCAATGACCGCTTGGTAAGAGTCCTAGACGAGCTAGGGAAAAAACCCCGGATCCCTTAGCACGTATCACTGGACTTCCGCCGCTTCGCGCGCCAGAGCCCATCCGGCGACGCACTTGATCGCCTGAGTTCCCGCAATCGGCGGAGCTGCCTGGATAGCCCGGTCAGTGAGAAGATGGCGTCATCCGGGAGCCGATCAGCCAGTTGACGCCAGTGATGTTGATCCGCGGATTTCGCAGGGCGTGCAATCCATCGTGCGTGACTTGGGAAGTTGCGTAACCAGTTTGTAGCCGATTGGACCATTCCCGAGGGTCGTCAGCTTGCGGCGCCTAACTGTCGACTCCCTGCGAGGCAGCAATTTTCTTCAGCGCGCTATCAAGGGTCTTAACGATGTTGCTGTCCCTAATGAAATCCGAGAGTTTGTGCTCATCCGAAATAGAAGAGGCCACTTCCGACGACTTTCTCAGCTGAGAGCCGAGCCTGACCAAATAGTAACCGTAGATATCCCGGCTAAGCGGTTGCGACAACCCTTTTGATATGAAATCCTGTACGTCTCTTCTTTCGAGTACCTCAAGGAAGTATACATCTTTTTTGCCGTAAGCGTACAGCAAATCTAGCTGGTCTAGTCGTATAGGATTGCTGACAAACTCTGAAGAGTCTCGAATAACAAAGAGCAATTCCCTGCAAATAGAGGCCATTGAGTCAACAGCGATAAGATGAAAATCCATTAGCGCCTTATTCTGGTGTGCCTCTCTCTGTAACGCTAATTCTCTTCTTTGCAGAGACAGTTCTCTCATCTGTAAAACAAATGTGGCGGCCATCCAGATCAGAGCAGCGCTCCCGCCAAATCCAGTTATTAGGGAGCCGACGGCTCCCATTTTCTCGAACCCCACCCTATCAGCATTGAACCCACCCAGAAAATAGAATGCATATGAGGTCACGCACAGTAGAAAAAGCGTGGCAAGGCCTGCAAGTATCGTAGGCAACCTAAAGACTGTTGCTGACCAGGAAGGTTCCCTGCCTCGTTTCATTTCTGCACCTCTCAGCCAATTATTTGGTGGATGCCCTTCTGCGCTACATCGTACATTACATGGACCGCCCCAGAGGCCCCCTGAGGTTGAGATCGTTAAACAGGCCCGTCAGGTGCCGCCACCCGAGCACCTCCTATGTCCGCTGTGGGAGGGGAAATGCCGACAAGCGAGCGCTGCCGCCCAACCACGAACCGTTTGGCCCGCGATAGTTGGGCACAAACCCGCACGCGAGCATCCCGATCCTATATACGAAAACTCGTGGTTGTCATACATTGTACGGCGCAATAAGACCTTCCCGCCACAATTCGCCCCACCCCACCTACCCCCCACTGAACTCCGGTCGTCGTTTCGCTGCGAAAGCCGACACCGCCTCTTGGTGATCCTTCGTCAGATTCGACTGCGTCTCCAGGCTGAGGCTCAGGTCCATGGTCGAGTGCGCGATCTGTCGCAGCGGAATGTTGATCACCTGCTTGGTCCACCGGATCGACTTCATCGCGCCCCCGGCCAGCCGGCGCGCCAGTCCATACACCCTCTCATCCAGCTCCTCGGCCGGAACCACATGGTTGATCAGCCCGATCCGGTGCGCCTCGGCCGCGGTCATCAGATCGCCGGTGAACAGATACTCCTTGGCCCGCGCGAAGCCGATCAGTTGCGGCCAGATCAGTGCCCCGCCGTCGCCCGCCACCAGCCCCGCGTTCACGTGCGGATCGCCGATCTTCGCCCCCTCGGCCGCGATGATGATGTCGCACATCAGCGCCACCGTCGCACCCAGCCCCACCGCGTGGCCGTTGACCCGCGCGATCACCGGCTTGTCGCATTCCAGCATGCGGAAGATGATCCGTTTCGCCTCCGGCAGGCTGGTGGCGTCCCACAGCGCCGGATTGTCGATCTTCTGCTGCATCGCGATCACGTTGCCGCCCGCCGAGAACGCCCGCCCGGCGCCGGTCAGCACCACCACGTTCACCTCCGGGTCGTCGTGCACGTCCTCCCAGATGCGCGACATCGAGTAGTGCATCTCGGCCGAGAACGCGTTCATCGACTCCGGCGCGTTCAGGGTGATGGTCATCACCTTGTCCTGCTTCGCGACCAGCAGCCCGCCGTACTGGCTGTAGTCATACACCTTGTCGAGCGGTGGCATGGCGTTGTCTCCCTTTCAGGCTGTTGTCCAGCGAAGCGTAGTCTGCAACAGTCCAGGAAACCACCGGGAGGGCCTGTGATGACCAACGCAACGGCCGAATCGCCAGAGGTTCATGGCTATCACGCGCACGTCTACTACGATGCAGCCTCGCGCCTCGTGGCCGAAAAGCTGCGCGAGACGCTCGCCGCCGACTTCCCAGTCGAACTCGGCCGGTTTGCCGGCGATGCCGTCGGCCCGCATCCGGTGCCGCAATTCCAGGTCATTTTCAAGCCGGACGCGTTCCAGAGCGTCGTTCCGTGGCTGATGCTGAACCGCGAGGGCCTCGACATACTGGTGCATCCGCTGACCGACGACATGGTGGACGACCACACTGTCTACGCGTTGTGGCTCGGCACACCGATCAAGTTGAAACTCGATACGATGCAGCGCCGGGGCTATTCCGAGGCATTGCTGCCGAAAGCCTGACGGGACAGGGAATTCCGACTTCCGTGTCGGACGGACAGCTCGACCTGTTTTCCGGATCAGGCATCCCTCCAGCGACACAGGCTCCAGCAGTCGGGCGACCGCCGCGTCCCTCCCCGGCTGAACTCGACGATGCGGCCCTGCTGGCAGCGATCCCCGCGTCGGGCCTTGCGGATGGCCCGTCCCTGGCAGCGGAAGCCGGGCGACGCCGGCTCGCCCCCGCCATCCCCGTACTCGAGGACTATTGTCGTCGCTTCGCCGGCTTCGGCACGCAGCGCACCTTGTCGGAGCAGGTCGCTGCGTTGGATGCGCTGACGGCGATCGGCGGGAAGGCGGCCGCGCACAGCGTGGCGCAAATCATCGGCCGAGGCTGGGTGCAGGGGCCGACACTGGCCAGCGCCGTGACCGCGGCCGCACGGCTCGGGTCGCATCTGCGGGCGGACATCGTGCTCGTGCTGCTGCGCCACCCCGACCCTGCGATCCGTCGCGAGGCCTGCCGGCTGGCACGACCTGGACTCGAGGTCATCACCACGCTCTCCGGCCTGCTCGACGACCTGCATCGCGACGTCTGCATCGAGGCCGCCTGCGCGCTGGGCCGTATGGGCCGCCCGGAGGCTGCGCCGCTGCTCAAGCAGGCGCTGCGCCAGGCGCCGTCCCAGCGCGTAATCGAAGCCATGCCGCCGATCGCCGACGAGGAATGTCTCGTCCTGCTCGGTCGGATCGCCCGCACCTCGCTGCCAGACCTTGCGGCCGCGGCGCGCGACGCGCTCGAAGCGGTGGAGCACCCGCTTGCCGCGCGGTTGCTCGAACGGCTGCGGGAGTGACCCCTGACCAGCCGCCAGCCCGCTGATCCATGACGCCAACTTGGACCGGTCCCGCCTCGTGTTGCTCCGTATCGGACCCCATGCTAGAGGCCGCGCGCCGGTCGGGGCGGCCGGTCTTCCCATCCACGCCCGCGCCGTAGCGCGGCCCCAGCACAGGGAACGGCACGTGGCCTCAGGCGCTACGACGATTGCATCCGGCGGCGGCCTGGCCGACCGCTACGCCGCCGCGCTTTACGCCCACGCCGATGAGCAACACGCGCTCGATGCCGTGGTGGCCGAGATGGAAGCACTGGGCCAGACAATTGACGCCAGCGCCGATTTCCGCCGCCTGCTGGAATCCCCGCTGATCGACGTGAACCAGGCTACGCGCGCCGCACTGGCGGTGCTGCAACAGGAAGGCTTTTCCAAGCCGGTGTGTGACTTCGTCGGTGTCGTGGCGGCCAATCGCCGGCTGCGCAATCTGCGCGATATCGTCCGTGCTTTCGCCGCCCTGGTGGCCGAGCGCCGCGGCATCATCACTGCGCACGTCGCCTCCGCCCATCCGCTGACCGACGTGCAGCGCCAGCAGTTGCGCGCCCGGCTGATCGAGGCCGGCTACGGCAATGTCAACATCCTTGAGTCAGTGGAACCCGACCTGCTCGGCGGTCTCGTCGTGCGGGTCGGTGCCCGGCTTTACGACACATCCTTGAAATCCCGCCTGCAGCGCCTGCAGTTCGCCATGAAGGGAGCCGCCTGATATGGAGATCCGCCCCGCCGAGATCTCGGAGATCCTGCGGAAGCAGATTGCCGCGTTCGACACCGAGGCCAACATCGCCGAGACCGGCCAGGTGCTGTCCGTCGGCGACGGCATCGCCCGCGTGTTCGGGCTGCAGAACTGCATGTCCGGCGAGATGGTGGAGTTCCCCGGGGCCGGTCTGCGCGGCATGGCGCTGAACCTGGAGACCGACAATGTCGGCGTGGTGATCTTCGGCGACGACAAGCAGATCCGCGAGGGCGACACCGTCTCGCGCACCGGCGCCATCGTGGACGTGCCGGTTGGCGATATGCTGCTCGGCCGCGTGGTGGACGCGCTCGGCAATCCGATCGACGGCAAGGGCCCGATCGTCAGCTCCGAACGCCGTCGCGTCGAGGTGAAGGCGCCCGGCATCATCCCGCGCAAGTCGGTGCACGAGCCGGTGCAGACCGGTCTCAAGGCGATTGACGCGCTGATCCCGATCGGCCGCGGCCAGCGCGAGCTGATCATCGGCGACCGCCAGACCGGCAAGACCGCGGTGATCATCGACACGATCATCAACCAGAAGGCGATCAACGCCGGGTCCGACGAATCGAAGAAGCTCTACTGCATCTATGTC
>Ga0209040_10002441_pt1 | contig 14604 bp, 11 predicted proteins | sample BogFormECP12_OM3_FD_188240 | JGI IMG/M metagenome (GOLD analysis project Ga0209040, IMG submission 188240) | Bog forest soil microbial communities from Calvert Island, British Columbia, Canada - ECP12_OM3 (SPAdes) (version 2) | ecosystem: Environmental > Aquatic > Freshwater > Wetlands > Bog ...
GACCTTCGAGGGTCCGCTTGAAAGATGTCAATCACTTAGCCTGTGCAACCTGCCCCAATCGGCCAAGATCGGTTAGCTGCGCATTGTCAAGTTAAACAACCGCAGCGAGATATCGGCCGGGATTTGACGTTCGGGCACCTCTTTAATCGCTGCCCAGCATGCAACCTTTCCTGGTGCCGAAAACGTAAAAACTTGACGCAAGGCCCTTCTTCTGCGATCTGCGCCCGCTTCTTAGAATTGCGAATGCCGATGGAGCATATCGCTCAAGCTCGGTCCAACACTTGACCCAGGATCGTGGCAAACTGGCGCACAACAATTGCTCAACTTTTAGGCTTTCGCTGCAACTCCACTCATCTTGAGCAACGCGGCCTTCCTGGACAACCGACCGGGCCGTCGTATCCGCATGGCATGACCGTTGCACAGGAATCGATTTCGGCCAGTGCGGCCGGTCGGTAGGGGGGGCGCAATTGCAGCGGCGTGAGTTTCTGAAGAACACTGCGGCGATCGCCGGTGCTGCAGCTATCGGAGGTCGCGCTCCGTCGATCATGGCGGCAACGCCCAAGGATACTCTCCTGGTGCTCGTCGAGAACGGGCCGAACAGCCTCGATATCCACGGTGTCGGGACCACTTTCCGAAGCTACGTCGCGTGCTGGAACCTCTATGACCGCCTGCTGACCTTCGGCCATAAGACATCACCGGATGGTGGTCTCTCCTACGATCATACCAAGATCGAGCCCGAGCTCGCCGAGGAATTTAACGTGTCGCCGGAGGGCATGTCAGTCACCTTCAAGTTGCGCCGCGACGCTACTTTCCACGACGGCGCGCCGGTGACGGCCGCCGATGTCAAATGGTCGCTCGACCGCGCCGTCACGGTCGGCGGCTTCCCGACCTTTCAGATGGCGGCTGGCAGCCTGAAGAAGCCTGAGCAGTTCGTCGTCCTCGACGACCACACAATTCGCATCGATTTCCTCCAGAAGGACAAGCTCACGCTTCCCGACCTCGCAGTGGTGGTGCCGGCGATCTTTAATGCGAAGCTCGCCCAGAGCCATGCCACCGACAAGGACCCGTGGGCGCTGGAATGGATGAAGACCAACGACGCCGGCGGCGGTGCCTATAAGCTCGACCGCTGGATCCCCGGCCAGGAGACCTCTTTCCTGCGCTTTGATGAATGGAAGAGCGGGCCGTTGCCCAAGATCCGTCGGGTCGTGCTGCGTGAGGTTCCGGCCGCCGGTAACCGTCGCGCGCTGATGGAGCGCGGCGACGCCGATCTGTCGGTCGACATGCCGTTCAAGGATGCTGCCGAAATCAAGAAATCCGGTGCTTATCGCGTCGTCGGCACTCCGGTAGAGAACTCACTGCAGTATGTCGGCCTCGTGACCAAGATGAAGCCGTTCGATGATGTGCGCGTGCGTCAGGCGATTGCCTGGGCGGTGCCCTACGAGGAGATCTACAAGAGCGTCGTCTACGACATCTGCATTCCGATGTCGGGCGGCCCGGCCAACGCTCCGACATCGGCCGCCTGGCCGCAACCCTTCCCGTACAAGCGCGATATGGAAAAGGCTAAGACGCTGTTAGCCGCGGCCGGTGTCGGCGGCGGGTTCGAATCGACGATTTCGATCGATCTCGGCGATGCAACGCAATCCGAGCCGACCGCGGTGCTGTTGCAGAATTCGCTCACCGAACTCGGCGTCAAGACCCGGATCGAGAAGATTCCCGGCGCCAATTTCCGCAACGCCATGTTGGAGAAGAACCGCCCGATCCATATCGCCAGCTTTGGCGGCTGGCTCAATTTCCCCGACTATTATTTCTACTGGGGTTATCACGGCCAGAACGCCCTGTTCGACACGATGTCCTACCAGAACCCGCAAATGGACAAGCTTATCGACGCCGCGAGGTTCGCTGCGGACCCCGAGGTCTACGAGGATCTCACCAAGCAATTCATCCACATTGCAATGGTCGACGTGCCGCGCATCCCGCTCTATCAGCAGATCCTGGTGGTCGGAATGCAAAAAAACATCACTGGCTACACCTACTGGTTTCATCGCCAGCTCGATTTCCGCCCGCTCGATAAGAGCTGAGCTAAATCGGATGGTCGGCCTAATCTGTGCCCGACTGCTGGCGGCGATTCCCAGCATCATCGGGGTCATCATCGTGACCTTTGTCCTGACCCGGGCGCTGCCGGGTGATCCTGCCGCCTATTTCGCCGGACCGGCGGCGACCCAACAGGCGATCGCCGAGATCCGGCATTCCTTGGGACTCGACCGCAGCCTTCCCGAGCAGTTCCTGGTCTATGTCGAGGATCTCGCGCGCGGCCGGCTCGGCAATTCGCTGTCGACCGGCCAGCCGGTGGTCGAGGAATTGTTGACGCGACTGCCCGCCTCGCTGGAGTTGACGGCACTGGCGCTGGTGCTGTCGGTCGCGATCGCCGTTCCGCTCGGCATCACCGCCGCCCAACGACCCAATTCGTGGATCGACCATCTCTGCCGTATCGTCTCCACCGCCGGGGTCAGCCTGCCGACCTTCTTCACCGGGTTGCTGCTGGTCTATGTCTTCTACTACCTGCTCGGGTGGGCGCCGGCGCCCTTGGGCCGGCTCGACCTCGCCTATTCGCCGCCCCCCGCGCGCACCGGGTTTTACATCCCAGACAGCCTTCTCTCGGGCGACGCCGCAACAGCGCTCGCGGCATTGCGCCAGATCGCGTTGCCGGCGCTGACATTGGCGATTTTTACCCTGGCGCCGATCGCGCGGATGACGCGGGCCGCGATGCTGTCGGTGTTGAGCGCCGACTTCATCCGCGCCGCGCGGGCAAATGGGCTGGCGCGACGTCGCATCGTTTATGTCTATGCCTTCCGCAATGCGATGCTACCAGTGTTGACCACGCTCGGCATGGTGTTCGCCTTCCTGCTCGGCGCCAACGTGCTGGTCGAAAAAGTCTTCGCCTGGCCGGGGATCGGCTCGTTTGCGATTGAGGCTTTGATCGACTCGGACTACGCGCCGGTGCAGGGTTTTGTCCTCGCCATGGCGCTGGTCTACATCCTGCTCAACTTGCTGATCGATATTCTTTACGGGGTGATCGACCCGCGCGCTGCGGTCGCGGCATGAGAGCGGCCCTGCGCCATCTCCGTTACGTGCTGGGCGAGAACCCGGTAACCCTGGCCGCCTTCGCACTGTTTGTCGTGCTGGTCGCGGCCGCCGTGCTCGGCCCGTGGATCGAGCCCCATGACCCGCTCGCCACTGATGCGATGCACGCGCTGGTGCCACCCTCGGCGGGGCATTGGTGCGGCACCGATGCGGTAGGCCGCGACATCCTCAGCCGCATCATCGCGGCGACACGGCTCGATCTCGGCATCGCCTTCGCCGCGGTCGTGCTGTCCTTCGCGATCGGCGCGTTGGCTGGCCTCGCGGCGGGGTATTTCGGCGGCTGGACCGAGCGCGCCGTCGGCCGCGCCGCCGACACGATCATGGCGTTCCCGCTGTTTGTGCTTGCCATGGGTATCGTGGCGGCCCTCGGCAACACCACCGCCAACATCGTATACGCTACCGCGATCATAAACATGCCGCTTTACGCGCGCGTCGCCCGGACTGAGGCGAGCGTGTTGCGTCAGGCCGGCTTTGTCGAGGCGGCGCGGCTTGGGGGCAATGGCGAGCTACGCATTCTGCTGGCGCAGGTGTTGCCCAATACGATGCCGCTGCTGGCGGTGCAGATGTCGCTGACAATGGGCTACGCGATCCTCAATGCGGCCGGCCTCTCCTTCATTGGGCTCGGCATCAGCCCGCCGACCCCGGAATGGGGGATCATGGTCGCCGAGGGCGCCAGCAACATCATCTCCGGCGAATGGTGGGTTGCACTGTTCCCTGGCCTCGCGCTGATGCTCGCGGTCTTCTGCTTCAACCTGTTGGGCGACGGCCTGCGCGACCTGATCGACCCGCGAAGGCGTACATGAGCGAGGCTCCGCCGCTGCTCGCCGTCGCCGATCTGTCGATCGAATTCCGCACCCGCAGCGGCTCCGTGCGGGCGCTCGAAAAGGTCGCGTTCGATATTGGCCGCGGCGAAACGGTGGCGCTCGTTGGGGAGAGCGGTTCCGGGAAGTCCGTCACTGCCTATGCGCTGCTCGGTCTGCTGGATCCCGCAGCACGGGTTACTTCTGGCCGCATCGTGTTCGGCGGGCTTGATCTGCTCACCGCCGGTGAGCGCGCGCTTGAGGAGATGCGCGGGCGTGAAGTCTCGCTGATCTCGCAGAACCCGCGCGGCGCCCTCAATCCGATCCGACCCGTTGGCAAACAGCTCGCGGATGTCCTGCTGCGACATGCCAATGTCCGGCGGGCGGAGGTGCCGCAGCGGGCCGTGGAGATGTTGGCGAAGGTCGGCATCCCGGACCCGACGCGGCGAGCGGCTGCATATCCCTTCGAGTTGTCGGGCGGGATGTGCCAGCGGGTTACAATCGCGCTGGCACTCGCCTGCTCGCCGGCCCTTTTGATCGCTGACGAGCCGACTACCGGCCTCGATGTCACCACCCAGGCGGTGGTCATGGACTTGCTCGCCGAACTCGCCGCTGCCTCCCAAATGGCCACGATCCTGATCACCCATGATCTCGCGCTCGCCGGCGAATATGCCGACCGCATCGTCGTCATGCACGCGGGGCATGTCGTCGAGAGCGCGCCCGCCGATGAACTCTTTGCCCGCCCCCGCCACCCCTACACGGCAAAGCTGATCGCCGCCACCCCGAAATCCGGGACACAGCTTGCTGATCTCGCCGCAATCCCCGGTAACCTCCCCGACGTCAGACGCGCGGACTTGCCGGCTTGCCGCTACAGCGCTCGGTGCGAGCGCCATTCGAAGAAGTGCGATGCGCCGCTGCCATTGGTCACGATCGGCCAGTCCCACATGGTCGCTTGTTGGCAGCCCTTATGACCAAGCCCATCCTCGAAATCCGCGGCCTGACCCGGCGTTTCCCAGTGAAGCCAGCGGGGCATCGCCCCTGGCGCCGGGCGAAGATGAGCTGGCTCCACGCCGTCGATGGCGTCGAGTTTGCGATCGCACCAGGCGAGACAGTGGGCCTCGTCGGCGAGTCCGGCTGCGGCAAATCCACTTTGGTGCGGCTCGTCACGCGGCTGATCGACCCGAGCAGTGGCAACATCGCATTTGTCGGCAACGAGATCGGGGGAATACCGGCGCGGCGCTTCGCGCGGACGCCGCAGCGCGCCAGCATCCAGATGGTGTTTCAGGATGCCGGAGAGAGCCTCAATCCGCGCTTCACCGCGGCTCGGGTGATTGCCGACCCGCTGCTCCGGCTGAGCCGGTTGCGCGGCTCCGCGCTCGCCGCGCGAGTGCGCGAAGCCGCTGGTTTGGCTGGTCTTCCGGACGAGCTGCTGAGCCGCTTCCCGCATCAGCTCTCCGGCGGCCAGAAGGCGCGCGTCGGCATTGCCCGCGCAATCGCGGTCGAGCCGCAGCTGATGATCCTCGACGAGCCGACCGCAGCGCTGGATGTCTCGGTCCAGGTCGTGATCCTCCAGCTGCTCGACGGTTTGAAACGCCGGCTGGGCATGAGCTATCTCTTTGTCAGCCACGACCTCAATGTCGTACGGCTGCTGTGCGACCGGGTGTTGGTGATGTATTTGGGCAAGATCGTCGAAAGCGGACCGGTCGGGACGGTGTTCGGCAGCCCAGCGCACCCCTACACAAAGGCGCTGGTGGCAGCGATCCCGTCACTCGATCAGCGCGGAGTGAAGCGGCTGCGGCTCAGTGGCGAGCCGCGCAGCCCGATCGATCCCGACCCCGGCACCTGCCGGTTCTTCGGGCGGTGTCCCAAGGGCCAGAAAAATTGCGCCGCCGTGATGCCGGAGCTGCGCCCACTCGCGGGCGGCCGTTCGGTCGCCTGTCATTATCCCGAAATCGTCGCGGCGGAAGCTACCCGAGAAGCGCCAACAATGAATTCGAATCTGCTACCGTTCCAAATACCCCACCCTGCATCTTGATCATCTTTATCGCGTGCTCATGGTTCGATCGGTCGGTCGCGCCGCAGCAATCCTCGACGAGCAGACACTCAAAACCCCGGTCATTGGCCTCGCGCATTGTCGTGTGCACGCAGACATCGGTGGTGATGCCGGTCAGCACGAGGTTGGCGATGCCACGCAGCCGCAACATCAGTTCGAGATCGGTGGCACAGAACGAGCCCTTACCGGGTTTGTCGATAATCGGCTCGCCGGCGAGCGGCGCCAGTTCGGGGATGATCTCCCAGCCGGGCTCGCCGCGCACCAGGATGCGGCCGCGAGGACCAGGATCGCCAATGCCGGCGCCGATGCGCCGCGAACGCCAGCGCTTGTTCTCCGGCAGGTCGGCGAGATCGGACCGGTGGCCTTCGCGCGTGTGAAAGACATGGAAGCCTTGCCGGCGCATCACGGCGAGCACCGCCGCAATCGGCTCGATTGGCGCACGCGTCAGGGACAAATCGTATCCCATTCGGTCGACATAACCCCCGATGCCGCAAAAATCGATCTGCATATCGATGACGACGAGCGCGGTATTCGCTGGCCGCAGATCCCCATCATACGGCCAAGGGTAAGGATCGGCGGCGACGTATCGTTTGGTCATGGGTCGATTTCCCCTGGTGATGGTCGCGTGACGCGCGGTATCGACGAGCCCGTAAGATGATCTCGATCAGCCGATGTTCCACTCAAATCCCATGCCATCATAAATTTCAAAGCATAGTCACCTTCGGGTTTCACGCGGGCCATTCAGATAGCGCTCTGCTACAATGACGGCACCAGCCGACGAAGGCTGGAAATCTTAGCCCGTGGGAGTATGATCGTGACGAAACCGATCTGCCTTCTGGCCGCAATGGGTTTTTTGCTGGCCTCGCAGCATGCGCCACCCGACGGACGCATTCGGGCTCGCACTTCCGCCTAATCAGCCGAAATTCGCAAGTCCGGAAGGTGTGACCGGCCCCATGGTCGATGCTTTCGCCGCTGTGCCCGGGTCGCTGCAAATCGCGCTTCTGCGGAACACGTATATTAGCGGAAGGATCTCGGTGGCCGAGCTCCTCGACCGAGTGCTGACCCGCATCGCCGAGTGGAACGATCCGGCGCTGTGGATTTCAAGAACGAGCGAAATTGCTGTGAGGAACCGCGGCCGCCGCCTCGATGCCAGGGCAGCGAGCGACCCCGCTCTAGTCGAGAGCCTACCACTCTTCGGCGTTCCGTTTGCGATAAAGGACAATATCGATGTCGCTGGCATGCCGACCACCGCGGGCTGCCCCGCGTTCGCCTATACCCCCTCGGAAACGGCGCCCGTGGTAGCGCGATTGCGTGATGCCGGCGCCGTGCTGCTGGGCAAGACCAATCTCGATCAGTTCGCCACCGGATTGGAGGGTACGCGCTCGCCGTACGGCGTGCCGCGCAATCCTTTCGATGCTCGGTTCATTCCCGGCGGCTCGAGCTCGGGTTCGGCGGTAGCTGTCGCAGCGGGTCTCGTCAGCTTTGCCCTCGGCACCGACACTGCGGGGTCGGGACGCATCCCGGCGGCCTTCAACAACATCGTCGGGCTGAAGCCGACCCGCGGCCTATTGAGCACGCGCGGCGTCGTTCCCGCCTGCCGCTCGCTCGATTGCGTCTCGGTGTTTGCGCTGACCGCCGAGGATGCATCCGCCGTGTTCGACGTGGCAGCGTGCTTCGACGCGGACGATCCGCTGTCTCGCAGCGCGAATGCCGCAGCCCCGCCGAGCTTTGCACCGTGTTTCCGCTTTGGGGTGCCGCCAGGGCCTGACCTCGAATTCTTTGGCGATGAAGAGGCGGCCCGTCTGTTCATGGCCGCCGTCGGCCTTCTCGAACAAGCCGGCGGCATCCGCGTCGAGACGAGCTTCGCGCCGTTTCGTGATGCTGGGCGGCTCCTGTACGACGGACCTTGGCTAGCCGAGCGCCTACATGCAACGGAAGCGCTGTTGCGCGAGAACCCCGAGGCGATGTTGCCGGTCACCCGCTCGATCATCGAAAGGGGACGACAATACAGCGCGCTCGACGCCTACCGCGCGCAATACGAGCTGGCCGGGCTCCGTCGAGCTGCTGACCGGTTGTTCGCGGCGGTCGATCTCTTGCTGCTGCCCACCGCCGGCAGGATCTACGAAATTGCCGAGGTCGCTGCCGAGCCACTTCGCCTGACCACTAATCTCGGGCTATACACCAATTTCGTCAACTTGCTCGACCTTGCTGCGGTTGCACTGCCAGGCGGGTTTGCCAAATCCGGTCTTCCTTTCGGATTTTCGCTGATTGCTCCCGCCTTTGCCGATCGCGCGCTGCTCGATCTCGGGACGAGATGCCAAAAGTTCGCCGGTTTGCCGCTAGCCGCCCATCAATCCTCTAAGACCACGTGGGCAGCGGGAAACACGGCTTCCGGGTAATTCTGCCGACTGAGCATGAAGCAAAACCCGGCTACGATCAGGTAGCCGACGGCCACTGGGATCGAGCTGCCGATGCCGAGCGAGGTGCCGTGGATGAAGCCAAAAAACGACAATACCGCGCCGGCGCCGGCAAAGAGCGCGGCCCACTCGAACTTCCGGTCGATGATGAAGGCAGCGATAGCGCCGAGGATCAATCCGGCGAGCACGGCGCCACCGCCGAGGAGGGCCATGCCGTGATAGACAACCCCGGTGGCGCCGAGCTTGGCCATGCCGATTTGCTCGGCCGAAGTGCCCGCTGCACCGAGTGCACCGTCAATCAGGGTTTGCGCCCAGGCGGCGATGTTCGGCAAGATTGCGAGCACGATTGCCGGGGCGTGCCGTGGAGGTGACGCCTGGAAGGCCTGGGCGCCGATGACGAGGCCGATGTAGAGTAGGATCGGCAGGATGGCGACCAGCGGAATAATCGCAAGCAGCAGCGCCGTGAGCCCGAGGAAGCACACCACCCCGATCACGATACCGGTTGCCAGCGAGTAGCCGATGCGGCCGCCGACTGCTTTCCACCCGGGGTGCCCGATATAGACGGCCGGTGGGAACGGGCTGCCGAGCAGCGCGCCGACGATCGCGCCGGTCCCGTCGGCGAGCAGGATTTGCCGCAAGCTATAATCGTCTCCGGCCGCGGCGGCGCTTTCCACGTTGTTCATGCCCTCGGTGAAGTTGTAGATGCCGAGTGGGACGGCGGTGACGAGCAGTGGCCCGATATCACCGATCGCCTTGGCGAAGTCGGTTGATGGATACGGCAGACGCAAACCGAACTGACCGAGGGCGGCGGCGACCTCCGCCGGCTGCATCAAATCATCCAAGTGTACGAGCTTTGCCAACCAAGCGAGCACTGTACCGAGCACCACTGCCGCGAGGCCACCCGGCAGGCCATAGGGCAGTCGAATGCCAGCCATCCAGCTGACCAGCACAATTGTCAGCGACAGCATGAACAGCCACGGATCTTCCCAACCGAGAAATGCCGGCCGCATCGAGATGAACGCGATGGAAATACCGGCGAGCGTGCCGAGCATCGCCGCTCGGGGGGTATATTTGCGCACGGTAGGCCCGACAAAAGCGCCCAACAGCACGATGGCGCCAATGATTAGGCACCACACCAGCCCCGAGCGCCAGGCGAGCAGCGGATCACGCGTCTTCAAATAAATCGGCAACATGATCAGGAAGACGACGATGAACATGTGCGGCACGCTGGGCCCATAAGGCATCGCAGTCACATCGTTCCGCTTCTCGTTCTTAGCGAGCCGCCAGGCAAGATAAGCGTAATAAAGGTTGCCCAGCGGTAATGCGATGCCAAGTGCCGGGAGAATTCGACCATAGACGATGCCCGCCGGCAGATTGACGACGTGCAAGCACAATCCGGTCAGTACTATGACATTGAGAACGACGTTGGTGAAAAGACCGAAAAAGCCGTTCCAGTCGCCGGGAACCCACCACCGCGGCGCGCCCGCCGAAGTATTCATCGCATCCTCCTCAACAACCGGTTGCCGGGAGTGCGGCGATAACCGCGTCGGATGAGGCGACCCAGCCGAAGATGCCGCCTTGCGCCTTGATCATGCGCAGCCCGAATTCCTGAAACTCGGGGAAGTACGAGCCGACGCAATCGGCTACGACGACGCATTCGTAGCCGCGGTCATTCGCTTCACGCACTGTGGTGTTGACGCAGACTTCGGTGGTGACCCCGCAGACGATCAGCTGCGCGATGCCGCGGTTTTTCAGCATGGCGTCGAGGTCGGTTGCATGGAAGGCGCCCTTTCCCGGCTTATCGACGACTGGCTCGCCCGGCAACGGGTAGAGTTCGGGGATGATGTCGTGGCCGGGCTCGCCGCGCACCAGGATCCGGCCCATCGGGCCGGGGTCGCCAATACCGGCGGGGAGCCTGCCTCGCGCCTTCTTGGTGGGCGGCAGATCGGCAAGATCGGGGCGGTGTCCCTCGCGCGTATGGATCACGGTGAGCCCGGCACTGCGCGCCGCCTCGAGGAGACGTCGCGTCGGCGCGATCGTTCTGCGCAATAGCGAGACGTCGTTGCCGAGCACCGCGCCAAAGCCGCCGGGCTCGAGAAAATCCCGCTGCATGTCGATGATCACGAGGCCGGCGTGCGCCGTGTCGAGATCAAATGGATAAGGCTCTGCTTCGATGATCGCCATGGTACTCCCGATGAATCGCAAAAGCGGGCCCGCTGACGGCCGGTGAGAAATGCAATCTCAAGCCGCGGCGAATACGACGATGTTGCGGTGCCCCGTAGAGCGGGGCTGACCACGCCGATGACTTCTTGAGCATCGCGCGATTGGCCATTTATCAACTTGTAGGATTGAACTCCGGCATCGAACGACATAGACTAATCCTTTTTTTTGCGTGAGAGGGTCACTCGAGCATAATGTCTTCGTGACAGCCCCGTTTATTCGTCTACGTTACTCTCTCTAGAGTTCTGCATAGAACGGTCCCTGCAGCCCTTCGTCAAATATCGAAGCAAACCGCATGCCAGCCGGGCATTCTTGCGCGGACGCTCAGAAGGGGGCGCGAATCGTTGGGCTCGGAGACGAGAGGCGCAACCATCCCGTCGAACGCTCGCCGCCTGACAATACGCCGATCGGGTGCGCGGGCCTGCTGCTCGGCGCAGACTATGAAAATCCTTCATGTCAGCCAAGCCCATGGCGGCTCTGGCTGCGAACCGTTACGGCGTCGCCGCTTCCGCCGGTAAGTGCCTCAGTCGGGCTCTGTTGCGGGTCGAGGGTGCGCGGCGCTGATCGAGAGTCACCTACGCGAGGTTGGTGCCGAGCCGGACCTCGCCGGTATCAGACACCAGTGCGCGCCGGTGAACCGGTTGAGCAATGTCGTCTCGCCGGCGCCGTTGGGGCGGAGCGCCAATGACGCGTAGCCGCTTCTGCGCGATCGAGCTTCTGCGGTAAAGCCGCTTGCCACGGAATCCCGAGCGTCGAGCTTGCCTCGCCGGGGTCAGGCACGCGCCTCCCGCATCGCCTGCCAGATGCGCTCGCTGGTTGCCGGCATGTCGAGGCTTTTGACCCCGAGCGGCGCGAGCGCATCGACGACGGCGTTGACGATCGCCGGCAGCGCGCCAACCGTACCGGCCTCGCCTGCGCCTTTGGCGCCCAGTGGATTGCGCTTGGTCGGCATCGGGTTCGAGGTGATCTCCATGTGCGGCATCGTGTCGGCGCGCGGCATGCAGTAATCCATGAAGCTGCCGGTCAGGTTCTGCCCCGATTCGCGGTCGTAGACGACCTGCTCCATCAGAGCCTGGCCCAGCCCCTGCGCGACGCCGCCATGGATCTGGCCCTTGAGGCCGATCGGGTTGACCACCGTGCCGACGTCGTCGATGACGACGTAGCGGACGATCTCCAAAGCGCCGGTATCGGGGTCGATCTCGACCTCACAAACATGGCAACCATTAGGGTAGGTGTTGTCGTCGGGGGCGAAGGTACCGGTCTCGTAAAGGCCGCCTTCCAGGCCTGACGGTAGGCGGCCGGACTGGAACGACGCCTTGGCGACATCGGTGATGCTGACGCACCGATCGGTGCCGGCGACCGAGAAATTGCCCCCATCGGCGCCGACCGCGAATTCGAGGTCGGGCTCGGCGGCTTCGAGCAAATGCGCAGCAATGCGCTTGCCCTTGGCGATGACCTTGTCGGCCGCCATCCACAAGGCTGAGCCGCCGATCACCGTCGAGCGCGAGCCGTTGGTGCCGATGCCAAAGGCGACGCGGTCGGTATCACCGTCGATGTATTGCACGGTCGTCGGGTCGAGCCCGAGCCTTTCGTTCAGCACCTGCTTGAACACGGTCTCGTGACCCTGGCCCTGGTTCTTGCTGCCCATCAACAGGGTCGCGTTGCCGCTTGGGTGAAAGCGAATTTCGGCGAATTCCTGGCCGGGCCCGGCCGCCTTCTCGATCGGATTAGCGATGCCGATGCCGCGCAGCTTGCCGCGCGCTTTGGCCTCATCGCGGCGCGCCGGGAAACCGGCCCAATCGGCTTGCGCCAGTGCTTTCTCCTGGTTGGCGGGGAAATCGCCGCAATCGTAATTGAGGTTCAGGGCGGTCTTGTATGGCATCGCCGAGGCCGGGATCAGGTTTTTGGTCCGCAATTCGACCGGGTCGAAGCCCAGTTCGCGCGCGGCGTCGTCGATCAGGCGTTCGATGACATAGGTCGCCTCAGGCCGTCCGGCGCCGCGATAGGGCGCGGTGCCATTAGTGTTAGCCATCACCGCCAGCACCGCGACGTGGCCTGCCGGGATGTCATAGGTGCCGGTTAGCGTGCCGACATTGCCAAAGGTCGCCAGCAGGTTGCGTTCGGACGAGATGTAGGCGCCGACATTCGCCAGCGTCCTGACCCGGAGGCCGAGGAACTTGCCGGCCTTGTCAAGCGCCAGCTCGGCGTCGCTGACATTGTCGCGGGCGTGCTCGTCGGCCTGGATCGCCTCGCTGCGCTCGCAGGTCCATTTGACTGGCCGGCGCAATTTCTTCGCCGCGAGGAGCACAAGCCGATGCTCGGGATACTGCCAGCCCTTGGTGCCGAACCCGCCGCCGACGTCGCCGGCGATGACCCGGATCCTGCTTTCCGGGATCTTGAAAATACGAGTAGCGAGCGCCTGACGCACCCGATGCGGGTACTGCACGTCAGCGTAGAGGGTGAAGCGCTCCTCGCCCGGATCCCAGACGCCGATCGCACCGCGCGGCTCGATGAAATGCGCATAGACCCGGCTGATGACGTAGCGGCGCTTGACGATGTGTGCTGCGCTGGCAAAGGCCGCCTCGGTCGCGGTTTTGTTGCCGGCCTCGAACAGGTTCGAGATGTTGTCCGGACACTCGTCCCACACCGCAATCTTGCCCTCTGCCGCCTCGGCGGTGTCGGTGACCGAGGGCAACGCCTCGTAATGGATCTCGATCAGCTCGGCGGCATCCTTCGCCTGCGACAGTGTCTCGGCGACGACGAAGGCGACCGGTTCGCCGACATACCGCAGCGTGCCCTGCGCGAGGCCGAGATGAGCGCGGGTGAACATCGGCGACCCATCCGGCCGCTTGCGCTGGAACGGCACACCCATGACGCCGAGCTTGGCCTCGACGAGGTCGTCGACGGTCATGATCAGCACGACCCCCGGCGCGGCCTTCGCCGTCGTGAGGTCGAGCGCGCGGATGCGAGCATGGGCGTGCGGCGAGCGCAGCACGTAAGCATACGCCTGGCCGAGCAGGTTGTTGTCGCTCTGGAAACGGCCGTTGCCACTCAAAAGACGCTTGTCCTCGAAACGCCGCACCGGCTGCCCGATTCCGAACTCGCCCATTACTTGACCTTTCCGTGCGCTCGTCCGCAGGTTGGCACCCCTATTTACGCCGTTATGGGAGCTTCAATGAGAGCTTTGTTCTCGTTGGCCGGCGCAGAGGGTGTGGGACCTACGCGGGGACGAGTTGACAATCTCTGCTCCACAGGGTCATGCGTCCAGCCTTCGCCGGGCGGGACGGCATCGCCATGCGCGTTGAGCGCAACGATCGGACCTTCGCCGAAACCCCGGCGCACGAACAGGTTGGTCGCGCTGATCGTGCCGTTTGCCCGAACGAACTGCTCGGGCACCAGCCCCCGCTCGGCAATGGGTGCGCAGTCACCGGGGGGATTGTCCGACGGGATCTTTTGACCAACTCCGCAAGGAAGCGGATCTGCGCCAGTGAGTATTCGGGCTGCGCCGACCGAGATACCAGCCGAACGGCCGGTCGCCCGTGGCACTGCTGCCCTCGAATCAGTTCGAGGAGCGGTCGCTTGGCTAAGAGCCTCAGGGTGCCCCATGCAGTCCAATAGTTGGGCTGTCAACGCGTTGCGGTTCGCGAGGCTGTGACCACGCGTGCCATCGCCGGCGTCTGGTCGGCGTCCTGAGGTATCGGCCTGCCGTGGGTCTCGGGAGCGAGGAAGGTGAACGCGAGCCCGGTGGCCAGGCCGCAGGCTGCCAAGAACATGAAGGCGGGAAAGACCGCGTCCATCGTCGCCTGTGGCGCCACCACATTGTTGGTCCCGGCGATCAGCGCCAAGCTCAACGGCCCGAGGATCTTGCCGCCACCATTCGCCGCTTGCCCGAGGCCAGAGGCTCGCGCGCCCATTCGTACACCAAAGACCTCAGGAGAATAGGGGGCGAGATTGGAGTAGCCGCCCTCCATAA
>Ga0209040_10002442_pt1 | contig 14598 bp, 16 predicted proteins | sample BogFormECP12_OM3_FD_188240 | JGI IMG/M metagenome (GOLD analysis project Ga0209040, IMG submission 188240) | Bog forest soil microbial communities from Calvert Island, British Columbia, Canada - ECP12_OM3 (SPAdes) (version 2) | ecosystem: Environmental > Aquatic > Freshwater > Wetlands > Bog ...
GGCCAGGCGGGCGGTCAGCCGCGGCCCCTTGCCGCCCTGCGCGGCTCGCGTGATGCGGACCGACACGAAGTCGCCCTCGCGCAGGCCGGCGCCGCAATCGCTGTCGGGAAGGAACCCCTCGGTGCCGTCCAGCGCCAGAAAACTGCCTGCCATGGCGGGAACCTTGGCGATCACCCGCGCTCGATGCAGATCGCCGACCCCGTCCGATGCGCCCGGCCGCCAGATCGCGTAATCCAGCAGTTCGTCGTCGCGGACCACGCCGACCCGCACCTCGCCCGGGCCGCAGGCGGCGAGCACGCGCGGCATCATGGCAGCGGCCAGCCCAGTCCGCGCAGTAGCTGTGCGGTCTCGAACAGCGGCAGGCCGACGACATTGGAATAGCTGCCGGACACGAAGCCGATGAACGTCGCTGCCCGTCCCTGGATGGCGTAGCCGCCGGCCTTGCCACGCCATTCGTCGCCGGCGAGGTAGTTGGCGATCTGGCGCTCGCTGAGACGCGAGAACCCGACCACGCTCTGCACCAGGCGCTCGCTGCTGCGCCCGTTGGGGGCTCGCAGCACGACGGCGGTCATCACCCGGTGCCGCCGGCCGGACAGCAGCGTCAGACAGCGGTGCGCGTCCGCCTCGGTCTCCACCTTGGGCAGGATGCGGCGACCCACGGCGACCACGGTGTCGGCGGCAAGAATGTAGCAACTGGGCACAGTGACCGCGGCAGCCTTCGCACGTGCCAGCCGCAGCGCATGCTGCCGCGGCAACTCGTTGTGCAACGCCGATTCGTCGATGTCGGGAGCGATCACGCGGTCAGGCACGATGCCGATCTGCGCCAGAAGCGCGAGACGCCGATGGCTGGCGGAAGCCAGAACCAGCGAGGGCGCGGTCACTTGAAGCGGAAGGTGATCCGGCCCTTGCTCAAATCGTAAGGTGTCATCTCGACGTTCACCCGATCGCCGGCAAGCACGCGAATGCGGTTCTTCCGCATCTTGCCGGAGGTGTGCGCGAGAATGCTGTGCTCGTTGTCGAGCTTGACGCGGAACATGGCGTTAGGCAACAGCTCCATCACCGTCCCGCTGAATTCGATCATGTCCTCTTTCGACATCCGGCCTCATGCAAAAGCTTGATTTCGCGGCGGAACATGAGCGCGGGACAGGGGAAGGTCAAGCGCGCTGGCAGCCAGGGCTCCGCTCTGAACCCGCCAGGGGGCTTTGCCCCCTGGACCCCCAGCAAAGGCGGAGCCTTTGCAATCCATCCTTTTGGTTGGGGAGAGGGTGGGGGCTGCTCGGACCGTGCACGGTCTGAGCAGCCCCCACCCCCTCGCCAACCAAGTGAAGGGTTCCAAGGGCTGCGCCCTTGGCGGGAGTCAAGAGGGCGGAGCCCTCTGGTGGGGTCCGGGGCGAAGCCCCGGCCTTCGGCTCAAGCATTCAACCGCAGCGCGATGCTGCGGGCGTGCGCATGCAGCCCCTCCGCCTCGGCGAGCGCGATCGCCGCAGGACCGACACGGGCCAGCGAGGCGGCGTCGGCCGCGACCCAGGTGGTGCGCTTGAGGAAATCGTACACCGAAAGACCCGAGGCGAAGCGGGCAGTACGGCCAGTGGGCAGCACGTGGTTGGGGCCGGCGACATAGTCGCCGACGGCCTCGGGACAGAAAGTGCCAAGAAACACCGCGCCGGCATGGCGGATGTCGGCGAATACCCGCGTGGGATCGCGCAGCATCAATTGCAGGTGCTCGGGCGCCAGACGGTTGACGAGACCGATCGCTTCATCCCAGTCGCGCACCACGATGATGGCGCCATGTGCCCGCCAGCTCGCCCCGGCGATGTTGGCCCGCGGCAGGGTCGCGAGCTCCTGGGTCACCGCCGCGGCGACCCGGTCGGCGAGTGCGCCGTCGTCTGTGATCAGGATCGCCTGCGCCGCCTCGTCGTGTTCGGCCTGGGCGAGCAGATCGATAGCGACATGGCGCGGATCGTTGGCCGCGTCGGCGAGCACCACGACTTCCGACGGGCCGGCGATCGCGTCAATGCCGACGCGGCCGAACACCTGCCGCTTGGCCTCGGCGACATAGGCGTTGCCTGGACCGACGATTCGATCCACCGGCGCGATGCTGGCGGTTCCATACGCCAGAGCCGCGATCGCCTGGGCGCCGCCGATCCGGTAGATTTCCGTGACGCCGGCGCGGCGCGCGGCGGCGAGTACCAGCGGGTTGATCACGCCATCCGGGGTCGGCACGCACATCGCGACACGTGAGACGCCGGCGACGCGGGCCGGGATCGCGTTCATGAGCACCGAGGACGGATACGCGGCCTTGCCGCCCGGCACGTAGAGCCCGACTGCGTCCAGCGGCGTCCAGCGCATGCCGAGGGTCAGGCCGGTTGCGTCCGTGGTCTGCAGATCGGCCGGCACCTGCATGCGGTGAAACGCCTCGATACGTGTCGCGGCGAGGTCCAGCGCCGCCATCAGATCGGCGGGAATGCCGGTGACGGCGGCGTCCATCTCCTCGGCGGCGATCCGGAGCCGATCGGCTGTCAGCGTCAGGCGATCGAAGCGCTCGGTGCAACGCAGCAGCGCCGTATCACCTTCGGCTCGAACGTCGGCGATGATCGCCGCCACCGTTTCATCGACGCGTTCCGTCGTCTCGCGCGCCTGATCGAGCAGGGCGGCGAATGCAACCTCGAAGTCGGGGGCGGTCGTGGCGAGGCGGATCATTGCTCCAGCGCGGCGCGAAAGCGGGCGATCCAGGCGCCAATCGTCTCCGGTTGCGTCTTCAGCGCGGTGCGGTTGACGATCAGGCGCGATGTGATCGGGGAGATCACCTGGGTTTCCACCAGGCCGTTCGCCCGCAGGGTCGAACCCGTCTGCACCAGATCGACAATCAGCCGCGACAGGCCGAGGCTCGGCGCCAGCTCCATAGCACCGTTCAGATGCACCACGTCGGCATGCACACCGTGGGCTGCGAAGTGGCGGCGGGCAATGTTTGGATACTTCGTCGCCACCCGCACGCGCGACCAGCGCGAGGGGTCGTCGGTGCCGGCGGTCTCGGCCGGTTCGGCGACCGACACGCGGCAGACGCCGATGCCGAGATCGAGCGGGGCGTAAATCTCCGGGTAGTCGAACTCCATCAGCACATCGGCTCCGCAGATGCCGATCTGCGCGGCGCCGAAGGCGACGAAGGTGGCGACGTCGAACGGCCGGACACGCACCACGTCGAGCGTCGGATCGTCGGTGGGGAAGCGCAGCCGGCGGCTCTCTTCATCGGTGTAGTCCGATGCCGGGCTGACGCCGGCGCGGGTCAGGAGCTGGCCGCATTCCGCCAGGATCCGTCCCTTCGGCAGTGCCAGAATCAGTGGCGCCGTGACCTCCGGTTCAAGAGCGGCGGCGGGGTAGGGGGCGGTCATCGGAATTTCCAGCCGGCGAGGGTAGCGGCGTCTACACCAGGGCGCGGCGCAAATGAAGAGGGCCGGGTTGGTACCCGGCCCTCGGTCAGTCAACCCGAAGTGCGTGGCGCCGATCAGGGCGTGCGCACGATGGTCGTGCTGGTCGGCGCCGCTGGGGCGACATAGGTCGCGGTTGGCGCCGGTACCGGTGTCACCACGGTGGCGGCCGGCGTCGGGCTCGGGTGCTCATGCACGTCGACACAACCGGCGAGGCCAAGGAGAACCAGAGGCAGCAGGAAGGTAATGCGCATTGGACGTATCCTTCAGTTGCTGGAAAGACGACGCCCTGGAATTCGTCGCGCTCGGTGGCCGGTCCATGCCGCTTTTGTGGCGGCTTCCTGGCAAACACTCACATCACGGTGCGACACCAGCATCGCTGCCAGCGCTTGGATTCCGCGGCGGCATCCACAATCTGTAGAACGCCCGGTGAACAGCGTTGTGGTGCTTGGGCCGGCCGGTGCGAGGCGCTAGTTTGGCGCCTCGGGAGGTGAGTCGGTTGTCCGCACAGCACACTGTGGCTCGATCGCAACAGACATGTATGTTGTGGGAAGGCCAGGAGCATGGTCCCACATGTTGATTGACGACACCGGCGCCAGGGGCGGAGACTTGGTCCAAATCCGCCAGGGGGAATCCGACGTGCTCGACGCAGTGCAGATGCCAGGTCGTCACCAGGTCCACATCGACCGTTCGCGCGATGCGCTGCTGACCGATTTCGGCCGGGCGACCCTATCCGACCGCTACCTGATGCCGGGCGAGGAGTTCCAGGACCTGTTCGCCCGGGTCGCCTCGTATTACGGCGACGATGCCGGACACGCGCAGCGAATCTACGACTACATGTCGAAGCTGTGGTTCATGCCGGCGACCCCGGTGCTGTCGAACGGCGGCACGCAGCGTGGCCTGCCGATCTCCTGCTTTCTGAACGAGGCGTCCGACAGCCTGGAGGGTATCGTCGGACTGTGGAACGAGAATGTCTGGCTGGCCTCGAAGGGCGGCGGCATCGGGTCCTATTGGGGCAATCTGCGCTCGATCGGCGAGAAGGTGGGCGCGGTCGGCAAGACCTCGGGCGTGATCCCGTTCATCCGGGTGATGGACAGCCTGACGCTGGCGATCAGCCAGGGCTCGCTGCGGCGCGGCTCGGCGGCGGTGTATTTGCCGGTGTGGCATCCCGAGATCGAGGAGTTCGTCGAAATCCGTCGCCCCACAGGAGGGGATCCGAACCGCAAGGCGCTCAACCTGCACCACGGCATCCTGGTGTCGGACGCGTTCATGCGCGCGGTGGAGGCAGACGAGCAGTGGCCGCTGCTGTCGCCGAAGGATGAGACGGTGGTGCGCTCGATTTCGGCGCGCGCGCTGTGGGTCCGCATCCTGACCGCGCGGATCGAGACCGGCGAGCCGTACCTGATCTTTTCCGACCACGTGAACCGCGCGCGGCCCGAGCACCACAAACTGGCCGGGCTGGAGGTGCGGACCTCCAATCTGTGCTCCGAGATCACGCTGCCGACCGGGCGCGACCAGCATGGGTTGGAGCGCACCGCGGTGTGCTGCCTGTGTTCGCTGAACCTGGAGAGCTGGTTCGAGTGGCAGGACCATCCGACCTTCATCGAGGACATCATGCGGTTCCTCGACAACGTGCTGCAGGACTTCATCGACCGCGCGCCGCCGGGGATGGAGAAGGCGAAATATTCCGCGATGCGCGAGCGCAGCGTCGGGCTGGGGGTGATGGGGTTCCACTCGTTCCTGCAGTCGCAGAACGTGCCGTGGGAGAGCGTGATCGCCAAGGTGTGGAACAAGCGGATGTTCCGGCACATCCGCGAGCAGGCGGACCTGGCGTCGCGCGTGCTGGCCGAGGAGCGCGGTCCGTGCCCGGATGCCGCGGAATACGGCGTGATGGAGCGGTTTTCGCACAAGATGTCGGTCGCGCCGACCGCGTCGATTTCCATCATCGCGGGGAATTCGTCGCCGGGGATCGAACCGATCGCGGCGAACGTGTTTCTGCAGAAGACGCTGTCGGGCAGTTTCTCGGTGCGCAACCGGCATCTGCAAATGCTGCTGGCGGCGAAGGGGATGGACAACGAGGATGTGTGGTCGTCGATCACGCTGCGGGCGGGCAGCGTGCAGCATCTCGACTTCCTGACCGAGCAGGAAAAGGCGGTGTACAAGACCGCGTTCGAGCTGGATCAGCGCTGGATCATTGAGCACGCGGCGGACCGCGCGCCGTTCATCTGCCAGAGCCAGTCGGTGAACGTGTTTCTCCCCGCGAATGTGCACAAGCGGGATTTGCATCAGATCCATTTCATGGCGTGGAAGCGGGGGGTGAAGTCGCTGTACTACTGCCGGAGTTTGTCGATCCAGCGGGCGGACAATGTGAGCGAGGCGGCGGTGCGGCCGGCGGAGTTCACCGGGGTGATGGGCGTGCCGGTGAACGATGGGCAGATGCCGTTGCCGCTGGCGGCCGCGGGGACGAACGCGACGGATTACGAGGAATGTCTGGCGTGCCAGTGAGGCTCGTGCCCTGGTGGTTTATTCAGTCACCCTCACCCGCGACACAAAGGTTCGAATTACGTGAGAAGGGAGGCTCGCACCCTAAGAAGTAAAGCGATCGATTCGCTGGTTCTTGCTGTGGATCACTTCAACAGGGCCTGGGATCGGGGACGGGTTGAGGCTGTCCTCATTATGCTGGACCGCGCATTCGAGCTTCTCCTCAAAGCTATCATAATTCATCGAGACGGCTCGGTACGGGATCCCAACAAGGACGACATAACGATCGGATTCGACCTTTGCCTCAGAAAGTGCCTTTCGGAGGCCTCAGTTGCGTGCCTAACAGAAGACGACGTCGTTGCTCTACAAAGCTTGAATGCACTTCGTGATGCTGCACAGCATTACATGATCGAAGTGTGCGAGGACCAGCTCTATGTATACGCTCAAGCTAGCGTAACATTATTTCAACGTCTTACAAGTCAGGTTCTTGGTTTACCACTCCAGAGAGAACTTCCGACGAGGATACTGCCAGTCTGCGCTAAGGTTCCAAGGGATCTTGCCTCGGTATTTGACTTAGAGTTTTGCGAAATAAAGCGAATGGTTGGTCCGCGGTCGCGCAGGAGATTAGATGCTCGGGCACGGTTGAGGTCGCTCGCGGTACTTCAGAGTTCCCTGGAGGGCCAGAAATCTCAGGTCAGCGACGCTGAACTTGACAAAGTGATCGCGAGGATCAAACGCGGTGAGGATTGGAGAGCGATCTTTAAGGGCGTTGCCACACTGACGATCGATCCAGATGCCGATGGCCCCGGCCTGCGTATACGCATTACAAGGAACCAAGGCGAGGCAGTCACGATTGTTCCTGAGGGGACTCCGGGTGCAACAGTGATTGCCGTCCGCAAAGTTAATGAACTGGATTTTTACAACCTTGGCCTTCGCGATCTGAGCAAGCGCCTGCGGGTCAACGAGACCAAGCTACTGTGGCTGATCCAGCGTGAAGGAATACAAAGAAATCCTGAATTCTATAAACTGATCAAGATCGGCCGTACCGTCCACAAGCGCTATAGTGGCAAGTGTTTAGAAGAACTGTCCGGTAAGCTTGCCCAAATTGACTTGCAAGGACTATGGGCTAGCCGCAAGCAATCGCCCCCTTCGCCCCCAAGGCAAAGACGTACGGTGCAAGCTCTCATGGATAGGGCTATACAGAAGAGGGTTGAGCGGTCGTAAAGCGTGAACATTGCATATCGCGAATGTAACCGCTGCCTATCAGCCTGCTGCCACAAATCAGACCATTATTAACTGCCTGTTGGTCTGGGCCCCGTCGGTAGGAATAAAGATCATTCATGCTTCGTCCAGTGCGGCTAGTGTCTTCCTGGCTTGGTCAACTACGTCCTTCGGCAACTCGTCCGCGAAGTCGATCGCGATCTGCTCATAGGAGCAGTCCAGCCGACCCCACTCCCGCAAATTTTTGAGGCCGTCCGTCTTCTTGCCCGTGCGAATCGTCTTGATGAGTGCACACCTCGGGCCGAGATTCCTGATATCGCGTTCGGTGTAGCCTGCGGCCTGATTGCGGCCGTGTTTGTGCTTGAGCACCTCCCGGTAAACGCGCAGTGACTCCATGATGCGACCCTCTAGGGTGTTGGCGCCTTGCACGACCTTCAATGCCTGCGCCAAATCCACGTCGCGAATGCGCTGCTTCGCTGCCTCGACGATCTCTAGATTACCCAGCTTGGTATTGTGCTCGCTACATTTCTTCAGCCATTCGATGTCGGATGACCGAGCTATCGCCCCAAGTACGCCGCTATTGCTGCCAGACATGACGTCAAGCATATCAGATCAGGGATCGTACTCAATAGGAAGTCTGGAACGTTTGAGAATCGAGTGGTGCCAGTTCGGGACTATCCTGGCCATCCGGTCAATGTGCGAGAAGGGGAATGGGCATGTCGGTGGCATGTCGGGAATCCTGTGTGGAGGGCCATACGATAGCCCATGATCGGGTAAGGGAGACATATGACTACCAGTGAGGAGATCATCGATGAGCCGCCGTCGGGCCAAGACCCAAAGGCGGTGCTCGGCAAAGACGGTTTGCAGCGCCGACCTGAACTGCGTCAGCTGGTCGAGCACGGCCGTGCCAGCGGCCTATCCGATCAGCCAGGCGAGGCAGTGCTCGACCGGCTGGAAGCAAAGTATCGCAGCATCGCGAAGCGCCACCGAGCGTGATGCATTACCGCTTCAGCCGTGGGCGTGACACCGAGGAGATCGGAGACTTCATCGCCCGCGACACTCCAACCCGCGCTGTCACGTTCATCGCCGAACTGCGGCAGCGCTGTAGTGATCAACCTGGTCGCGACACAAGATTCTCCATCGGTATCGCCAGCACGCGCGACAATTTACGCAGTGCGTCCGCGCTCCCCGGCTTCTTGCCGGTCTCGATCTCCGCGAGATAACTTGCGCTGACACCGGCCTGATCTGCCAATGCACGCTGTGACAGTCCGCGCTTCTCGCGCCATACCTTCACTGGGCTCTCATCGTCCAATATGCGTCGCATCTCGTCGCCGGTCAGGTAATCCCGCCGCGCAACCTCCTCGCCGACTTTCTCCTCGTGCGCGAGTCGCTCGGCGACGGCCGCAAGGTCTTGCAGATCCTCGAGCCGCGCGATCAGCGCCTTCCAATCCCGCTTGCGCAGCGTAACAGTCGTGCTGGTCTCCGTGACTGGCCGCGGCCATGGTGCATTCATCGATATACCACCTTACGGTCCCCGATACGCTCAACAATCACGTCGCCGTTCTCGATCGAGTATAAAGCACGCCAGTCACCTTGCCGCACGCGGAAGACACCGGCTCGTCCAGCCAGCGGCTTGACGCTGATCTGCGGTGCGAACGGATCCTCCGCAATGCGCTCCAGCCGTTCAAGCAAGCGCTTCGCAACGGCGCGCGGCACAGCAGCAAACTCCTTCGCGGCACGTGGCGGGATGATCAGCGCCACTTCGCATACTCGCTATCAGCGAGCGGCGTGTCAAATGTCGGCAATACAGGTTCCCTTCGCCGTCGACCCGAACGTCACGTCCGTCGGAAGCGATGGTCACGTCGATTGTCTTTCGGTTTGCTTAACCCAAGGCCCCAGAAAGAGCCATCGCAAGGCCTGGTTCGGTGCCGCCAACCGCCCTCACGTCCGCAAGTTCTCGCGCATCGTGGCGCCGGTATACTCCGTCCGCAGCAGCCCGCGCCGTTGCAATTCCGGCGTCAGCATGCGGGCGAATTCCTCCCACATCAAAGGCGAGATCGTCGGCGTCAGCACGAACCCGTCGCACGCTTCGGATTCAAACATGTCCTGCATATAGTCGGCAATCATCGCCGGCGTGCCGACCATCATATTGCGCGGCCGGCGTATCGCCTCGGCGAAGCTGATGCCCTCCGCCCGCATGGTCTGGCGGATGCGGTCTTCCAGGCCCCCGTGACCTTGGTGGCCCTTGTTGCGGCTCAGTTCGTCCTCGTCCTTGGTCGTGCTGAGATCGGCGCCGAGCATCGCCGAGTTGGTCGCCAGCACCATCTCCAGTGGCACCAGCGAGATCAGATACTCAGCCTTCTCGCGCGCGATCGACTCGGTCTCGCCAAGCACGACTGTGGTCGATGTGCAGATTGCGCAGTCGTCCGGCCCGCGGCCGAACCGATGCATTCGTCCCTTGATGTCCGTGTAGAATTCGACAGCGTCCTTCTTGCTGCCTGACGAGTTGAAGATCGCCTCTGCCCAGCGCGCGGCAAAGTCGCGGCCGCGCGGTGACGAACCGGCCTGCATCAGTACCGGACGCCCCTGTGGACTACGCGGGATCGTCAGAGGACCCCGCGTGCGCACATAGCGGCCCTCATAATCGGCATAGCGTACCTTTTCCGGGTCGATGAACAATCCACTTTCCTTGTCCATGACCAGCGCGTCTTCCTGCCAGCAATCCCACAGCGCGCAGCAGGCCTCGACCACCTCGTCGGCGCGGTCATAGCGAACCTCTTTCGCGGGCAGTTCGCCGATGCCGAAATTGCGCGCCTCGAAGTCCATGGTCGAGGTCACCACGTTCCAGCAGGCGCGGCCATGCGACAGATGGTCCAGCGAGGCCAACGTGCGCGCCAGATGATAGGGATTGAAAAAGGTCGTCGAGAGTGTTGCGCCGAGCCCCAGGTGCCGCGTCGCCCGCGCCATCACCGGCAGCACGATCATCGGGTCGAGATAGGAAAGCTGGCCGCCATGGCGCAGATAGGTGTCGAAGCTGCCCTTGTAGACGTCGGGGAGGCCTAACGTATCGGCGAAAAAACATCCGTCAAAGCGAGCCGCCTCGAGCACCCGAGCCATGTGCTCGTAGCGCTCTGGCCTGAAGATGTCGTCGAGATCGGCCGCAGGGTGGCGCCACGCGCCCGCGAGCTGCGCGGTCGGGCCAGTCTTGACGTAGGCCAACAGGTGCATCTTGCGGTCGCGCATCGCTCATTCCTCTTCAGCGAAGGCCGATGTCGCCAGGCAGCAGGCGAAATCAGCGTCGTGAACCGTACCAGATTGTGATGCTGACCCAAATAGGCCCCCTTGGGTCGCTGCAGCACTCTGATCATGCAGAAGACGCTGTCTGTTCGCTGGGTCGTCGAGCATGTGGCGGATCGCGCGCCGTTGATCTGCCCGAGCCAGTCGGTGAACGTGTTTCTCCCCACGAATGTGCGCAAGCGGGACCTGCATCGGATCCATTTCATGGCGTGGAAGCGGGGGTGAAGTCGCTCAGCCTGTCGATCCAGCGGGCGGACAATGTGAGCGAGGCGGTGGTGCGGCCGGCGGAGTTCACCGGGGTGATGGGTGTGCCGGCGAGTGATGGACAGATGCCGCTGCCGCTGGCGGCGGCTACAGCGCGGGCGAATGCGACGAATTACGAGGGGTGTCTGCCGTGCCAATGAGCTGGTTGCCGCCGAGACCGCGGCGATGCTCACTGTACACATCACGGCGAAAGCAAGGCGCCTACTCGCCGTGACGTAGCCGTATCTATTCGCCTCGGCAATCTACTGCACTACTATGGGCCCACCACAAGGCTTGCAGGGGCCGGTATGATAACTATTATCTTCTGATTACCGACAGGAACGCCACTCGTATGCCCCGCAGCTTTGCCCTCGGCACCCACTTCGAGGAATTCATCGACGGTCAGGTGACCGGCGGGCGATACAACAACGCCAGTGAGGTCGTGCGCGACGCGCTCCGTATGCTGGAGGATCGCGACAGGCAACGCCAACTCGAACTGCGTCACCTGGTCGAGCAAGGCCGTGCCAGCGGCCTCTCCGATCAGCCAGGCGAGACGGCGCTCGACCGGCTCGAAGCAAAGTACCGCCGTATCGCGAAGCGCCGCCGGGCATGATGCAATACCGACAGCCGCCAGGCGGAGCGTGACATCGAGGAAATCGGCGACTTCATTGCCCGCGACAACCCGAGACGCGCGATCACGTTCATCGCCGAGCTGCGCGCACGCTGCCGGCAGATCGCCGAGTTTCCCAGAGCCGCGCCGCTGAGGCCGGGCCTGGGCAGAGGCGTCCGCTGCGTCGTGTTCGGACGCTACTGATCTTCTATGTCGTGCACGTGCGCGTGTTGGAAATCAGGCGTGTATTGCATGGCGCACGCAACATATTGGCGGACGATCTGCTCTGACAGCGGCCATTACCGGCGACCCGCGGGGCAAAGGCGAAATCTATTCTGCGGGGAATGGCGCGCCCGGAGAGACTCGAACTCCCAACCCCCAGATCCGTAGTCTGGTGCTCTATCCAATTGAGCTACGGGCGCTTTGCCAAGGGCAGCGGCATGTAGCGGATGCCCTGCCCCGCTTCAAGGGGCCATCACGCCGCCAGCTTGTCCAGCTCGCGCAGGATCGACTCACCCATCACGTTGGTGCCGACCTTGGCGGTTCCCGGCGCCATGATGTCTGCGGTGCGCAGCCCGGAGGCCAGCACGTTGGTGCAGGCGCGCTCGATCAGCGCCGCGTCCGCCTCCATGCCGAACGAGTAGCGCAGCAGCATGGCGAAGCTGAAGATCTGCCCCAGCGGGTTGGCGATGCCCTTGCCGGCAATGTCGGGGGCCGAGCCGTGGATCGGCTCATACAGCGCCAGCCGGTGGCCCGACGCGTCGGCCGGCCCCAGCGTGGCCGACGGCAGCATGCCCAGGCTGCCGGTCAGCATGGACGCCAGATCGGACAGCAGGTCGCCGAAGATGTTGGACGTCACGATCACGTCGAACTGGCGCGGATTGCGCACCAGCTGCATGGCGCAGTTGTCGGCGTACATGTGGTCGAGCCGCACATCGGCATATTCGTGCTGGTGCAGCGCGGTGACGGTCTGGCGCCAGAACAGGCCGGACTGCATGACGTTGGCCTTTTCCACGCTGGTGACGTGGTTGCCACGCTTGCGCGCCAATTCGAACGCCACCCGGGCGACGCGCTCGATCTCGCTCGTGGTGTAGCTTTCGGTGTCGAAGCCGCGCTTCTCGCCGCTGGGCAGCGTCTCGATGCCGCGCGGCTCGCCGAAGTAGATGCCGCCGGTACTCTCGCGCACGATCATCAGGTCGAGCCCGCGCACCACCTCGGGCTTCAGCGTCGAGGCATCGGCCAGTGGATCGAGCACCGTCGCCGGCCGCAGATTGGCGAACAGGTCCAGCTCCTTGCGCAGCCGCAGGATCGCCAGCTCCGGGCGAAGCTGGAAGCCAAGTTTGTCCCATTTCGGTCCGCCGACCGCGCCGAACAGGATGGCATCGGCATCCCTCGCCTTCTGCATCGTCTCGTCGGCGATCGGCGTGCCGCGTGCATCGATCGAGGCGCCGCCCACCAGATCCTCGGCAATGTCGAACGAGACCATGCGGCGGCGGTCCATCCAGTCGACAACCCGGCGCACCTCGCGCATCACCTCGGGGCCGACGCCGTCGCCGGGCAGGATCAGCAGCTTCTTGTTGGCAGGCATCGCTGTCACCGGTCAGGTCATGGTGGTCGGCAGCCAGGGCTGCGCCTGGCGTCGCGCGGCCTCGTAGCTCGCGATCCGCGGCGCGTGCTGCAATGTCTGGCCGATGTCGTCGAGGCCGTTCAGCAGCGAGTGCTTGCGGAACGGGTCGATGTCGAAGTGGATCTCCTCGCCGTTCGGACGGACCACCACCTGGCGTTGCAGATCGATGGTGATGCGCGCGTTGCCGCCAAGTTTCGCATCGTCGATCAGCGTGCCGCAGATCGCGCGCGGCAGGCGGATCGGCAGCAGGCCGTTCTTCAGGCTGTTGTTGTAGAAGATATCGCCGAACGAGGGCGCGATGACGCAGCGGATGCCGAAGTCGGCCAGCGCCCAGGGCGCATGTTCGCGCGACGAGCCGCAGCCGAAGTTCTCGTGCGCGATGATGATCTGCGCGTGGCGGTAGGGTTCCTGGTTCAGGATGAAGTCAGGACGTTCGTTGCCCGCGCTGTCGAAACGGAGCGGGTCGAACAGATGTACGCCGAGACCAGAGCGCTTGATGGTCTTCAGGAAGCGCGCGGGGATCACCTTGTCGGTGTCGATGTTCTGCATCGGCATCGGCGCGGCGACGGCGGTCAGTGTGGTGAATTTGTCCATGGTTGGTTTCCCTAGGAGTGATGGGTTTCGCTGCGCTCAACCCATCCTACAAGGTGTCTCGCGATCGTAGGATGGGTTGAGCGCAGCGAAACCCATCGTGCACGCCACCCTCACCCCAACTGCCTCACATCGGCCAGCCGCCCGGTCACTGCCGCGGCGGCGGCCATCGCCGGCGACACCAGGTGCGTGCGCCCGCCCGGTCCCTGCCGCCCCTCGAAGTTGCGGTTCGACGTGCTGGCGCAACGCTGGCCCGGCGTCAGCTTGTCCGGGTTCATGCCAAGGCACATCGAGCAGCACGGATCGCGCCACTCGAATCCGGCCTCCAGCAACACGCGGTCCAGCCCCTCGGCTTCCGCCTGCTGCTTCACCTGCCCCGATCCCGGCACCACCAGCGCCTGAACCCCGGCGGCCACCCGCCGACCCTTGGCGACGGCGGCGGCGGCGCGGATGTCCTCGATCCGCCCGTTGGTGCAGGAGCCGATGAACACCACGTCGATCGGCACATCGGCCAGCCGCTGGCCCGGCTTCAGCGCCATGTAGTCCAGCATCCGCTGCATCTGCGCCCGCTGGCCCTCGTCGGCCACATCAGCCGGGTCCGGCACCGTGCCGGTCACCGGCACCACCGCGCCCGGATTGGTGCCCCAGGTCACCATCGGCGCCATATCGCCGGCATGCAGCGTCACCGTGGTGTCGTACTGCGCCCCGGGGTCCGTCGGCAGGGTGCGCCAATAGGCCACCGCCTGCTCCCACGCCTCGCCCTTCGGCGCGTATTCGCGGCCCTTGAGGTAAGCGAACGTGGTCTCGTCCGGCGCGATCAGCCCGGCCCGCGCGCCGGCCTCGATCGTCATGTTGGACACCGTCATGCGCCCGGCCATGTCGAGCGCGCGGATCGCCTCGCCGGTGTACTCGATCACGTGCCCGGTGCCGCCGGCGGTGCCGATCCTGCCGATGATCGCCAGCACGATGTCCTTGCCCGAGCAGCCGAAGCCCAGCGTGCCATCCACCCGCACCTGCATGTTCTTCGCCGGCTGCTGCAGCAGCGTCTGGGTCGCCATCACGTGCTCGACCTCGGAGGTGCCGATGCCGAACGCGAGCGCCCC
>Ga0209040_10002444_pt1 | contig 14587 bp, 10 predicted proteins | sample BogFormECP12_OM3_FD_188240 | JGI IMG/M metagenome (GOLD analysis project Ga0209040, IMG submission 188240) | Bog forest soil microbial communities from Calvert Island, British Columbia, Canada - ECP12_OM3 (SPAdes) (version 2) | ecosystem: Environmental > Aquatic > Freshwater > Wetlands > Bog ...
GGTCTTCGAGTTCACCTCTCCGGCGCTCGGCGCCCAGAGCGGAGTGGGAGGCGGGGGACGCTACGACCGCCTCGTCGAGCAGCTAGGCGGCCCGCCCACGCCGGGCATGGGCTGGGCGGCGGGGGTCGAGCGGATGCTGCTCGCCGGCGAGCGCTCGGAGCTCGACTCCGCGTCCGTGCCCGGCCCCGTCGAGCTTTTCGTCGCGCTCGAGGTCCCCGCCGCGGACGCCCGCAGGCGCGCATTCGCGCTGCTCGCCGAGGCCCGCTCGGCGGGGCTGACGGCCCGCATGGATCTCGGCGGGCGCTCGCTGAAGGGCCAGCTTGGCCACGCGAACGCGCTCGACGCCCGCTACGTGGCGATCGTCGGAGAGTCGCAGACGACGCTCAAGGACATGCAGGCCGGCGCGCAGGAGCCGATCGCCACCGGCGCCGTCGTGCACGCCGTGCTGCGCGGCCTTCACGACCTCTGAGCGCCGCGGCCGCGCGCCCGCGCGACCGCTGGGGTGCCGGGAAGCGTCCAGCACGCGATGCGCCGGGGTGCCGGGAAGCGTCCAGCACGCGATCCGCCGTTCAACTTCTGTCGCCGAGATGCCGAAGAAAGACGGGATGGCGCAGCTCTCACGTCCATTCCAGGCCCTCCTGGTCGCATTCTGCCTGCTGGCGGCCGTCTGGTTCTTCGCCGTGCACGGGCGCTCGACGAGCACCACCAGCCCGCAGCCCAGCGTCTCGAGCACCACCACGCCCGCCGTCACAACCGCGCCCCGCGCCGCCTCGACGCCGAGCTCCGGCGCCGCTACGGCAGAAGCCGAGGCCAAGGCCGCGGGTGCTCCCAGCCACGTCTACCACGGCCCCGTCCCGGGTCTCGAGGGTCTCACGCGCGACATCGCCAAAGCCCACGGCGCCGTCGCGACCTCCCAGCAAAGCGCCAAGCAGGTCGAAGGGGCGTCGGCTGAATCCTCCGCCGGCTCCGCACCGGCGGCGGCCACCTCGGTCCCCGCGCACCCCGCGCCCGCAATCTCCTCGCCAAGCTCGAGCGCGCCCACCCGGCCCGCGCCCACGACGCGCGTCGCCCCGGCCGCATCCAAGCCGTCCGCCAAGACGGCACCCCGGACCACCGTCCACGTCCGCGTCCACGGCCACACGGTGGCACCCAAGGCCGTGTCGAAGCCGGCACTGGCCGGCCGCCAGGCGTCCGTCGAAGCGCAGCTGGCCCGCGGGGACGTGGTCCTGTTGCTCTTCTGGAACCCCAGAGGCGCCGACGACACCGCCGTGCGCTCCGAAGTGCGGCGGCTGGCCGCCGCGCACGCCCGCGCCGGGCACACCGCGAAGCTCGCCGTGCAGGAAGCGCTCGCGACTGAAGTGGCCGCCTTCGGCGCCATCACGAGGGGCGTGCAGATCTACAGCACGCCCACGCTGCTGGTTATCGCCAAGGGCGGGCGGGCGAGCATGGTCAGCGGCTTCACCGACGCCTTCGCCATCCAGCAGGCGATCGAAGAAGTACAGAGCGCCTAGCAGCCCTACACTCGCTCGGGTGAGCACGAGTGCAGAGCGCCTGGCCGGGCATCTCGAACGGCCGAGCGGCCGCGGGCACACTCCGCGCGAGGCCTTCACCGGCGCCGCCGGTGGAGCCGCATGCGGAGATCTGATCCGCATCTCGATCGCCCTCGACGTCGCGAGCGCCGAGGGGCGCATCGAGGACGCCGGCTTCGACGCGAGTGGATGCGGCGTCATGCTCGCCGCCGGCAGCGCCGCGGTCGGACTGCTGCGCGGGGCGCCGCTGCTACAGGCCGCGCGCATCGGCGCGGAGGACATCGCAGCGGAGCTCGGGGGGCTGATCCCCGCCAAGCGCCACGCTGCCGAGCTCGCCGCCGATGCCCTGCACCGCGCGCTCGGCGCGGGCGCCCGCGCGCACGCCGCATTGGCGCCCCGCAGCGGGCGCACACTGGTGGCGATGAGTGGCGGTGTGGACAGCGCGGTGGCCGCGCTGCTCGTTGCCGAGGGCGGCGCGGAGGCCGTCGGGGTGACCCTCGAGCTGTGGTCGGATCCCGCCAACGACGGCGACGCGAGCTGCTGCTCGGCGCAGGCGGTGCGCGCCGCGCGTGAGCTCGCGCACTCCCTCGGGATGGCCCACCTGTCGATCGATCTGCGCGCCGAGTTCCGCGCCGGCGTCGTCGAAGGCTGGCTCGCTGACCACGCCGCCGGCCTGATCCCCAATCCGTGTGTGCGCTGCAACGGCAACGTCCGCCTCGACGCGATGCTCGAGCTGGCCGACCGGCTCGGCGCGGGCACGCTCGCCACCGGCCACTACGCGCGCGTGCTCGCCGCGCCCACCGCGCCCCCCCTGCTGAGGGTCGCGGCCGACGAGTCCAAGGACCAGAGCTACGTGCTCTGCGCGCTCGCCCCCGCCTCGCTGCAGCGGCTGCGCTTTCCGCTCGGGGAGCTGCACAAGCCCCACGTGCGCGAGCTGGCCGAGCGCGCCGGCCTGGCGGTTGCGCGGCGGCGCGACTCGCAGGACCTCTGCTTCCTGGCGGGAACCCGTCACAGCGCGTTCCTCGAGCGCCACGGCGGACTCGGCGAGCGCTCCGGCGCGATCGTCGACCCGGCGGGGCGCCCGCTCGGCGAGCACGGCGGCGCGCACCGCTTCACCGTCGGGCAGCGCCACGGCCTGGGGATCGGCGGCACGGCGCCCCTGTACGTACTGGCCACGGACACGCACGCCAATACCGTCACCGTCGGGCCGCGCCGCGAGCTGCTCGCGGGCGGGATGAGCGTCAGCGCTCTCACGCTGCACCGCGACGCGGGCTGCGTGGATCGCGTGCGGGTGCGCGCGCACGGGCGCCGGCTACCCTGCCGCCTGCGCGGGGAGCTCCATGCGGGCCGCCACGAGCGCGCGGCGCTCGAGCTCGACGAGCCGGCCGAGCGCACCGCCCCCGGTCAGGTCGCCTGCCTGTACGCGGGCGATCTGCTCGTCGGCCACGGCACCATCGCGGCGTAGCGCCCCGGGCTCGGCCTAAGATCCGTCGCGTGATGAGCTCCGATGAGATCCGCGAGCGCTACCTGAGCTTCTTCGAGGAGCGCGGCCACCGGCGCATCCCGTCGGCCTCGCTGGTGCCCTCCGCCCACGACCCGTCCGCGCTGCTCACCGTCGCCGGTATGCACCCGCTGAAGCCGTATTTCCTGGGGCAGGAGAGCCCGCCCGCGCCGCGCCTGACGAGCTGCCAGAAGGTCTTCCGAACCGTCGACATCGACAACGTCGGCAACACCGCCAGGCACCTCACGCTGTTCGAGATGCTCGGCAACTTCTCCTTCGGCGACTACTTCAAGCGCGAGGCCATCGAGTTCGCCTGGGAGCTCTCGCGCGAGGTGTTCGGCTTCGCCGAGCGCGACATCTGGGTGACCGTCTTCGCGGGCGACGAGGAGCTCGGCCTCGGCCCCGACACCGAGGCCATCGAGCGCTGGCTCGAGGTCGGCGTCGCGCGCGAGCGGATCGTCGAATGCCCGCGCTCTGAGAACTTCTGGCAGGCCGGCCCGACCGGGCCCTGCGGACCGTGCTCGGAGCTCTACATCGATCGCGGCGAGCGCTACGGCGGCGCCGAGGACATGCCCGGCGGGGAGAACGAGCGCTTCCTGGAGTACTGGAACCTCGTCTTCATGCAGTTCGACCAGCAGCCCGCAGACAGCGGTGAAGGCAGCGTGCTCGACCCGCTTCCGGCCAACAACATCGACACCGGGCTCGGCCTCAACCGGATGGCCGCGATCCTCCAGCAGAAGGACTCCGTGTTCGAGACCGACCAGTTCCTGCCCCTGATCGAGCTCGGCGAGGAGCTCGCCGGCGTGCGCTACGGAGCCCTCTTCGCGACCGACCGGTCGCTGCGCATCCTCGCCGACCATGCCCGCGCGATGACCTTCCTGCTGGCAGACGGCGTCGTTCCCTCCAACGAGGATCGCGGCTACGTGCTGCGCAGGGTGATGCGCCGCGCGATCGCGCAGGGTCGATCGCTGGAGCTCGAGCCGGGCTTCCTCGCCCGCTACGCCGAGCGCGTCCGCGAGGTGATGGGCGCGGCCTATCCGGAACTGATCGAGCACGCCGAGGCTATCGACATGTGGCTGTCGGCCGAGGAGGATGGCTTCGGGCGCACGATCGCGCAGGGGCTCGCGGCACTGCGCCTGCACATCGATCAGGCCCGCAGCTCGGGGTCCGCGACGGTGCCCGCGGCGGAGGTCTTCAGGCTGCACGACACGTACGGGTTCCCCTACGAGATGACCAGCGAGCTGCTCGCCGAAGAGGGCATCGCGATCGAGGGCCAGTTCGAGGAGCTGATGGACGCGCAGCGCGCGCGCGGGCGAGCGGGGGCGCGCGCGCTCGGCGGGGCGGACATCGCGCAGGCGCGCGCCGCCGCCGGCGCATTCGCGGGCGAGAGCGGCTTCGCGACGCGCTTCACGGGATATGAAACCGAGGAGCAGCAGACCACGCTCGGCGCCCTGCGCAGCCTCGGCAACGGCGCCGAGGGCAACGGCGCGAGCGCGCCCGGCGAGCGCTACCTCGTCAAGCTCACCGAGTCGCCCTTCTACGCTCCCGGCGGAGGCCAGGTGGCGGACGTCGGCGTGATCGAATGTGAGCACGGCGACTGTCGCGCGCGCGTCGAGGACGTCTTCCGGGTGGGCGAGGACCAGGCGCTGGCCGTGGTCCTCGAGGAGGGCACCCTGCAGACGGGCGAGGCCGTCCTCGCGCGCGTCGACCGCGTTGCCAGGCACGCCACCGAGGCCAACCACACCGCCACCCACCTGCTGCAGGCCGCCCTGCGCGAGCGTCTCGGCAGCCACGTGCGCCAGGCCGGCTCCTACGTCGGCCCCGACAAGCTGCGCTTCGACTTCAGCCACGGGCACGCACTCAGCGCCGAGGAGCTGCGCGACGTCGAGGACCGCGTCAACGAGTGGATCGCGCGCAACGACCCGGTGCGCCCGATCACCACCACGCTCGAGGAGGCCAGGCGCCTGGGGGCGATGGCGCTGTTCGGCGAGAAGTACGGCGAGGTCGTCAGGATGGTCGAGATCGGCGGCGGCGAGTACTCGCGCGAGCTCTGCGGCGGCACGCACGTGCGCTCCACCGCCGAGATCGGGGCCTTCCACATCCTCACCGAGACCTCCAGTGCAGCCAACGTGCGGCGGATCGAGGCGCTCACCGGGCCCGGCGCGATCGAGCTGCTGCGCGCGCACGAGCGGCTCCTCAAGGACCTCGCAGCCGAGCTGCGCGTGCGCCCCGAGGATGTGCCGGCAGCGGTCGGCAGGCTGGCTGCGGAGCGCAAGCGCCTGGAGAAGGCGCAGCGAGAGGGCGGCGGGGGAGACGGTGGCGAGAGCCCGGTGGATCTCGACGCGCTGGCCGCGCGCGCCGAGGAGATCGCCGGCGCGCGCGTGCTCAGCGCGGCAGTCGGTGCAGCCGACGCCAAGGAGCTGCTGGCCGTGCTCGACCGCCTGAAGGGCCGGGTCAAGGATGCGGCGATCCTGCTGGGCAGCAGCGCCGACGGTCGCGTGCACCTGCTCGCCAGCGTCGCGCCCGAGCTCGTACAGCGCGGTGTCAAGGCGGGGGCGGTCGTCAAGGCCGCCGCCGAGGTGGTGGGCGGAGGAGGAGGGGGCCGCGACACGATGGCGCAGGCCGGCGGGCGTGACCCCGACAAACTGGACGCCGCGATCGACGCGGGGCGCGCGGTGATCGCCTCTGCGCTCGGCGGCTGATGCGCGCTCGCCGCAGCCCGCGTCGCTCGCGTCCGTCGGGGCCGGCCGCCGAGGGGCACTGAGGCGGGGCGTGCGGGTGCTCGCCCTGGACTACGGCAGCGCGCGCTGCGGCTGCGCGCTCAGCGATCCCACCGGCACGATCGTCACGCCGATCGAGGCCGTCGCGCGGCCCGCCACCAAGCGCGGGCTCGCGGCGCTGGGCGAGCTCGTCCGCGAGCGCGGCGTCGAGCGCGTCATCGTCGGGCTGCCGCTGTCGCTGCGGGGCGGGGAGACCGACCAGACCCGCGAGACGCGCGCCTTCGCCGATCGGCTCGCGCGGCGTCTCGGCGAGGAGGTCCCCGTGGAGATGCACGACGAGCGCTTCACCACACGCATGGCCCAACAGATGCAGGGAGCCGGGCGCCTTCTGCAAAGCAGTGAGGACTCGCGCGCCGCCGCCCACCTGCTCGAGAGCTGGCTGGCGGGACAATCGCGTTAAGGTCACAGGTCTTGTCTCGCGGCGATCGATCACGGCAGGCGCGCGAGCGCAGCGCGGAGGAGCGCGAGCGCGCGCGCGCAGAGCGCGAACGTCGCCGTGCCGGGCGCGAGCCCGGGCCCGACGAGCGTCCGCCGGAGCCCCCCGGCGCGCCGCTCACGGGCGCGCCGCCCGCCGACGCGCTCCCGCCCGAGCCCTCTGTCGGCCCGGCGGCGGACGAGCCGCCTATCGTCCCGGCGGCCGACGAACGCGCACCGGACGCGCCCGAGCCCCTCGGGGAGTCGTTCGCAGGGGAGCCGGTCGCGGGCGAACCCGTCGCACACGAGGCGCCGCAAGAGGGGGGGCCGCTCGAGCCACCCGCCCGAGCCGCACCGTTCGAGCCGCCCGCCGGGAACGCGGCGGTCGAGCCGCCAGCGGCAAGCACGTCGGTGGAGCCGTCCGCCGAGGCCGCGGCCGGCATGCCCCTGGAGCCGTCAGCGGAGGCCGCTCCCTCGGAGGCGCTCCCGCAGACCGCGCCCTTGGAGTCGCCCGCCGAGGAGGCCGCGGCCGGGCCTTCATTGCCGGCGCCGCCCGCTCAGCGGCTGCCCCCAACCGCGCCGCCGCCGCGCGGGCTCCCGCCCGCAGCGCCTGCGGGCCTTGGCGTGGCGAGGCGCTCCCGGCGCGCACGGGTGGGCGCCGTGCTCGCGCTGCTGGCCGCCGTCGTGGCCGTGTTCCTGGTGCTGCAGTCTCTGTTTCACTCAGGGGACGCGAAGACGCCGCCGGTGCCGGTGGTCGTCAAGGTGCTGATCCCCGAGGGCAAGACGCGCCTGCAGATCGCGCAGATCGCCGCCGCGGAGCACCTCAGCGGAAGCTATCTGCTCGCGTCCAGGCACTCGCCGCTGCTGAGCCCGCAGGCCTACGGCGCACCCGCCGCCACGCCGACGCTCGAAGGCTTCCTGTTCCCGGCGACCTACTTCACGAATCCCGGCGAGTCGGCCGACCATCTCGTCGAAGAGCAGCTGATCGCGTTTCGCGAAAACTTCGGTGCGAGCGAGATCGCGCGCGCGCACGCTCTGCACGAGACGCCCTACCAGCTGCTGACCGTCGCCTCGATGGTCGAGCGCGAGGCGCTGATCCCGAGCGACAGAGCAAAGATCGCCGCGGTGATCTACAACCGTCTGCGCCAGGGCATGCCGCTGGGGATCGACGCCACGATCTACTACGCGGTGGAGCTGCGGGACGGGATCGCCACCTACACGCATGAACTGACCGAAGCGCAGCTGCACATCGACTCGGCCTACAACACACGCACGCACACCGGGCTGCCGCCCACGCCGATCTCCAACCCCGGCGCGGCCGCGATCATGGCCGCGTCGTACCCGGCAAACGTCCCCTATCTCTACTACGTGGCCGGCGCCGACGGGTGCGGCGAGCAGGTCTTCTCCGTCTCCGCATCGGAATTCGAAGCAGACGCGGCGGCGTATCACGCGGCGGTTGCCAAGAACGGGGGGCACCCCCCGAGCTGCAAGAAGAAGTGATGCCGCGGCTGGGCGTTCTCGGCTGGCCGGTCGCGCACAGCCGCTCGCCGGCGATCCACAACGCGGCCCTCGCCGCGCTCGGGATGGACGGCTGGCGCTACCAGCGACTGCCGGTGCCGCCCGGACTGTTCGCCGAGACCACCCGAGCGCTGCACGCGTCCGGGTTCGTGGGCGCGAACGTGACGATCCCCTACAAGCACGCCGCGCTCGAGCTCGCCACGCAGGCCAGCGAGACGGCGAGGGCGATCGGCGCCGCCAACACGCTGAGCTTCGCGCCCGACGGGACGATTGCGGCGGAGAACACCGACGCCCCCGGCCTGCTCGCGGCGCTGCCGACATCGCCGCGCGGCCTGCGTGCGCTCGTGCTCGGCGCCGGGGGCAGTGCGCGCGCGGCGGCGTGGGCGCTGCGCGAGGCGGGCGCCGCGGAGGTCGCGATCTGGAACCGCACCGCCGAGCGCGCGCAAGCGCTCGCACGAGAGCTCGACGTGCTCGCCGTGCGGGCCCCCCGCGCGGCCGATCTGCTGATCAACTGCACCTCTGTGGGCCTGCAGCAGGGGCCCGGGATAGAACGCTCGGCTACTGAGCCTGAGGCGCTCAACCAACTGGGATTGACGTTCGATCAGGTCGGTGAGTACTCGTATGTCATCGACATGGTCTATCGGTCCGGATCCACCCCCCTGCTCGCAGCTGCCAGCAGGCACGGAGCGCGCACGGTCGACGGGCTCGAGATCCTCGTCGCCCAGGGCGCGCTCAGCTTCCGCGTGTGGACCGGGCGCGAGCCCCCCCTCGAGGTCATGCGCGGCGCCGCCCGCGCACCCGACGCGGGCGACGACTGAGCCCAGATACAGGCAGGGGAGCGCAGCATGAGCGACGCCCCCCAGCACACGGGGCCGGACCTGCACGCGATCTTCGGGATCGAGGGCGCCACTGCCCCCGCGGGCGAGCCGCTCATCTCCCTGCAGCGCGGCGAGCGTGCCGACGGCGAGATCGAGGTCGGGCGCGAGATCGACTCCTCGCGCCTCGACTTCGACCCGCGCGCGATGGGCGCGAATGAGATCGTGATCGAGTCGAGCGAAGGCCGCGGCGCGGGCGCCGGGCTCGACGACGCGGGCCCCGAAGCCTACCTCGAGCTCGACACGCCGCCTGGCGCTCGCGGCGAAGCGCGTCTCGACCCCCGGGACTCCGTCGGGGTCGAGCCCGCCGAGGCGTTCGAGGACCCCGCCGCGGACGCGCCGTCGGGCGGAGGCGGTGGCGGAGGGGCTCGCGAACAGCCGCCTAGCGCCGGTGAGGGCACGCCCGGGATAACCAGGCCCACGCGCCGCGGCTCCTCCGCGCGCTTCCTCACCGACGTGATCGTCGACATGGGCCTCGTCTCGCGCCGGCAGGTCGACGATGCGCTCGAGGCCTCGCGCAACTCCGGCACGACGCCCGAGCGGGCGCTGCTCGACAGCGGCGCGCTGACCCAGGACGGGCTCGCGCGCGCCCTCGCCGAGCGCTACGGGCTCGACCACCTCGACCTCGGCGTCTTCACGGTGGACATGAGCGCCGCCAACCTCGTCACCACGGCGATCGCGAAGCGCTACCAGGCGGTCCCCGTGGCGTTCGCCGACAAGCGCACCCTGCTGGTGGCCATGTCCGACCCCTCCAACGTGCTCGCCGTCGATGACATCGCGATCATGACCGGCTACGAGATCCGCGTCGCGGTGGCGCCCTCGGATGACATCACCGCGCTGGTCTCGCGCCTCGATCGCCTGGAAGACGTCGTCGGCGAGTCCGACGAGCGCATCGTCGACGCCGAAGAGGAGGGCGACGAGGTCGTCGCCCTGCACGAGACCTCCGAAGACGCACCGGTCATCAAGCTGGTCAACCAGATCGTCGCGCAGGCGGTCGAGCGACGCGCCTCCGACGTACACCTCTCACCCGACGGGCGCGAACTGCGCGTGCGCTTCCGCGTCGACGGGGTGCTGCAGGACATAACCACGGTCCCCCGGAGGATGGCCCCCGGCGTGGTCTCGCGCGTGAAGATCATGGCCGAGCTGAACATCGCCGAGAAGCGCCTGCCCCAGGATGGGCGCGTCGGGCTCGTCGTCGACGGGCGCCACGTCGATCTGCGCGTCGTGACGCTGCCGAGCGTGCACGGCGAGGGCATCGTGATGCGCGTCCTCGACAAGGCATCGGTCGTCGTGGAGCTCAACAAGCTCGGCATGGCCGATGCCGAGCGCGAGCGCTTCGAAGCCGCCTGCCGCGAGACCCATGGCGCGGTGCTCGTCACCGGGCCGACCGGCTCGGGCAAGTCGACGACGCTCTACGCGGCGCTGCAACTGCTCAACACGCCCGAGAAGAACATCATCACCGTCGAGGACCCCGTCGAGTACGAAATGACCGGCCTGACGCAGGTCCAGGTCTCCCCGAAGTTCGGTCTGACCTTCGCGACGGGCCTGCGCTCGATGGTGCGCGCCGATCCCGACGTGATCATGGTCGGCGAGATCCGCGACGGCGAGACCGCCCAGATCGCCATCGAGTCCGCGCTGACGGGGCATCTCGTGCTCTCGACGCTGCACACCAACGACGCCCCCTCGGCGATCACGCGTCTGATCGAGATGGGGATCGAGCCCTTCCTGGTGGCCTCGGCGCTGGAGTGCGTGGTCGGCCAGCGGCTCGCGCGGATGCTCTGCCCGAACTGCAAGCGGCGGACGATCATCCCGGCGAAGGTGCTGCGCGAGAGCGGCTACAAAGCGCGTGTGGACCTCGAGGCCTACGAGCCGGTCGGCTGCCGGCGCTGCGGCGGCAGCGGCTACCGCGGACGCTTGGGCATGTACGAGGTCATGCGGGTGACGCCGGAGATCCAGGCGCTGACGCTCGAACGCAGCGCGGCGGAGGCGATCCGCGATGTCGCGGTCAAGCAGGGCATGATGCGCATGCGCGACGACGGCCTACAGAAGGTCAGGGAGGGCCGCACCTCGATCGCCGAGGTCGTCCGCGTGATCGGCAGCACGTAGCGTCAAACGTTCGTCCAGCACGCCGCGCGATCACGCGCAGCCGGCGTCGCGGCGGTCGATTGAGCCAACCATGGACATCGATTTCGCCGACCTCCTGATGGAGGTAGTCAACCGCAAGGCCTCTGACCTGCACCTCAGCTCCGGTGCGCATCCGACCGTCCGCGTGCGCGGACGCCTATCGCCCCTGGAGGACTACCCGCTGCTCTCGCCCACCGACACCCGGGAGATCGTCTACTCGATCCTCACCGGCGACCAGCGCCAGCGCCTGGAGACCGACTGGCAGCTGGACTTCGCCTACTCGGTGCCCGGACACGCCCGCTTCCGTGTCAACGCCTACTACCAGCGCGGCGCGATCGGCGCGGCGTTCCGCCTGATCCCGTTCGGGCTGAGCTCGATCGACGAGCTGGGGCTGCCCGCGGCGGTGCACGAGTTCACACGGCGCCCGCGCGGCTTCGTGCTCGTGACCGGCCCGACCGGCTCGGGCAAGTCCACTTCGCTGGCCGCGATGATCGACGAGATCAACCGCACCCGCGAGGAGCACATCATGACGATCGAGGATCCGATCGAGTTCCTGCACGGGCACAAGAAGTGCGTCGTCAACCAGCGCGAGCTCGGCGCCGACGCGCACAGCTTCGGGGACGCGCTGAAGGCCGCCCTGCGCCAGGACCCCGACGTGATCCTCGTCGGCGAGATGCGCGACCTGGAGACCATCTCCACCGCGCTGACCGCCGCCGAGACCGGCCACCTCGTGTTCGCGACACTGCACACCCAGGACACCGCGCAGACGATCGACCGAATCATCGACGTCTTCCCCGCCCACCAGCAGGGGCAGGTCAGGGTGCAGCTGTCGGTCTCCCTGGAGGGGATCATGACCCAGCAGCTGATTCCCAACGCAGACGGCTCGGGCCGCGTCGTGGCCTGCGAGGTGCTCGTCCCCACCCCCGCGGTGCGCAACCTCATCCGCGAGGGCAAGACCCACCAGATCTACTCCGTGCTGCAGACGAGCTCGGCCGCCGGCATGCAGACGATGGACACCTCGCTGGCCACGCTGGTGCGCCAGGGCAAGATCACCCAGAAGGTCGCCGAAGCGCGCTCGAGCACGGCCGATGAGCTCAAACGGCTGCTCGGCTCCCCCTCGCTGGCGGCGGCGTAGGCGCGCGCAATGAGCACCTACGTCTTCAAGGCCATCGATGTCGCCGGCGGCAAAGCCCGCGGCGAGGTGGAGGCCGAGTCCAAGCAGGCGGTCTCCGACCAGCTCAAGCAGCGCGGGCTGATCGTCCTCGACATCAGCGACAAGCACGGCTCGCGCGAGATCGAGCTCGGCTTCCTGAAGAGCGTCAAAGCATCCGAGCTGGCGGTCTTCTCGCGCCAGCTCTCCACGATGATCTCATCGGGGATGAGCATCCTGCGGGCCCTCTACGTGCTCGAGGAGCAGACCGAGAGCAAGTTCCTGACCGAAACGATCGTGGCCGTCCGCAAGGACGTCGAGGCCGGCCTGTCGCTCAGCGGCTCGATGGCGCGCCACCCGAAGGTCTTCAACCCCCTGTTCGTCGCGATGACCGAAGCGGGGGAGATGGGAGGCGTGCTCGAGGACGCGCTCATGCGCGTCGCCGATCAGCTCCAGAAGGACGCGGGGCTTCGCCGTCAGATCAAATCGGCGATGGTCTACCCGGTGCTCGTGATCGTCTTCGCGGTCGGCGTGATGATGGCCCTGGTCGCCTTCCTGGTGCCGGTGTTCGCCAACGTCTTCAAGGAATTCGGCGGCGAACTGCCCGCGATCACGCAGGTCTCGGTGTTCCTCTCGCACGCGGTCACCGGCTACTGGTGGCTGATCTTCGGCGGCACCGCGGCGATCCTCGTCGTCTTCGTCAAGTGGAAGAAAACCACCTGGGGGCGGCGGCAGTGGGATCACTTCCGCCTGCACGTGCCGATGAAGATCGGCTCGATCGTCCAGCAGGTCGCGGTCGCGCGCTGGTCGCGCACGCTCGCGTCGCTCACCTCCGCGGGCGTGCCGCTGCTGCAGGCCCTGGAGATCACGGGGCGCACGGGCGGCAACGTCGCGATCGAGGAAGCGATGGACGGCGTCATCGCCTCGGTCAAGCGCGGCGGCACGATCGCCGCGCCGCTCGCGCAGGCGCCGATCTTCCCCGCGATGGTCACCCACATGGTCGGCGTCGGCGAGGAAACGGGCGCGCTCGACGCGATGCTCGATCGCGTCGCCGAGTTCTACGAGGAACAGGTCGAGGCGTCGGTCAAGGCGCTGACCTCGATCCTCGAGCCGATCATGATCGTGGGGATCGGCGGCATCGTCGGCTTCATCGTGATCTCGATGTACCTGCCGCTGTTCGAAGTCTACAACCACATCGAATAGGCACCGCCGGCCTCAGCCGCCGTTCGCGGGGCGCTGCACCTGCACCCGCCGCCCACGCCCGCTGTCGCGCACCGACAGCGACACCCTGCCGTCGAGCAGCTCGAGCAGCTCCGCGCCGACCAGCTCGCGTCGCCAGCCCCGCAGCGTGCGCACGTCGGCCTCGGCGCCGCCCGTGCGAGCCGCGGCGACGATCGCCTGCAGGTCCGCGCGCGCGGCCAGGAGCTCGTACGCCATCCCGGCCTCGCGCGCGCGTGCGCGCAGGAGCGCCTCGCCGAGCGCGACCAGCGGCGCGTCGTCGGGCCTCGACGCCGGCGTCTGTGGCCGCTGCGGCGCCGGGTCCGGCGGGCGCCGGCGGGCGTCCTGCACCGCCTGCAGCAGTTCCGCGGCGCGCCGGCCGCCGGCGCCCGCGCCGATGCCGCGGATCTTCGCGAGCTCGTCGCGCGAGGAGGGCCCACGCCGCGCGATCTCCATCAGCGCCGCGTCGCTGAGCACGCTCTGGACGGGACGGTCGTGGCGAGCGGCGGTCCGCTCGCGCCACTCGATGAGCTCGCGCGCGACCGGGCGGGCCGACGCTCCCAGGCCGCCGATCCGGGGCAGGCGCGCGAAGATCGCCTCGGGGTCGCGCTCGTCGCTCGAGCGCGCGAGCGGCTCGCACTCCTCGCGCGCCCACTCCAGGCGCCCGAGCGCCGCCAGGCGCCGCTCGAGCTCGGCGGCCAGCTCGAGCAGGTGCACCACGTCCTCGCGCGCATAGGCCAGCTGCTCCCGCGACAGCGGGCGCGCGTCCCAGCGCGTGAAGCTCGCCGTCTTCGCCACGCGCAGGTCGAGGATCTCGGCGAGCAGCGACTCGTAGGAGCTCTGCGCCCCCAACCCCGCGAAGCCCGCCGCGATCTGCGTGTCGAACACGTTCGTGACCTCCGTGTCCAGGCGCCTGCGCAGCAGCGCGACGTCCTGGCGCCCCGCGTGCACAACCACCTGCACGGCCGGGTCGGCGAGGACCGCGGCGAGCGGCGCACCGTCGAGGTCCTCCTCGAGCGGGTCCACCAGCGCGATCCGCTCGCCCGCGCCGGCGCTCTCGGGGATCGCGAGCTGGATCAGGCAGAGCAGCGTGCGGTAGCGGCCCTCGCCCATGAACTCGGTGTCCAGCGCCAGACGCCCCGCGGCGCGCGCGCTGTCGGCGAGCGCCGCGAGCGTCGGCTGCTCGCCGGCGAGGCTCACGGGTGCGCCCCGGGGAGCAGGTAGAGGGTCTTGTGCTTCAGGCCCGCCTGCCTGGAGACGTCGGTGCCGTGCTCGCGGATCCAGATTGCCGGCGCCGAGCACGCGGCGTTGGTCGAGTTGGGGCCCGGTGTGGCGGAGCCGCAGAAGCTGTTCAGGAACGCGTAGCGGACCTCGCCGCGGGCGATCAGTGCTTCGAGCTCGGCGACCGTGGTGAACACGCGTCCTTCATACGTCGTGAGCACCACGATCGGGCGGGCGTCCTGCACGATCAGGGACCC
>Ga0209040_10002445_pt1 | contig 14586 bp, 9 predicted proteins | sample BogFormECP12_OM3_FD_188240 | JGI IMG/M metagenome (GOLD analysis project Ga0209040, IMG submission 188240) | Bog forest soil microbial communities from Calvert Island, British Columbia, Canada - ECP12_OM3 (SPAdes) (version 2) | ecosystem: Environmental > Aquatic > Freshwater > Wetlands > Bog ...
CGCCACCTGGGGCGAAACGACCGTGCTTGCGACCGTAGTCGCGGCCAAGGAGGCCAAACCCGGGCAGGACTTTTTCCCGCTCACGGTTCATTATCAGGAAAAGGCCTTTGCCGCGGGCCGCATCCCGGGCGGCTACCTCAAGCGCGAGGGCCGTCCTTCGGACCGCGAGACGTTGACCTCGCGCCTGATTGACCGGCCGATCCGGCCGTTGTTTCCCGACGAATTCCGCTGCGAGACGCAGATCATCGCCACGGTTTTCTCCTATGACCTCGAGTCGGACTCCGACATTCTGGCGATGATCGCCTCCTCAGCGGCGCTGACCCTTTCCGGCGTCCCGTTCATGGGTCCCATCGGCGCCGCGCGCGTCGGAGTGATCAAGGGTGAAATCAAGCTCAATCCGACGATCGAGGAGATGAAGGATTCCACTTTGGACCTCGTCGTCGCCGGCACAGCAGATGCGGTCCTGATGGTCGAATCGGAAGCAAAAGAACTCTCCGAGGAGACGATGTTGAAGGCGGTCATGACCGGACACGCTGGCTTCCAGCCGGTCATCCAGGCGATCATCCGCTTGGCAGAGAAGGCGGCGAAGGATCCGCGCGACCTGCCGCCGAGCGATCGCGCAGCGGTCGAGAAGGCCGTGCTCGAGGTTGGAGAGGCCGATCTGCGCGCGGCCTATGCGATCACCCAGAAGCAGGAGCGGTACGCCGCTGTCGACGCCGTGAAGTCCAGGGTCATGGCCTCGCTCGCGCCGGAAGGGGCCGAGCCCAAGTTTCCCCCGTCGGAGATCGCCGAAGCGTTCCACAACGCCCAGGCGAAGGTCGTTCGCTGGAACATTCTCGATCACCAGCGCCGGATCGATGGACGCGACCTGACGACCGTGCGTCCGATCCTCGCGCAGGTCGGCGTCCTCCCGCGCACGCATGGCTCGGCTCTGTTCACCCGCGGCGAGACGCAGGCGCTCGTGGTCGCGACGCTTGGCACCGGCGAGGACGAGCAGTACGTCGATTCGCTGGAGGGGACCTACAAGGAACGCTTTCTGCTCCACTATAATTTCCCGCCCTACTCCGTCGGCGAGACGGGCCGCATGGGATCGCCGGGCCGGCGCGAAATCGGTCACGGCAAGCTCGCGTGGCGCGCGATTCACCCGATGCTGCCGACCGCGGCGGAATTCCCCTACACAATCCGCGTCGTTTCGGAAATCACCGAGTCGAACGGCTCCTCCTCAATGGCGACGGTCTGCGGCTCGTCGCTCGCGCTCATGGATGCCGGCGTGCCGCTGAAGCGGCCCACCGCGGGCATCGCCATGGGGCTCATCCTCGAGGGCTCCCGCTTTGCGGTTCTCTCCGACATTCTCGGCGATGAAGATCATCTCGGCGACATGGACTTCAAGGTCGCCGGCACAAGCGAAGGCGTCACTTCGCTGCAGATGGACATCAAGATCGCCGGGATCACAGAGGAGATCATGAGAGTCGCGCTCGCCCAAGCGCGCGACGGCCGCATGCATATCCTGGGCGAAATGAGCAAGGCGATCACCGGCGCGCGCGCGGAACTCGGCGAGTTCGCGCCACGCATTGAAACCATGAAGATTCCCACCGACAAGATCCGCGAAGTGATCGGTACCGGCGGCAAGGTCATCCGCGAAATCGTCGAAAAGACCGGCGCGAAAATCAACATCGAGGACGACGGCACGGTCAAGATCGCCTCGAGCGACGGCGCCAAGATCAAGGCCGCCGTCAACTGGCTCAAGTCGATCGTCTCAGAGCCGGAAGTCGGACAGATCTACGACGGCACTGTGGTCAAAACTGTCGAATTCGGCGCCTTCGTTAATTTCTTCGGCTCCAAGGACGGGCTTGTCCACATTTCGCAACTGGCCAAGACCCGGGTGGCCAAAACAACCGATGTCGTCAAGGAGGGCGACAAGGTCAAGGTCAAGGTTCTCGGTTACGACGATCGCGGCAAGGTGAAGCTGTCAATGCGCGTCGTGGATCAGCAGACGGGCGCCGACCTCGAAAAGGCTCAGGCGGCGGAACCGGCGACGGCAAGCGAATAAGGCGAGAGGCCACGCCGGAGACCGGAGCGGCGCCGGGAGGCGCCGCGCTTTCGCTTTGCAGCGCGCTCGACCGAATTTAATCGACACCGCAACTGTTCTTTAACCGACCGGAAACGCGGGCGGCGTATTGACGCAGGATCGACACCGACACGGGAATCTCAGCGTCATGCAGGTGAGCTTTACCAACGCCCTCGATGACGGCCGCGCCAAAACAGTGATCGGGCGCGTGAGCGCGACCTCACGCTGGCGAGCGGCCGATGGGATGGGCTCGGAGGCCGAGCGCAAAGCGGCGATCGCGGCGCTGATGCGCGAGGCTGCGGAATATGGCGCCGACGCGGTTGTCGATGTCCGGTTCGAGATCGACGACGTCAGGGGACACGACATCGACGGCGTAGCGCTGCGCCGGGTCACTGCGACCGGCCTTGCGGTTCGCTTCGCCCGCGCGGCCTGACGCCCCCTTCGCACTCCTCTGCGACGCGCTATTCGGCCGCCTGCTGCAAGGGCGCACGCGCGGCCTCCCGACGCCGCAGTTCGGCCTCGCGCTCCTGAATGTAGTCTCGTGTCAGCGGGACGGCGTCCTGCCGTTTTGCGAGCTGGATCTGGAAGACTATGTGCCCGTCGACGCGGAACGACGATTCCGCTCCCGCCAGATAGAACTCCCACATCCGGCAGAAGCGCTCGTCGTAGAGGCGCTTGGCTTCCTCGCGATTAGCCATGAACCGATCGCGCCAGGCGCGAAGCGTCTCTGCGTAGTGCAGCCGCAGAATCTCGATGTCGGTGACGAAGAGCCCCGCCCGTTCGATCGCCGGGAGGACCTCCGAAAGGCTCGGAATGTAGCCGCCCGGGAAGATGTACTTGCGGATCCACGGATTGGTTGCGCCCGGCACGGAGTTCCGGCCGATCGAGTGGAGCAGCATCACGCCGTCGTCATTGAGCTGCCGGCGAACGGTCTGGAAAAATTCGTCGTAGCCGAGTATGCCAACATGCTCGAACATGCCAACCGACACGATGCGGTCGAAGGTTTCCCGCACGTCGCGATAGTCCTGCAGCCGAAAATCAAGACGATCAGCAAATCCGGACGACCGCCCCCGATCCGAGGCGACGGCGAATTGCTCCTCCGAGAGTGTGACGCCCGTCACTCTCGCGCCCGCGACGCCCGCCAGGTAGAGCGCCATGCCGCCAAACCCGCAGCCGATATCGAGCACTGCCGCGCCGTCTTGCGGGAGGAGCTTGGCGACGATGTGACGCTTCTTCGCGAGCTGTGCGTCGTCCAGCGACTGATCGGGCCGCTCGAAATAGGCACAGGAGTACTGCCGGTCCGCGTCGAGAAAGAGATCGTACAGGCGCGCATCGAGATCGTAGTGGCGCGCGATGTTGGATTTGGCGCGACGCCGGTCGTTGCGCTGGTGCAACTCACGGAAGGCGATGCGGATCTTCTCCATCGCCTTGACCCACGGCAGCCCACGGAGTTCGAGGAGGTTCTTCGCGCCAAGTTCCAGAACGTCGTAAAGGTCGCCCTCGGTGACAATCAGGCGGCCGTCCATGTAGAGCTCTCCGAGCGTAAGCGTCGGGTTCAACAGCAATTCCCACTCCGCCGCCCGGTCGGCGAGCCTGACGCCGAGACGCGGACCCGAACCGTCGCCGTACACCTGCTTCACGCCGTCGGCCGTCTCGACTTCGAGATCGCCCGTGCGCACCAGTTTTCTCAACAGCGACGCAAATGATGCCGACATAACGCGGTACCTCGTTCGACCGGGCCACCTATTGGCCGCCTGGAAGCCTCCCGAACCTTTAAGTTATGGAAAGTCTTACGACCTTTGCAAGTCCTAGCCGCCGGGCGGTCCCCCGTCTTGGTTTGGCCCCAATCGTGAGACCAGTTCCGGCAGCATTTTCCTTTCGCGCTTTTTGCGTTAGACGACGGGCGAAGCGGTCAAGGATTTCCAATTCGTGCAATACCTTTCGACGCGCGGCCAGGCGTCAAAGCTCGGCTTTGCGGATGCGCTTCTTGCGGGCCTCGCCCGCGACGGCGGGCTTTATGCGCCCGTGGTTCTGCCGGACTGGCGTCCAGAGGCAATCCGCGCTCTGAGGGGCCTCGCCTACGCAAATGTTGCCGTCCGGGTGATGGAGCCATTCATCGCGGGCGAATTCGGCGCGACAGGACTCGCGTCGTTGACTGCGGACGCATACGCCGGTTTCCGGCACGCTGCCACCGCCCCGCTCGTTCAAATCGACGCCAATCTGTTCGCGCTCGAGCTTTTTCATGGGCCGACACTGGCGTTCAAGGACTTCGCCATGCAGTGGCTCGGCCGCGCCATGAACCGCGTCCTGCGTACGCGCGGCGCACACGCGACCATTCTCGGCGCGACCTCTGGCGATACGGGTGCTGCTGCGATTGAGGCGTTCGGCGGGCAATCGCAGGCCGATGTTTATATCCTCTATCCGCAGGGCCGAGTCTCCGAAGTGCAGCGCCGACAGATGACGACGGTCGGCCAGCCAAACGTCCACCCGCTGGCGATCGAGGGCACGTTTGATGACTGCCAACGCATCGTCAAAGAGCTGTTCGGCGATCTTGCCTTTCGCGACGAGATGCGGCTTTCAGGCGTCAACTCGATCAACTGGGCGCGCATCCTCGCCCAGATTGTGTATTATTTCGTCGGGGCCGTCGCCCTTGGCGCTCCCGAGAGGCAGGTCTCATTTGCTGTCCCGACTGGGAACTTTGGCGACATTCTTGCGGGCTACTATGCCAAGCGCATGGGGCTGCCCGTCGAGCGGCTTATCATCGCGACCAATGTGAATGACATCCTGGCCCGCGCGCTTTCGAGCGGCCGCTACGAGCCCAGAGGCGTCAAGGCGACGCAATCCCCCTCCATGGACATCCAGGTTTCCTCCAATTTCGAGCGCCTGCTGTTCGAGTGCTCGGGCCAGGACCCCGAGCTCATCCGCACGCTGATGGCCGACTTCTCCCGAGATGGATCGTTCGCGATTCCCTCTCCGATCCTGCAACGCATTCGCGCCGACTTCGGCGCCGAGCGGATTGATGAGGCGGGTTGCGTCATTGAAATGGCGCGCGTCTATCGCGAGAGCGGCCTCGTCATCGACCCGCACAGCGCGATCGGGGTCGGGGCCGCGCGAAGGGCGCTCGTCGCCTCCCCGGCGACGCCTGTCATCGCGCTTGGGACCGCTCATCCGGCGAAGTTTCCCGACCCGGTTGAGCGCGCCACGGGGGTGCGTCCGGCGCTGCCCGCGCACCTTGCGGGTCTCATGGATCGCGAGGAGACGATCGTCGTTTTGCCAAACAATCGGAACTCGGTCGCCGATTACCTGCGTCAGACCGCGAGAGCGCTTGCGTGAGCGTTCAGGTCACGACTCTGCCCTCCGGGCTCACCGTCGTCACCGACGCGACGAGGCATGTGAAGACCGCCGCGATTGGCGTTTTCGTGGCTGTCGGGTCGCGGCACGAGAGCACGGGAGAGCACGGGCTTTCCCATCTCATCGAGCACATGGCGTTCAAAGGCACCCGTCGTCGAAGCGCCCGCGAAATCGCCGAGGCGATCGAGGACGTGGGCGGCGACCTAAACGCCGAGACTGGCGTCGAACGCACCGGTTATTTTGCCCGCGTCTTGGGCGGCGACGCGGCGCTGGCGCTGGAGATCCTGGGCGATATTCTCACCGATAGCCAGTTCCATGAGGACGAACTCGAGCGGGAGAAGAACGTCATCGTGCAGGAAATCGGCGCCGTCGAAGACACGCCCGACGACCTCATATTCGACCTCCTGACCTCGAGCGCATGGCCGGACCAGGCGATCGGACGGCCCATTCTGGGCACACGCGAGCGGGTCGGCGCTTTCGACAGGATCACAATCGATGGCTATCTGCGAAAACACTACAGCGCCCCGGCGATTGTGGTTGCCGCGGCCGGCGCGGTCGAGCACGACGACATCGTCTCGCTTGCGGGGACCCACCTGGAAGGACTGTCACGCGCACGCGCCCCGCTCCAGGCGCCTGCCGCATATCGCGGCGGAGAGGTGAAGCTGCCGAAGCGCCTGGAGCAGACTCACCTCGTCGTCGGATTCGAAGGCCGCTCGTCAGGCGCGGCGGATCTCGAAGCCGCACTGGTCTTCGCCGCTGCGGCTGGCGGCGGCATGTCCTCGCGCCTCTTCCAGGAGGTGCGCGAGAGGCGGGCGCTGGCTTACTCGATCTACGCCTTTCACTGGGACTACTCAGATTCCGGACTTTTCGGTTTTTACGCCGGCTCGGCGGACCGCGACGCCGCGGAAGTCGCGGAGGCCTCGATTGACTGCCTCGCCGAGGCTGCGCATGGCGTAAGTGAAACAGAGATCCGACGCGCCAAGGCGCAAATGAAGGTTTCGATGGTCGCCGCGCTCGAATCGCCTGGCGCCCGCGCCCAGCAGATCGCGCGCCAGCTGCAGATCCATGGTCGCCCGGTATCCATTGAGGAGATGATGGCGCGCATCGACGCGGTCTCGGCCGAAGACGTTCGCAAAACTGGCGCCGCAATGCTTAGATCGCCGCCGACAGTTGCGACAATCGGCGCGGTCGGCAAAGTTCCCGGCGAAGCCAAAGTCGCGGAAGCGCTGAGAGGAGTTTGATGGCGCTTTTCGGTCTTACTCGATCCGTCAGTCCGGAGCCGCTCCTGCGCGGAGACGGGCTCTATCTGCGTCCGGCGACCCCCGGGGATTTTTCCTCTTGGACGCGGCTCCGGGCGGCGAGTCGGGCGTTTCTTGAGCCTTGGGAACCAACCTGGCCGGACGACGACCTGACGCAGGCCGCCTTTCGCCGCCGCCTGCGGCGGCAGGACGAAGATATTGCGCGGGACGAGGCCTATGCGTTCCTTATCTTCGACCAGACCTCAGACGAATTGTTGGGCGGCATCACATTGGGCGGCGTTCGGCGCGGCGTCTCGCAGTCGGGAACGCTGGGCTACTGGATGGGCGCTTCTCACGCCGGCAAGAGGCGGATGACTCGCGCCGTCGCGACGACTGTCGAATTTGCTTTCTCGAAACTGAGACTTCACCGGGTCGAGGCGGCTTGCATCCCTGACAACGCGCCCTCCATTGCGCTGCTGGAACGCAACGGCTTCCAACGAGAGGGATACGCACGCGAATATCTCAAGATAGACGGCGCCTGGCGCGACCACGTTCTGTTTGCGCTGATCGAAGGCGATTTCCGCGCAAGACCGGCGGCGTCAAAATTTGTCTAAGCCTGAATTGCGCGGCGCCGTCCGAATCGCTTGCCCAAGCCTCGCCACCCGCCGCGGCTGCAGGGCGTGTCGTCTCGACGCTTTGTTGGGACTCTTCCGCATCGGGATCCTGCTCGCGCTCGTTCTTATGGCGTGCACGCCGGCCTTCGCGATTCAATCGGTCCGGGTGTCGCCGGATTCCGACGCGATCGATCTCACGCGCGCCGTCGAACGCTACAGCGCACAGGGCGACCGTATCCAGGTCTCGACCGCGCCCGGCCCTGACGGAATTGTTCGGCGCATCGAGGTGAGCGCCCTCGAAGCCGAGGCTCAGCCATCCTGGATCGTGTTTGCGCTGACTAACGATTCCGACGAACAGCTAACGCGTCTTATCGTCGCGCCGCATTTTCGCTTTGTCGGGTCTGGCGTCGTCTGGCCCGATCTCGGCTCCTCTCGAATCACGACGATCACCGCCAGTCAAGGGGCCGCGCCCGAGCGCGACGACAATGCGAGCGCGGACGTGTTCCGGCTCACTCTCGATCCGGGAACCACGGTCACCTACGTCGCCGAGCTGCGCACGCCGTCGCTTCCGCAGCTTTATCTTTGGGAGCCGGACGCGTTCAAGGACAAGTCGACCAGCCTGACGCTTTATGAGGGCATTCTGATCGGCATTGCCGGTCTTCTCGCTCTGTTCCTTACGATCGTGTTTGTCGTGCGGGGGGCGATGATCTTCCCAGCTGCGGCGGCCCTTGCATGGGCGGTCTTCGCCTATGTATGCGTCGACTTCGGCTTCTGGAAAAAGATGTTCGGCCTGGAAGACGCGACCGAGCGAGTTTGGCGCGCCGGCGTAGAGGCGACCATCGCGGCGACGCTGATCGTGTTCCTGTTCGCCTATCTCAATCTCCGACGTTGGCATGTGCGCTACACGCATTTTGCTCTGGCCTGGTTGGTCCTGATGGCCGCCGTCGTCGGTCTCTCGGTCTTCAACGCCCCGGTCGCGGCGGGCGTCGCACGCATTTCAATCGCGACCGTCGCCGGGATCGGCCTCATGTTGATCCTGAGCCTGGCCGCACGCGGATCCGAGCGTGCGGTCATGCTCATTCCGACCTGGTACTTGCTCGCGGTCTGGGTCGTAGCTGCAGGCGCCGCCGCGCTCGGCTACCTGACCAACGATCTCGCAGCGCCGGGCCTTGTCGGGGGGCTGGTGCTGATCGTCATGCTGATTGGCTTCACCGTGATGCAATTTGCCTTCTCCGGGGCAGGCGGGGGCGCGGATAACGGCGCGGACGCGGAGCGGCGGTCTCTCGCCATGACGGGCTCGGGCGAGGCGATCTTCGACTGGAACGTCGTCAACGACGAGGTGACCGGCAGCGAGGCGATCGAAAGCCAGCTGGGGCTGAAGCGCGGCGCGCTAGAGGGGCCGGCGGCCGGCTGGCTCGACGTGCTGCACCCGCTCGACCGGGATCGCTACACGCTCGCCCTCGACGGGCTCCTGCATCAGCGCTCGGGACGGATCAATCATGACCTTCGCCTGCGCGGCTCGGACGGCCACTATTTCTGGTACGTGCTGAAGGCGCGGCCAGTCGTCGGCCCAGATGGGGAGGTGGTGCGCGTGATCGGCTCCCTGGCGGACGTGACAGAGATCAAGTCGGCCGAGGAGCGAATGCTTCACGACGCCATCCACGACAATCTGACCGGCCTTCCCAATCGCGAGCTCTTCTACGATCGTCTGGCCTCGGCGATGATGCTGGCGCAGAAGCCGGGAGCGAGGCCGATAGTGCTGGTCATCGACATTGACCAGTTCAAGACGGTCAACGATTCGTTCGGTCTTTCGATCGGCGATTCCGCCCTTCTGGCGGTGGCCCGGCGCTTGTCGCGCGACATGAAGCCGGGCGACACGCTGGCGCGGCTTGCGGGGGATCAGTTCGGCGCCATCATTCTCGACGAATCGCACTCGACCGATCTTGCGGCCAAGATCGACCGATTGCGGAAGGCGCTCGCCGCGCCGATCAGCTTCGGCGAGCGGGAGATTGCTCTGACCGTCTCGATTGGCGCCGCTGTTTACGACCCGAAGCTCCATCTCAAAGGGGGCGATCTTCTCGCCGACGCCCAACTCGCGCTCGCCAATGCGAAGAAGGCGGGCGGCGACAGTGTCGAGCTGTTCTCACCGGTCATGCGGTCGCAGCGCTCCGATCGGCAGATGCTCGAGAACGACATGCGCCGCGCGCTCGAGCGGGGCGAGATCATGGTCCTGTTCCGCCCCATCGTGCGGCTCGAAGACCGCACCGTCGCGGGATTCCAGGCTGTTGTGCGCTGGCGTCATCCCAAGCTCGGCGTCCTCGAGGAGGACGAGTTCGCCTCGGTCGCCGAATCGACGGGCGCCATCGTCGACATTGGCGCTTACGCGCTCGAGACGTCAGCGCGGGAACTGGCGGCGTGGCAGAAGGCGCTCGAGGTCAATCCGCCGATTTTCGCCACCGTCGCAGCGTCCTCGTCTCAGATGCTGAGCCATGATCTCGTTGCGGACGTGCGGGCCGCGCTGAGCCGCCATCTCGTGCAGCGCGGAACGCTCAGGATCGCGATCGCCGAGAGCGTGGTGATGGAGAACCCGGAATACGCCGCCGCGCTCCTGCAGCGCGTGCGCGAAATCGGTGCAGCCCTGATGCTTGACAGGTTCGGCGCCGGTTATACCTCGCTTGGCCATCTGCCGGAATATCGTTTTGACGCGATGCGGATCGACGCCTCGCTGGTGAGGCCCAAAGCCATGGGCGCCCGCTCGCCGATCCTGCGTCCGATAGTCGCCATGGCGCAGGAAATCGGCATGGACGTGATCTCCGAAGGCGCGGAGACGGAGTCGGACACGGTCGAACTCGCGCAGATCGGCTGCCAGTTCGCACAAGGGACGGCTTTCGGCCAGCCAATGAGTGCGGCCGCCGCCCGCAAGCTGATGGGCGCGACGCCCGGGTGAGTCGCTAACGCTGGCGCAAGAGGCGGAAGCACCATGTCCAGCCGCGGCCGCCAGCGGCGCGATCGCGGCCCCATAGATTCGCCCGCTGTGGAAGGCGGGGACAACGGAAAACCCGGCTTGCCAAAACAGGGCGCTGGGCCAATCTGGGGCGCATGAAGTTCCCCCCCGCCTTTCTGGACGAGATCCGGGCCCGGCTGCCGGTCTCGGAAGTTGTGGGCAAGCGCGTCAAATTGCGCAAGCAGGGGCGGGAATGGGCTGGCCTCTCGCCCTTCAACGCGGAAAAAACCCCCTCCTTTTTCGTCAACGACCAGAAGGGGTTCTTCCACGATTTTTCGTCCGGCAAGCACGGCGACATTTTCAGCTTCATGATCGAGACCGAGGGCCTGAGCTTTCCCGACGCCGTCGAACGGCTGGCGACGATGGCGGGCGTGCCGATGCCGCGGCAAAGCGGCGCTGAGGCGGAGCAGGAGAAAAGGCGCGCAAGCCTCCTCGACGTGCTGGCCATGGCCGCGCGCCTGTTCGAAGACAACCTGCAGCAGTCGATCGGTGCGAAAGCGCGCGGCTATCTCTCCGACCGCGGCCTCGGTCCGGCTGCGCAGCAGCGGTTTTCGCTCGGATTTTCATCGCCGGAGCGGTTTGCCTTGCGCGATGCGCTGGCGGGTCAGGGCGTCGCCGTCGATCAGATGATCGAGGCGGGCCTGCTCGTTCACGGCGAGGGGATCGCCGTCCATTACGACCGGTTTCGCGAGCGGGTGATGTTCCCGATCCACGACCGGGCCGGCCGGGTCGTCGCCTTCGGCGGCCGGGCGATGGACCCTGGCGCGACGGCGAAATATCTCAATTCCCCCGAGACGCCGCTTTTTCACAAAGGCGCGTTGCTCTTCAACCACCATCGCGCGCGAAAGGCTGCGCACGAACGCGGGGAAATCATCGTCGTCGAAGGCTATATCGATACGATCGCGATGAGCGAAGCCGGTTTTGCCAACTTAGTCGCGCCGCTTGGCACCGCGCTGACCCCCGATCAGTGCGCGCTTTTGTGGGGGATGGCGCCCGAGCCCATCCTTTGCTTCGACGGCGACAATGCTGGCCGGAAAGCGGCCTTCCGCGCAATCGAGACTGCGTTGCCGCTGATCGGCGCGGCCAAGAGCCTGCGTTTCGCGCTTCTGCCGGAGGGCCAGGATCCCGACGACCTCCTCCGGGCGGGCGGCGCGACGGCGATGGCCGATGTCCTCAAGGGCGCGCGGACCTTCGCCGACATGCTGTTTCAGCGCGAGAGCGACGGCCACGAGTTCAATACGCCGGAAAGCCGCGCCGCGCTCGAGCGCAGACTGACGGATGCCGTCAGTCTGATCGGCGACGACATCCTCCGGCGTCACTATCAGGCGGATCTGAGGCGCCGCCTGGCCGCATTTTTCGGCGAAGAACGCGCGACCGGGCCCCGGCGCGAAGGCAAACCGCGACCCTTTTTCTTCGAGCGGCGCGGCGCGCCTTTCCCACCGCGCGACCCCCGCGTCGGCCTCGCCGAAACGCCGCTGCCCGCGCAGAACAAGCTAAGCCGCAAGGCGCGCGAGCCGGCGCGCGAGGTCATGATCCTGGCGATCGCGCTCGGCCATCCGACGCTTCTCGAGGCGCACTGGGAGGAATTGGCGGCGCTGGACTTCGCAGGCAAGAGGCTTGCGGCCTTCCGGGACGCGCTGATCGCCGCGCCGTCCGAGGCGCTGCAATCGCCGGAGGCCCTTGCGGAGGCGCTGAAGGCCGGGGGTCAAGCGGAGGAGCGCGAGCGCGTCCTTGCGCTCGCGGCCAAGATGCCCAACTGGTGGTGCCTGAGCGCAGACGCCGCGTCTTCCGACGCCGCGCATGTGCTAAGGCAAAGCCTGGCCTTGCATCGGCGGGCGGGCGCGTTAAATAGGGAACTGAAACTCGCGGAGCGGTCGCTGGCTGCCGAGCCTAACGAGCAGAATTTCGCCCGATTGCTGGATATCAAAGCGCATTTGGCCGATCTCGCGCACGCGGAGGCGGCAATCGACGGGTTCGGCGAACATTCCGGGAGACCCTCGCCGAGCATCTAAGCCGGCCCGCGTCAGGGTTAAAGCGGGCTTAAGGGGACCAGCGTCATGGGAAGCGGCGTCAGCCCGACCCCGAGAGGGGCAGGTTGCGTCGCTTGAGTTTTGGGAACGGCCTTGCGCGCCTTAGCCTCGGCCCGAATGAAACCTTAAACCCGCGTGCCGGTCGCGGGATGATGGAGACCGAGATGGCGAAGAAAGACGAGGCGAAGGTCGAAGGGGAAGCAGCGGCGGTTGAAACGGCCGACAGTCCGCTTCTCGATCTGAGCGACGCCGCCGTCAAGCGGATGCTGAAGGTCGCCAAGAAGCGCGGCTGGGTCACCCAGGACGAGCTCAACGCCGTTCTGCCCTCCGAAGAGATTTCCTCCGACCAGATCGAGGACATGAACGCGATGCTGAGCGAGATGGGCATCAATGTCGTCGACAATGAGGACGCTGAGGAGGCGGAAAAGGAAAGCGCCGACGACGAGGAGGAGACCGAGGCGGGCGAGATTGTCGAGGCGCCGAGGTCGACGGCGGTTGCGACCCGCAGCTCCGAGCCGGCCGAGCGCACCGACGATCCGGTGCGCATGTATCTGCGCGAGATGGGCTCGGTCGAGCTCCTTTCGCGCGAGGGCGAGATCGCCATCGCCAAGCGCATCGAGGCCGGCCGCGAGGCAATGATCGCGGGGCTTTGCGAAAGCCCGCTGACCTTCCAGGCGATCATCATCTGGCGCGACGAATTGAACGAGGGCAAGATCCTCCTGCGCGACATCATCGATCTCGAAGCAAGCTACACCGGCCCTGACGGCAAGCGGCCGCCGAAGACCGATTACACGGCGCCCGGCGCGCCGCCCGCGCCCAATCCGGTTCGCGACCGTTTGGCGCCGGCGACCGCGCCGGCGGCGCCGCCGGACGGCTTCGAGGGCGAGGGCGCTGCCGCGCCGGTCGACGGCTTCGACGACGACGACGATCTCGAGAATTCCGTCTCGCTGTCGGCGATGGAAGCCGACCTCAAGCCCCGCGTGCTCGAAACCTTCGACCGCATCGCCGAGGCGTACAAGAAGCTGCGTCGCCTGCAGGACCAGAACGTCGAGAACAAGCTCAGGAGCGAGTCGCTCTCGCCGGCGCAGGAGCGCAAATACAAGGCTCTGAAGAAGGACATCGTCGGCGACGTCAAGTCGCTGTCGCTCAACCAGAACCGCATCGACGCTCTGGTCGAGCAGCTCTACGACATCAATAAGCGGCTGATCGGCCTCGACGTGCGCCTCATGCGCATGGCCGAAGCGCATCGCGTCAGCCGCGAGGATTTCCTCAAGAACTACCAGAATTCGGAGCTCGATCCGAAGTGGCTCCTGCGCATCTCCAAGCTGACGACGCGCGGCTGGAAGGAGTTCGTGGCGGCCGACAAGAACCCGATCAAGGAGATCCGCAGCGAGATCCAGTCGCTCGCGACCGAGACAGGGCTCGAGATCCAGGAATTCCGCAAGCTCGTCCAGATGGTCCAGAAGGGCGAGCGTGAGGCGCGACAGGCGAAAAAGGAGATGGTCGAGGCGAACCTCCGCCTCGTGATCTCGATCGCCAAGAAATACACCAACCGCGGCCTGCAGTTCCTCGATCTCATCCAGGAAGGCAATATCGGCCTGATGAAGGCGGTCGACAAGTTCGAATACCGCCGTGGCTATAAGTTTTCGACCTACGCCACTTGGTGGATCCGGCAGGCGATCACCCGCTCGATCGCCGATCAGGCGCGCACGATCCGCATTCCCGTCCACATGATCGAAACGATCAACAAGATCGTGCGCACCTCGCGCCAGATGCTGCATGAGATCGGCCGCGAGCCGACTCCGGAGGAGCTCAGCGAGAAGCTCGCCATGCCGCTCGAGAAGGTGCGCAAGGTCTTGAAGATCGCCAAGGAGCCGATCAGCCTCGAGACGCCGATCGGCGACGAGGAAGACAGCCATCTCGGTGATTTCATCGAGGACAAGAACGCCGTCTTGCCGATCGACGCGGCGATCCAGTCGAACCTGCGCGAGACCACGACGCGGGTGCTGGCGTCGCTGACCCCGCGCGAAGAGCGCGTGCTTCGCATGCGCTTCGGCATCGGCATGAACACCGACCATACGCTCGAGGAGGTCGGCCAGCAGTTCTCGGTGACGCGCGAACGCATCCGCCAGATCGAGGCGAAGGCGCTGCGCAAATTGAAGCACCCGAGCAGGTCGCGGAAGCTGAGGAGCTTCCTCGACAACTGAGGATCTGGCGATGCCGACGATCTCCATCTTCTTCGGGATCGTCGTGCAGATGTATTGGTGCGAGCATCCGCCGC
>Ga0209040_10002446_pt1 | contig 14581 bp, 12 predicted proteins | sample BogFormECP12_OM3_FD_188240 | JGI IMG/M metagenome (GOLD analysis project Ga0209040, IMG submission 188240) | Bog forest soil microbial communities from Calvert Island, British Columbia, Canada - ECP12_OM3 (SPAdes) (version 2) | ecosystem: Environmental > Aquatic > Freshwater > Wetlands > Bog ...
TGTTGTCGGCCGCGTATCCCCCCTTGAAGCTGTCCCAGCCGCTTTTGATGCGCGTGACCGGGTTGCCGGCGGCCGCCAGACCACCGGCGAGGATGAGCACGAGCGCTGTCACGGCGAGCGCGCGGACGCCGTTGCGCAACCGCCTTCGCGTTCTCGTGGAGAACTGCCGGCGTGTCTCGATCGCCGCGGCCAGCGCGACCAACAGCCCGACGGCGACGGCCGCAGCGAACATCGCGGTGGTCGCGGTGTGCACCTTGGCCGAGGTGACATATCCGTTGTTGAGGTCATCGCCGACGGCGAGCACCGCCGGGGCGCTTGCCGCGATGCCGACCGCCACCGGGACGAGCAGGGCGAACGTTCGCGTGCGCTCGGGCAGCAGCGCGAACACCAGCACGAGCATGATCGGCGTGGCGAACAGCGAGCCGCGGCTCTGGCTCAGCAGGGCGACCTGCGCCAGCAGCACCGCCCCGCCGGCCAGCAGCCCGCGCAGGCCGAACGGAAGGCGCTCGCTGCGCGCGAGCAGCACGGCCGGCCAGAAGGCCATCAGCCACTGGGCGGCGTTTGCGTTCGGGTATCCGCTCGGGTAGAGCAGGCGCCCGCCGGGCAGCAGCGCGTGCAGGCTCGCGCCGTCGGCGGCGTTGACGTGCAGTGTCGCGAACGCGGCCAGCACGATCATGGCCAACGTCCACGCGCAGAGCAGCAGGGCGGCGCTCATGCCCTGCTGGCGCCAGCAGGCGAACAGTGCGAAGACGAGCAGGTAGAGCAGCGTCCGGTTCGCGCCTTCCCACGCATCCCCCGGCACCCCCGCCCACAGAATCGAGAGAAAGCTGAGCGCCGTGTAGCCCGCTAGGCACCCCAGCGCGATCCTGACCGGCAGCGGAACGTCGGCGGCGCGCACGCCCACGATGCCGATCGCGAGCCCCAGCAGTGCCAGCACGATCACGCCTCCCGGCGCCCAATGGGTCAAGGGATAGCCGGCCTGGTCGGTCGCCCACACGACGAACAGCGCGAGCGCGGCGAGCGCAGGTACCGTCGCCGGAGCCGCCCGCAGCGACGCCGTGAGCTTGGCCGTCATCGCGCCCACAATAATCCCCGACGTGGAGGACCCCGCCGAGCTCGTCCGCTTCTACGAAGACGCCTACTCGCGCGATCCCGACGAGGGGGCCTTCTACGCCCGCTGGCGCGCGCTCGGCGCGATCGGCAAGGCCGACCATGTGCTCGCCCTGTGCGGGGCGGCGGGGATCAGGCCGCAGAGCACCCTCGAGGTCGGTTGCGGCGACGGAGCGCTGCTGTCGGAGCTCCGCCGGCGGGGCTTCGGGGGACGCCTCGCCGGCGTGGAGATAACCGAGTTGGCCGTCGAGATAGCGCGGGGGCGCCTGGAGATCGACTCGGTCGAGCTCTACGACGGCCTGCACCTGGCGGCGGTCGACGGGGAGTACGACCTCGGCGTGCTCTCACACGTGCTCGAGCACGTGCCCGATCCGACGGCGCTCCTGACGGAGGTGGCTCGCGCCTGCCGGACGGTGGTCGTGGAGGTGCCGCTCGAGGCCAATCTGTCGGCGCGACGCGCCGGCAAGCGCAGGCATGCTGCAGAGGTGGGCCACCTGCAGCGCCTTGATCGCCCCGCGATCCGTGCGATCGTCGCCCGCGCGGGCCTCTCGCTGGGGGGCGAGTTGGATGATCCGCTCCCGCTGGAGGTCCATCGCTTCTTTGCGGCCACGCGCTCGGCGCGGACGGCCGCGACCGCGAGGTGGGCGCTGCGAAGCTCGTTGCACCGCCTGGCGCCGCCGCTCGCGCGGCGGCTGTTCACCGTCCACTACGCGTGTCTGTGCCTCGCGCCGGTCGGGTAGCGCCGGCGAACAGCAGCGACAGAACCCTGCCCATCAACTCGTCGGGGACGGCGTCGGGATCGGCGAGCTTCTGGCGGGCGATGCCGTCGGCCAACGCGTCGATGGCGACCGCAAGCTGCTCGGCGGGGAGGTCCAACTCGAGGTCGAACTCGCGCACGCCGTCGGCGATGAGGCGGGTCAGCACCCCGCGCATCTGCGCAAACTGCGCGGCCACCTTCGGGCGCACCTCGGCGTCGCGTACGCCATATGCCCAGAACTCCATGAACAGCAGCAGCAACTCGGGCTCGCGCTCGATCATCGTCATCCACTGCCGCGCCCCGCCGGTCGCGCGCTCGGCCATCGACGCCCGTGCCCGAACCGCGTCTGAGATCTCGCGCGCATGCTCGTCGATGGCGCGCTCCATCAACACCAGGAACAGGTCCTCCTTGCCGTCGAAGTTCGAGTACAGCGCACCCGTGGAGAAACCGGCCTGGGAGGCGATCTCCTCGACGGACGCCCCGTGGAAACCGCTGCGGGCGAACACCCGCCGCGCAGCGGTCAGCAGCCGCTCGCGGGTTTGTGCCCGGCTCTGCTCACGGGTCATACGTGTCGCCGTCGTGGCGACCTGCCTGGTCGTCCCGTCCTCGTTTTCCGAAGCCCGCATCCCGCGTTATCCTACTTGACAGAGCGAACAGTATTTCGATAACGTCCGTTATCCGTATTGGCTGACACAGGGAGAGATCACGATGGCGATTGCAACTGCGTCGGCCGCGCCCGACTCCGGCAACCTGGCGAGCCTGCCGGCGGACGCGATCTCCTACGAGGACCTGTACGCGCGCTGGGAGCGCAGCAACTGGTCGGCCACCGCACTTGACTTCAGCGAGGACGCCCGCCAGTGGCAGGAGGAGTTCACCGAGTTCGAGCGCCAGGCCGCCGTGTGGAACTACTGCCTGTTCTTCTGGGGCGAGGACGCGGTTGCCGACAACCTGTCTCCCTACATAGACGCGGCGCCGCGAGCGGAGCAGAAGTACTTCCTGACCACTCAGCAGGTCGACGAGGCGCGCCACGCGGTGTTCTTCAAGCGCTTCATGCAGGAGGTCTGCGGCATCGGCGACGGCTCGATGTCCAGCGGGCTGCAAACCATCAAGCCCCAGCTCACACCGGGCTTCCGCAAGATCTTCGATCGTCTCGACGTGATGGCGGACGAGCTGCGGGCAGACCGTTCGCCCGCCCAGCTCGCGGCCGCGGTGACGCTCTACCACGTCGTCATCGAGGCATCCCTGGCCCAGCCGGGCCAGCATTTCATCTGCGGCTACCTGGAGCGGCGCGATCAGCTGCCCGCCTTCCGCGAGGGCATGCGCAACATCGCGGCCGACGAGCAGCGCCACATCGGCTTCGGCGTCAAGCTGCTCGCCGATCTCAGGCGCGAAGATCCGGTCGGCGTCCCCAAGGCGGTCGCCCGCATCCTTCGCGACGTCACCCGCTACACGGCGCAGGTGCTGATGCCGCCGGGCTGGGACGAGCGCTACATCACCGTCTTCGGGTCCAGCTACGAGGAGGTCGGCGTCGAAGGCCTGACCTCGATGTCGACCAAGCTGCGCTCGGCGGGTCTGGCCATCGAGACGCTTCCCGGCCCGCCGCTGCTGCCGCCGGGGCTCTCGCCCCTGGAGATCTCCCAGCGCGGCCGGGCGCTCGCCAAGGCGGGCGTGATCGGTGTGCGCGAAGGACCGACGGCGCGTGATCCGGAGACCGTGGCCCTGCTGTTCGACACGATCGAGCGCCAGGTCAACCCCAAGCATGGCCTCGCCCGGCCGGCGACCTTTCAATGGGAGTTCACCGACCCCGACGTCCCCACCTGGCACCTGACCGTCAACAACGGTTCCAGCGTCGTGGCCGAGGGGCCGGCACCCAAGCCGGACCTGCGTCTGCGGGTGTCCTACCAGGACTTTGTGGACATCGTCGGCCAGCGCCTCGACCCGCTGCGGGCCGTCGCCAGCGGCAGGCTGCGCCCGCGCGGCAATCCGCTCGCGCTGGCGCGACTGGGCAAAGTCTTCCCGAGGGGCTAACCCGGCGAGAACTCGCGCCCGGCCGCAGTCGAGCCGGTCGAGCCCGCTGAGGACCGCGCTGCCGGCGCGACGCCGCCGCCAGCCGAGGCGCCGCCGCCAGCCGAGGCGCCGCCGGAGCCCGACCCGCCGGCGGCTGATCCGACTTCCGTGAGCTGTCGGGCGGTGGCGGCCGCTCGCGCGGTCGCGCCCTGCGGGTCGACGGGGGCCGCCGAGCCGCCGCCGCCGTGCGCGAGCGCCTGCTCCGGCCCGAACTCGCGGCTGGCCATGCGCGAGGGCGCGGGCGCGAGCGCCGCCGCTGCGGCCGCTCCCGCCGCGCCGGGAGCGGAGCGGGCAGCGCCGGCTGCCGCGCGGGCCACGCGGTAGCCTCCGAGCGTGCGGGCGCCCGCCGGCGCCTGCCTCCGCGCGACGGCCCTCGGGTGTCGCTGCGGCGCCTGGACGCGCGGGCCCTGCTCGAGCGCCACGCAGCCCGCGCCGACGCCGAGCGCGAGCAGGCAGCCGACGGCGAGCTTGCCGCCGAGCGGACCGGCCCCCATCAGCCAGCCGCCCCCCGCGACGCTTCCCGCGCCCGCCGCCCCGGACGCCGACAGCCCGCCGCCGAGGCCCCGTCCGAGCTCTGCGCCCGCGCCGGCGCCCGACTGCGCGAGCGCTGCGGCGCCAAGTCCAGCGGGCAGCATGACGGGCGGCAGCACCGCGGCCAGGCCGCGCAGAGAGTTGACGTAGGCGCGACACGCGGGGCAGGCGCTGCGGTGCATCAGCGCCAGCTGGTAGCGCTCTCCGTCGGGGTCGAGGATCCCGTACGCCAGCGCGCGCATCAGCGAGCCCTGCTCCTCGCACCAGGCGCCGCCGCGGATGCTCGCCAGCAACGCCCCCATCTTCCCGGCCACACCAGGCCGGCCTGCGCCTGCGCCCTCCATCAGCTTGCGCATCCGGGCCTCGCTCAGTCCCATCCGGGCGGCGGCCTCGGAGCGGGACATGCCCTGCAGGTAGCAGAGCACTGCCGCTTCGCGCTCGCGCGCGGTCAGGCGGGCCCGGAGCCCCTCCCAGAGCTGCTGCAGCCGCACGCGATCATCGAGCCCGGCGGCGAGATCGCACTCGCGCACGGCCTCGTGCGCGAGCTCGTCCGGAGCGGGCGGAGCGTCGCAGCCGTTGCCGCGCGACGCGCCCTCGCGGCGCAGACGTGCGCGCTGCCGGTGCTCGTCGATCGCCCGGCGGAAGGTCACCAACACGAGCCAACCGGACGGGTTGGCAATCTGCCGACCTTCGAGCACAGCCATGTACAGCCCCTGCCAGGCCTGGGCGTAGCAGGCCTCCAGGTCGCTGGGGTCGAGGCTCACGCCGGCGGCGCCCAGGCGCGCGCGCACGGTTGCGAGCACCGTTCCCTGCAGCGCCCGGAACTCCTGGCGCAGGAGACGCTCGGCACGGAAGCGACGGAGAGCCAGTGGGCTCACCCTCGGGAGGTTATGGAAGGCGCGCGGTCGGCAAGGGCCTTTTTTTCGCACGCAGCGGATGACGCTGCGCCCCCGCCGGGTGGGCAGCCACAAACCGGGCGCGATCGCGCCCGAGCCGGATATCGTCCGCCCATCCCGACGGCCCCGACCCGCATCCCTCCCGCCCGGCCGACGCGCGCAGAGATACTGGGCGTGCCACTGGCCGTGTCGGACTACGAGCGCGTGATCGCCTGGATGGACGCGATGATCGTGGCCGGCGAGCGCGGATACGTGACGGCGGCTGCCGTCAACCTCGTGATGTCGGCGCAGGAGGACCCCGAAACACGCGCGGCGGTCCTCGCCGCCACGCTCGCCGTGCCCGACGGCCAGCCGCTGGTGTGGGCGCTGCGCGCCCTCGGACACAGCGGAGCGACGCGCGTATACGGCCCCGACCTGATGGCCCGATTCTGCGCACGGGCGGCTCGGGCGGGCACTCCGATCTACCTCTACGGGGGTCGCACGCCCGAGGCACTCGAGTTGCTCGAACGGCGTCTCGGCGAACGATTCCCCGGCCTTGAGATCGTCGGAGGCTTCTCACCGCCCTTCCGCGAGCTGACGAGCCAGGAGGAGGAGCGGCTGATCGCCGAGATCGACTCCTCGGGCGCGGCGGTTGTGTGGGTCGGCACCGGACAGCCAAAGCAGGAGAAGTGGATGTGGAAGATGCGCCCGCGCCTGTCCGCGCCACTGCTGGTCGGCGTGGGAGCGGCGTTCGACTTCCACGCGGGACTGGTCGCCCAGGCCCCGCGCTGGATGCAGCGCTCCGGCCTGGAGTGGCTGTTCCGCCTCTCGCGAGAGCCGCGGCGCCTGTGGCCGCGCTACGCGCGCTACAACCCCCGCTTCATCGCGAGCTTCACGCGCCAGTACCTGCGCGAGCGACGGGGCGGCGTCGCTTGAGTCTCGGCTGATTTCCACGCCTGCGGGCGCGCTGCAGGTTGAGCCGGCAGGGATATCCTCTTGGCTTCGATGGCCACATCGCACAGCACAGCCGACGTCTCCGTCATCGGCCTCGGCCGCGTGGGCCTGCCGCTTGCCCTGTCGTTTGCCGATCGTGGCCTGAAGGTCGTCGGGATCGACAACGATCCCGCGCGGCTGGGAGCCGTGCGCGACGCACGGATGCCATTTGCGGAGACGGGTGCACAGGAGCTGCTGGGCCGTGTGAACGCCGGCGGTCGGCTGTCGCTGTCCGACCGCGTAGCCGACGCCGCGCGGGCGCGCCACATCGTGATCACGCTGGGGACGCCATCGTTCTCGCACATCGAGATCGACATGCGCGACATCCGCTCGGCGCTCGACGACCTCCTCGGTGTGCTGGCGCCCGGGCATTCGCTGATCCTGCGCTCGACCGTGGCGCCGGGGACGACCGAGTTCGTGGCCGGCTACCTGGCCAAGCACCGCGGCTTCGAAGTCGGCGAGGAGGTGTTCGTCGCGCACGCCCCCGAGCGCATCGCGGCGGGACGGTTCCTCGAGGAGATCGACACGCTGCCATGCATCATCGGGGGCGTCGGAGAGCGCTCCGGGGAGGTCGTTGGCGAGCTCTTCAGCGTCTTTGGCGCACCGATCGTGCAGACCACTCCCGCGCAGGCCGAGCTGGCCAAGATCTGGGCGAACATCCTGCGCTACACGCACTTCGCGCTTCCCAACCTGCTGATGATGGACTGCGAGCGCTACGCGGCCAACGTGTTCGAGGTGATCGACCTGATCAACCGCGATTATCCGCGGGGGGGCATCGCCCAGCCGGGCCTGACCGCCGGGACCTGCCTGCGCAAGGACTTCACCTTCTCGGAGGAGCGCTCCGCTGCACCCGGGATGCTGCTGGCCGTCTCGCGTGTGAACGAGTCGGTCCCGCTGTTCCTGCTCGAAGGAGCCAAGCGACGTCTGGGAACGCTCGCCAACCGGAGGGTCGCGGTGCTGGGCTTGGCCTTCAAGGCCGACACGGACGACGAGCGCGACTCGCTCGCCCACAAGCTCATCCGCCTGCTCGAGCGCGAGCTCGCGGACGTGGTGGTGCACGACCCGCATGTACCGACGCCAACGGTCTCGCTGCCGGACGCGCTCGACGGGGCCGAGCTGGTTGTGGTCGCGACCAACCACGCCGAGTTCTGCGACCCACTGGCGCTCGCCGAGATCACCGAACGCGCGGCCGACGACTGCCTGGTGGTCGACCCCTGGAACTGCTGGGGGGCGGCCCAGGTGTTCGCCTACGCCTCCGAGCTGGCCACCCTGGGGGCGCTCGGGTGAACAGGGTGCTGGTCACCGGCGGCGCCGGCACGATCGGCGCTGCAGTCGTCAGGCGCCTGCTCGCCGATCCCTCCTATGAGGTGCGCGTATCCGATCAGCGCCCCGTGCCGCAGTGGATGCGCGAGGGCGCCGAGGTGCACACCGGCGACCTGCGAGTGCCGGAGCAGGCGCGCACGGCGATGCAGGGATGCACCCACGTCATCCACCTCGCGGCGATCGTCGGCGGCATCGCCAACTTCCATCGGCTCCCGTACACGCTGACCGAGGTCAACAACGCTCTGTACAACTCGGTATTCGCAGCTGCGCTCGGCCTCGACGTTGAGCGCTTCGTGTATGTGTCCTCCTCGATGGTGTTCGAGCGGGCCGAGCTGTTCCCGACACCCGAGGACTACCTGCCGGACTGCCCCGTGCCGCTCTCCGCCTACGGATTCTCGAAGCTCACCGGCGAGGTGTACTGTCGCGCAGCCCACGACGAGCACGGCCTCCCTTACACGATCTGCAGGCCGTTCAACGCGTATGGCCCGGGCGAGCTGCCGGACGCCGAACCAGGAATCGCCCATGCGGTGCCGGACCTGATCAGCAAGGTCCTCGCCGGACAGCGGCCGCTGGAGATCTTCGGATCGGGCGAGCAGACGCGAACGCTGACCCATGTGGATGACATCGCCGACGGCGTGGTCACAGCGATGAGCTCCCCGGCCGGCCTGAACGAGGACTTCAACATCTCGGCCGCGCGCGAGCTGACGGTGTCGGACATCGCCCGCATCGTCTGGGAGGCCTGCGGCGAGGACCCGGATGCCTTCGCGCTGAAGCATCTGCCGACGTTCGCCGTCGACGTCCAGCGCCGCTGGCCGTCGGTCGAGAAGGCTCACCGCCTGCTCGGCTGGCAGGCTGCGATCGAGGTCGAGGATGGCATCGACGCGACGGTCGAGTGGCTGCGCACCTTGAAGGGCATTCCCGCGCCGGCGCCATCACCCGCCGCTGCGCATGCGGGCGAGCAGCGCGCTGCGGCCCACGCGGCCGCGTCGGACACGGCGTGAGCGCCCACCGCCGCGGCCCCAGGCGCATCGCCGGCGGCCGATAAGCTCCCGCGCTGCATGCCAGACCGCCCATCAGCGCTGATCACCGGCGTGACCGGCCAGGACGGCTCCTACCTGGCCGAGCTGCTGCTCGAGAAGGGCTACGACGTCCACGGCATGGTCCGCCGCGCCTCGACCGAGAAGTTCGAGCGGATCGAGCACATCCGCGACCGCATCACCCTCCATCAGGGCGACCTGCTCGACCAACGCTCGCTGGTCGACGCGCTGCGCGCGTCAAATCCGAGCGAGATCTACAACCTCGCGGCGATGTCGTTCGTGGCGGTGTCCTGGATACAGCCGACGCTCACCGCCGAGTTCACCGGCGTGGGCGTGACGCGCATGCTCGAGGCCATGCGCGAAGTGTGTCCCGAGGCCCGCTTCTACCAGGCCTCCTCGAGCGAGATGTTCGGCAAGGTGCTGGAGGTCCCCCAAACCGAGACGACGCCCTTCTACCCGCGCTCGCCGTACGGGGTGGCCAAGGCGTACGGCCACTTCATCACCGTCAACTACCGCGAGTCGTATGACCTGCATGCGACGTCGGGGATACTTTTCAATCACGAGTCCCCCCGCCGCGGCCTCGAGTTCGTCACCCGCAAGATCACCTGGCATGCGGCCGCGATCAAGCACGGGCTGACCAACGAGCTGCGCCTCGGCAACCTGGACGCCGAACGCGACTGGGGCTACGCCAAGGACTACGTCCAAGCGATGTGGCTGATGCTTCAGCGCGACGTGCCGGAGGATTACGTGATCGCCACGGGGCACGCGCATTCGGTGCGGGAATGCTGTGAGCTGGCCTTCGATGAGGCCGGGCTGGGCGACTTCGAGCAATACGTGACGATCGACCCCGCATTCGTGCGCCCCGCCGAGGTCGACCACCTGATTGGCGACCGGTCCAAGGCCGGGCGCGATCTCGGCTGGGAGCCGCGGACGAGCTTCGAGGAGCTGATTCGCCTGATGACGCGCGCCGACCTCGAGTCGCTCGCGTCGCGCTGAGCGCGATGGGCGTCGCGCTGTTCGACACCTCGACCCCGCTGATCGGGCTGCACGAGGAACTGCGCGCGGCGATCGCGAGGGTGCTCGACTCCGAGCGCTACATCCTCGGCCCGGAAGTGTCGGCCTTCGAGCGGGAGTTCGCCGGCTACTGCGGCGCCGAGCATGGCGTCGGCGTGGCGAACGGCACCGAGGCGATCACGATCGCGCTGCGCGCGATGGGCGTGGGAGCAGGGGATGAGGTGGTGGTCCCCTCGTTCACCTTCTACGCCTCGGCCGAGGCGATCCCGCCGACGGGCGCGACACCGGTGTTCTGCGACATCGACCCGGACACCTACTGCGTCACGGCCGAGACCGTGCGCGCGGCGCTCACGCCACGCACCAAGGCGGTCATCGCGGTCCACCTGTTCGGCAACGTCGCACCCGTGACCGAGATCGAGGCGCTCGGCGTACCCGTGCTCGAGGACGCCGCCCAGGCTGCCGGCTCCACGGCCGGCGGCGGACGTCCCGGCGCGCTCGGGGCCGCCGGCACGTTCTCGTTCTTCCCCTCCAAGAACCTGGCCTGCTTCGGCGATGGCGGCATGATCACGACCTGCGACGAGCAGATCGCCGAGCGCGCACGCACCCTGCGCTTCCATGGCTCCCGTGACAAGGTCACCTACGAGCAGGTCGGCTACAACTCGCGCCTGGACGAGCTCCAGGCCGCGGTCCTGCGCGTGCAGCTGCCGCACCTGGAGGAGTGGGCGCAGGGTCGCCGCCGGGCCGCGCAGCACTACGAGCAGCTGGGGCTGGGCGAGCTCGTGGCGTTGCCACGGGCGACGGCGGGCGCCTCGCCGGCGTGGCACCTCTATGTCGTCGCCCATCCCGAGGTGCAGCGCCTGCAGGACGCACTCGCCGCCGCCGACGTAGGGCACAAGCCCTACTACCGGATCCCCGTGCACCGCCAGGTCGCGATGCGCCGGTGGGGCGCCGGCAGCGAGCTGCCCGCGACCGATCGGGCCGCCCGCACGCACCTGGCGATCCCGATGAGCCCGGTGCTCACGCGGGCCCAGGCGACCGAGGTGCTCGCCGCGGTGCGCAGCGGTCTCGGCTAGCGCCAGCGCTCGAGCGCCTCCTGCTCGCCCACGTCGCGCACGACGCGCGCCGGGACGCCCATGACCACGGCACGGGCGGGGACGTCGCGGGTCACGACCGCGCCGGCGGCGACGAAGGCCTCCTCGCCGACCTCGACGCCGGGGACGAGCACAGCGCCGCCGCCCACCCGGCAGGCGCGCCGCAGGGTCGGCCCGCGAGCCGGCAGCTCTGCTCCGTGGCGTCCCATCGTGTCATCGTTGGTGGTGATCGCGCCGGGTCCGATGAAGACGTCGTCCTCGACGATCGAAAAGGCGGTCAGGTAGACGCTGGTCTGCAGGCGCGCCCGGGCGCCCACCCGGACGTCGTTGTCGACCACGCTGCCGCGCCCGATGACCGCACCGGCGCCGATCGAGGCGCGCTCTCGGACGAACGACTGATCGCCCAGGATGACTTCCCTGCCGGTGCTGGCGCCGGCGAACACCACCGCGCCCGCGCCCACGCTCGAGCCGGCGCCCAGCTGCAGCGGGCCGACCGTGCCCCGGGCCTTGGAATGAGGCGCGAGTCGCGGGCTCTTGCCGAGCACCACGTGATCCTCGATCGCGCAGCCGTCGCCGATGATCGTGCCGTCATGCACGACCACGTATGCCCCGAACACGACGCCCTCCCCGACCTGTACGTCGGCGCCCAGCAGCAGCCCCGGCGCGTCGTAGTCGTGCCCTGCCGCCTGCGGCTTCACAGCCGAACGATGTTCGCGGTGTCCGCGGCGCGGGCACGCGTGACGCCCCTCAGGTCGAGCACGAGACGAGCTCGCCTGGCGACGAGCTCGTTGTCGACGTCCGGGTGGGCGGTAACTATCACGGCCAGGTCGGCGTTCGCAAGGGCCTCCTCGAGCGGCGAGCTCGCGAGGGCGAACTCGGCCAGGCCGGGCACGTGGGGGTCGTGGTAGAGCACCTCCGCGCCGAGGTCGCGCAGGAGCGAGATGATCTTCAGTGCCGGCGACTCGCGGATGTCGCCGACCCCGGGCTTGTAGCTGACGCCGATTACAGCGATGCGGGCGCCTTTGACCGCCAGCCCGGTGTCGTTGAGCGTGCGCTGCGCCTTGGCCACGCAGTGATAGGGCATCTGCTGATTGACCTTCCCGGCCAGCTCGACGAACTCGGTGGTCATGTCGAACTCGCGCGCGCGCCAGCTCAGGTAGAACGGGTCGACCGGCAGGCAATGCCCCCCCATCCCGGGGCCCGGCTCGAAGCGCATGAAGCCGTATGGCTTGGTCGAGGCCGCCTCGACGACCTCCCATATGTCGATGCCCATGCGATCGGTCAACATCGCCAGCTCGTTCACCAGGGCGATGTTCACCGAGCGGAAGATGTTCTCGAGCAGCTTGGTCAGCTCGGCGGCCTCGGGGCTCGAGACCCGTACCAGCCTGTCGCAGACCAGCCCGTAGAGCTCGAGCGCGCGATCGGCACACGCCTCGCTGAATCCGCCGACCACCTTGGGGGTGTTGCGCAGTGTGAAATCCGTCCGGCCCGGGTCCACCCGCTCTGGCGAGAAGGCCAGGTAGAAGTCGCGCCCCACCGCCAGTCCCGACTCCCCCAGCAGGGGGGCGACACGCTCCCGCGTCGTCCCCGGATAGGTGGTCGACTCGAGCACCACGAGCTGATCGACCTGCAGCACCTCCGCCAGCGCGCGCGTGGCGTCGATCAGCGGACCGAGGTCCGGCTCGCGGTTGCGCGTCAGCGGAGTCGGCACGCACATCAGCACCGCGTCGGCCTCCTTCAGCCGCGTGTAGCTGGTGGTCGCATGAATGCGCTGGGCGACCGCGCGCAGCTCCTCCGAGGAGACATCCTCGATGTAGGACTCCCCCGCCTCGATCGCCCCGACCTTGCGCGCGTCCACGTCCACCGCGATCACCTCGCAACCCTCCTGCGCGAAGGCGACCGCGAGCGGCAAGCCGACGTAGCCCAAGCCGATCACGCCCACGGTGGTCATCCAGGCGGCCAGTGTAGGGCCTCAATCCGACGGGCAGGGCCCCGCCCTGCGCCCGCGTGCCGGCTCGCCCGCGGCGCTCGCGCGCGCCTCACGACGGGGCGGCAGCCGCGCTCAGTGAGCGCAGGTCCGCCCGCACCATCCGCTCGACGAGTTCCGCGAAGCCCAGCTCCGGCTCCCAGCCCAGCCGCTCGCGCGCCTTGGTCGGGTCGCCGACGTTGGGGGTGCTCTCGGCCGGGCGCACGAGCTTGGGGTCCACGCGCAAGTAGCGCTCGGCGTCCAGGTCCAGGCATGCGAACGCCAGATCGGCGAGCTCGGCGACCGTGTGCGGGACGCCGCTTGCAAGCACGTAGTCGTCGGGGCGCTCCTGTTGGAGCATCAACCAGGCCCCGCGCACGATGTCTCCGGCGAACGCCCAGTCGCGGATCGCATCGACGCTGCCGAGGGTCAGCTCATCCTTCAGACCGAGCGCGATCGCGGCCGCGCCGCGGGTGATGCGGCGAGTGACGAACCGCTCGGGCCTGCGCTCGGACTCGTGGTTGAACATGATCCCCGAGCTGGCGTGCAGGCCGTCGTTGCCGCGCAGGGCGCCGACGAGCTCGTGCGCCGCGAGCTTGGCGATCGCGTACGGCGTGGTCGGCCGGCACCGCGTGTCCTCGCGCTGGGGGCTTTCGGGCGCCTCGCCGAAGATCGACCCCGACGCGGAGGAGAACACCCGCATCTCGGGATCGATCTCCCTGACCGCCTCGAGGATGGCCGCACACGAGCCCGTGATCGCCCTGATCGTCTCCGCCGGGCGTTCCCACGAGGCGGGTACGAACGACGGCGCAGCCAGGTGATAGATCTCGCTGGGGCGCACCCGCTCGATCGCGGCGCGCAGCGTGCCGGGCTCGAGCAGATCGCCCTGCATCAGCTCGAGTTGGTCGCGCAGATGCTCCGAGCGGCCGAGCGACTGCTCGGGTGCGCCGCGCATCAGGCCCGTGACGCTGTATCCCTTCTCGAGCAGCAGTTCGGCCAGGAACGATCCATCCTGGCCGGTGATGCCGGTCACGAGTGCGCTGTTGGCGGCGTGCACGGTCCGGAGCTTACGTGCTCGGCTCGTGATGGTGCTCGCCACGGTAGACGCGGGCCAGGGCATCCGCGACCACCTCGGGGGCACACACCGAGCTGACTCGCTCGAGGCCGCGCCGCCCGGCCTCCCGATCTCCGGCCAGGCGAGCGATCGCGTGCGCCAGCGCGTGCGCGTCGCCCGCGGGCACGAGTCCCTCATCGGCGACCAGCTCGGGCAGGGCCCCCACCCGACTCGCGGCCACCGGCAGGCCCGCGGCCATCGCCTCGGCCGCAGCGAGCCCGAAGGTCTCGGCCGCGCGCGACGGCGCCAGCGCGATCGCCGCGCCGGCCCGCAGCCGCACCAGCTCGGCGTCGTCCACGCGGCCGACGAAGCGCACGCTCGCGCCGACGGCGCGCTCGACCAAAGCCGCCCGCTCCGGTCCATCGCCGGCCACGACCAGCTCGACGCCCGCCATCCGGCAGGCATCGATCGCGACGTCCACCCCCTTCTCCGCCGACAGGCGCGAGACCACCAGGGCATACGACCGCACCGAGGAGCCGGGTCGCTCGGCGCGGCTTGCCGCGCGCACGGGAGGCGCCAGCACGCGCACGCGCTCCCACGGCAGCCGCGCACCGAGCTCGCGTAGCCGCTCGCGGGCAAAGACGCTGGGGACGAGCACCGCGTCGGCCTGCTCCACCAGGCGTCGCTGCCAGAGCGCCAGCGAGGCGCCATAGGCGAGCGTCTCGGGAAGGCTGCCACGGCAGTGCAGGCGCACGCCCGGCAG
>Ga0209040_10002447_pt1 | contig 14578 bp, 11 predicted proteins | sample BogFormECP12_OM3_FD_188240 | JGI IMG/M metagenome (GOLD analysis project Ga0209040, IMG submission 188240) | Bog forest soil microbial communities from Calvert Island, British Columbia, Canada - ECP12_OM3 (SPAdes) (version 2) | ecosystem: Environmental > Aquatic > Freshwater > Wetlands > Bog ...
CTCGCTGGGGACCCCGATAAGACGCGGGTCGGAAATTCTTTGCGGGCACTCCGCTCAGGATGACAGCATGAAAACTCCTGCGGTCATGAATCATCCAGGCTAAGTCGCCCCTTCCACCCCACCGAGCGCAAAATCGGCGCTCGCCGGGGACCCGGCTTCGGGGCTGGGCTTGCGGCCAGATTTGTTCCCTTCAGAAAACCAGCCCGTAGGGCGAATCAGCTTAGCCCAGCATGGAGCCGAAGGCGGAATGCTGGGTAGCTGGAGAAATTGATCTGAGCCCCGGTAGGGGCTTCCGCAACCGCTCCTGCCGCCCCTGCCGGGGCTCGGGTCTCGATTAACGCCTACCCAGGGCTACGCCCCGGGCTATCCTGATTCGTCCCGCAAGCGGGACTCCACGTTTGCGATTCCAGCATACTTTCACGTTAAAGCAATTGTTGCTTACCAGCGAAGGGCGCCTAATTTTGAGCCTGTCATCCTGAGCGCCGAGCGCAGCGAGGAGTCGAAGGACCCCTATAGCTACCATGAAGCTCGGCCCCACTATAGGGGTGCTTCGACTCGCGTTTGCTGAACCCGGCAAACGCTCGCTCAGCATGACAGCACTCTTATTTTTCTTGCGCGCTTGTCATGTTAAGCGGAGGAGCGAAGCCGAAGGGCCGTGCCCTGATACAAAGCGATTCATAACACAGGTTGACAGGCTCTAGGGATGGGACTGTCTTTAGAACGATAGGCTGTGCGAACCCCAGAACCACGGTCGAACATCGAGCCGCGAATCGCAGGAGAATGTCCGTCACTACAGCTCGTCTCATAAATCCTTACGGTTTGTATCAGGGCACGACTTTAGTCGTGCCGAACAGGACGCAGAAAAGGCTCGGGCTTTAGCCCCTGCCACCAGGGGCTGAAGCCCAAGTTCTTTGTTGAGCGAATTGCGGCACGGCTGAAGCCGTGCCCTGATACAACGCGATTCACGACACACGTTGACAGGCTCTAGGGATGGGACCTCTTTAGAATGATTGGTTGCGAACCGCCAAAACCACGGTCGAGAATCGGGCCGCGAACCGCACGAGAACATCCGTCACTATGGACTTTCGCCTAAACGCTTAAGGGCATCCTTCGCGTATTGGTCCCCCAGTTGAGCCGCCTTGCGGTACCAGCTAATCGCTTGCTGTGTATCCTTCTCCACACCGTACCCGTTTTCGTACATGACTCCCAGGTTTTTCATCCCCGTCGGGTTGCGCGCCTCAGCGGCTTTGCGGTACCAACTCACAGCCTGGTTGTAATCCTTGTCCACTCCGAGCCCCTTCTCGTACATGAAGCCCAGGTCGACCATCCCTCGCGTATTGCCGGCCTCGGCGGCTTTGCGATACCAGGTCACGGCCTGCTTGTAATCCTTGTCCACTCCGTACCCGTTTTGGTACATCCGGCCCAGGTTGGACATCCCATCCGCATTGCCGCCCTCGGCGGCTTTGCGAAACCAATTAACGCCTTGCTGGTAGTCTTTATCCACACCAAGCCCGTCTCGGTACATGACGCCCAGGTTTTTCATCCCTTCCGAGTTGCCTGCTTCGGCGGCTCTGCGATACCAACTGACGGCCTGGTTGTAATCCGTGTCCACTCCCTGCCCGGTTCCGTACATGAAGCCCAGGTCGTTCATCGCAACGGTGCTGCCTGCGGCGGCGGCTTTGCGATACCAACTGACGGCTTGCTGGTAGTCTTTCTTAACTCCGTCCCCATTTTGGTACTTGAAGCCCAGACTTCTCATTTCGTCCGCGCTCAACGATTCCGTTGGCTGTTGCATCGCTGCGGCAGCCTTATCTGCAGCGGCTTTACGCGCAGCGGCCTTATCCGCCGCGGCTTTATCTGCGGCTGCCTTATCCGCACCGGCTTTATCCGCAGCCGCCCTGTCTGCGGCAGCCTTATCCGCAGCAGCTTTGTCCGCAGCCGCCTTTTCCGCAGCGGCGCTGCCAGATGAGACTTCGACTGAGGCCGGAGGACTGGACGGTTGGGTTTGGACCGCAGGCGTCTGAGTCGCTTCGTGCGGCTGCTTGGGGCGCGTCGCCCAGTACAAAACCAAAGCTACGACCAGAATCCCGCACACTGGCACAGCGATTTTCGCCCAAGCCTGGAAAGGAGAAAAAACAGGAGGAGCTGACCCCACCTGAATCGGTGGCACATACTCTTGCGCATGTTCTTTCCTTTCTTCTTTCTCCCGCTGCAACCTCTCCGCCGCGCGTTTACTCTCTTCTTCCCGTCGCGCCTGCGACGCTTCCCTTTCTTGCTCCAGTCGGGACTTCTCCGCCACGGGTTTATGTTCCTCTTCCGGTTGCTCCTGTTCGGCTGCGCTTCCGCGCTCCGCATCAAAGACGCTGGGCTGGTTCTCCACGGCCGCGGCTGTGGCTGCCGCCGCACTCGCTCCTGCCTGCTGCTCCACCCCCAGAGCCTTGAGCAGCGCCTTGAGGCCGCGAGCGTAATCGGTGCGGAAGTCGATGTGTTGAATGCGGCGCAGTTGCAAGGGAATCATGCAATCCTGATAGAGAACGGGGATGATGGTTTTTTGTTCGTCTAACGCGAACGCAATTTCGTTGCGCACTTTCTTGGATTTGACGGAGGCCGCGGTGAGGATCAGCAACATGCGCGGAGATTGGGTCACCGCGTCTTCGATCGCGTTGTCCCATTCCTTACCCGGCTCTATGTCGAGTTGGTCGATCCACACGCCCGCGCCGGCTGCCTTCAAGTCTTCGGCGAGCCGCAGGGCGAATTCAGAATCCTCGCGGCTATAGCTGAAGAAAGCGGTTGGCGCGTCGAGTGGCAAGGCGGAGCTCCGGGCGCAAAGAAGCTTATCGAGTACCCATGTTAGCCGATTTTGGCAGAAATGCAGCCTAGAAATGGCCTGCTCGTAAGCGCCAACAACTTGGAGTGTCATCCCGAGCGAGGGCCAGCCCAAGAACGCATCAAGCCTGTTTTTGCTTGATGCGCTGGCTGGGCCGAGTCGAGAGCCTGTCCCGAGCGCAGCCGAGGGAGACCTGCTTTTCATCATGTGGAGCATCATCTGAAGACCTCGCAACAGCAGAATCCTTCGACTGCGCGACCGCCCGACCCGCAAAATCGGGCGGGTCGGAAAAACCAGGCGGTCGCTCCGCTCAGGATGACAGCGTGAAATTTCCTTGGCCATAACAACGAGCGCTCGCCCACCATGCCACAAGTCATCCCACGCCAAGACAAGTCGCAAACAGCTAGTCGCCTTGCGAGATGCCAATTTCCTCCACTTGCATCAATCTATCCCTTGGGGCATAATTTCTGTCATGAGAACTACAGTCACGCTGGATGATGACGTAGCCGCGATTGCCGCACAATACGCGCAGAGCCGTGATCTGTCGCTGAGCAAGGCCATTGCCGAGTTGATCGTGCGGGGCACGCGAAAGGCGCCGCGCATCAAGGACGTGGACGGCCTGCCGGTTTTCGATCTGCCCAAGACCCGCCAGCCGATTACCAGCCAGCAGGTGAAGGCCCTGGAAGCCGAAGAACCGTGAACCCCTTTCTCCTGGACGTCAACGTTTTGATCGCGCTGGTTTTCCAGGGGCACATAGCCCACCGCACGGTGAAGCGCTGGTTCCAGCAATCCGGAGCCAAGCATTGGGCGACTTGCCCACTTACCGAAGCAGGCTTTGTGAGGTCGTATCCAACCCCAAGTTCTCCCATCCAGCTCTCCATATCGACGAGGCCCTGGCGATGCTCGACCGCCTCAACCAACTTCCCGGCCACCGCTTTTGGCCGGTGGAGGTCGCTTTCCTCGATGCGGTGCGTCCTTTTGCGGAAAGGCTCTTCGGACATCAGCGGGTGAGCGATGCCTATCTTCTGGGCATGGCAATCCAGAAAAAGGGACGACTGGTGACGCTGGATCGGGCGATCCGGGCGCTGGCGGGAAGCGAGTTTCGCAACGCGGTGGTGATTTTGGAGTAGGACCGCCATCCTGAGCCCAGAAAGCTTCAATATTGAAGTAATATTTGGTGCTCATCCTCAACCAGGCCGCACGTTCATCTGCACGCGCCTGCTCCATGACAATTGTCATGCGGCTGCGCTGACATTCCGCACTACTGCCCGGGTTGAAACCTTTCCATACTGGACTCCGTACTCGTCCAGGAAGGAATGTCCAGCGGTGCCTCAACTCGCAAATCCGCAACCTTCGCCTCTGCCCTTCCCAAACCCTCCGGGAGAAAGCGATACTAGACGTGTCCATCTCTCGGGAAGTCGAAGCAATTCTATGCCGGACCTGAAGGACGAGCTGGCGTCGCTGCGCATTGATCGTGACGCCCCGCGGCGGGGACCATGGCGCTGGCTTGTCATCTTGTTACTCCTTGCTGTCGTCGCCGCTGGTGCTCTGTACTTTGTGCGGGCGAAGGCGGTACTGTCCTCCCTCGGCGCACTGGAAGTAGAGACCGTCCAGGCCAGCGTCCAAAGCAGCAACGGCCCCAATGCCGGAGCTCCGATCCTTACGGCTTCCGGCTACCTGGTAGCACGTAAGCAGTCGGTGGTGTCGTCAAGGATACAGGGACGAATTACCAAACTGCTGGTGGAAGAAGGCAGCGTCGTCAAGGAAGGCGATGTCCTGGCAACGCTGGACAACGCCGATTACCTGGCCGCGATCGCCAAAGTCAAGGCAGACATCGAGTACGCCAAGGCTGACCTCGCCGAAGCGCAGCGGCAGGAGCGCCTACAGGAAGGACTCTTCAAAGACAAGGTGACGTCTCAGGATGCCTTGGATGCCGCCAAGGCCAAGGTCGCTTTGGCGCAGGCGTCGATCGAGCAGAACAAGGCGAACCTGCAGATACAGCAGGCCAACCTTGACTTCACCACCATTCGCGCTCCCTTTGCCGGCATCGTGGTCAAGAAGATGACTGAAGCTGGCGAGAGCGTCGCTCCCATTCCTCCCGGCGTCAATATCTCCACGTCTTCAGGAGCCATTGTCGCCATCGCCGACATGAACTCCCTGGAAGCGGAAGTAGACGTAAACGAGTCCAACGTCGCGCAGTTGCAGTCGGGCCAACCCGCGGAGATTACGGTGCAGGCGATTCCCAACCATACTTACAAGGGAATCCTGCGCCAAGTCATCCCCACGGCGGACCGTACCAAGGCCACGGTTACTGTGAAAGTACACATCGTTGACAAGGACAAGTACCTGAAGCCGGAGATGAGCTGTAACGTTACCTTCCTCGAGCCACCGAAAACGGCGGAGAAGAAGGACTCTCCCCCACGGCGCATTGTTGTCGTATCTAAAGATGCGGTGACGACACGCGATGGCAAGCCCGTCGTTTTCCAGATTGAGGACAACAAGGTGCACCTGCTTCCTGTGACCACGGGACCGGATCTGCATGGGCAGGTCATTGTTACCAGTGGGCTAACGGGAACGGAGACGGTGGTGAATAATCCGCCGCAGAAGTTGAAGGATGGGGATACAGTGAAGGTAAAGAGTTGAGAGGGAATGGGATAGAGCAGAAGGCTGGCGCGTGTATGAGACTTAAGTGTCGAATGATTGAGTTCTATAATGAAACTTAGGTGATATTTGCGTAAACCACCATTTTGCTATCTGACTGGTCGCGTAGAAGAGCGTTTAAACGCTCTAAGAATCCCGTAGGCGAGACTCCAACGGCTTCTGACGACCCAAACTATGCCCGAAGCGAGATCGTGGCTGTAATGGCGTTTAAACGCGAAGTGCGCCGGTTTCCCGTTTTGGCACTGGAGCAGGAATTGATCGCCGTGCGGCGCTCAAGGCGAACATAAGAATAGACATAGGCAACAACATAGACATTGGAGACACTATGGGTACAACCACAGCGACGGGCACAACCACTGCCGTTAGCGTGCAGAACGTGCGCAAGGTGTATCAACGCGATAGCTTGCAGATCAAGGTACTCGACGGCTTAAACCTCGAAGTACCCCAAGGCGAATTCCTGGCGCTGATGGGGCCGTCCGGCTCGGGTAAGACCACGCTGCTCAACCTGATAGCCGGTATTGATCGCGCGACATCAGGTCGAGTTGTTGTTGCAGGCACAGACCTGGGGCCGCTGTCGGAGGGCGAGCTTGCCAAATGGCGTAGCCGCAACGTTGGATTCATCTTCCAGTTCTATAACCTCATCCCCGTGCTGAACGCCGTAGAGAACGTCGAGCTGCCGCTGCTGCTTACATCGCTTTCCGGGCGCGAGCGTCGCGAGCGCGCCATGACGGCGTTACGTATTGTTGGACTCGCCGACCGCTCGAAGCATTATCCCCGTCAGCTTTCGGGAGGGCAGGAGCAGCGTGTTGCCATCGCCCGTGCCGTCGTTACTGACCCCACAGTGCTGGTTGCCGACGAACCTACCGGCGATCTCGATTCGCAGAGCGCCGAGGAAATCCTGACACTGATGGAGACCTTCAACCACGACTTCCACAAGACCATCGTCATGGTGACCCACGATCCACGCGCGGCGGGGCGCGCGCACACGCAGCGTCATCTGGACAAAGGAGTGCTGACCAACTGACATGAAATCATCCCCTGGTATCGGTGATCGCTTTGTATCAGGGCACGACTGAAGTCGTGCCCTGATACAAGACGAAATGATTCTCGTCATGGACCTGGTTATCACAACGTGGTACTTTTACATACCTCACTGTGGGACTAATATAATGGCGGACTATCACGATGTAGGACTTCTATGAAATACGCACCGCTAGTCCTGAAGCATCTGCGCAAGAACTGGATCCGCACGCTTAGCACGGTGCTGGCGATGGCAGTCTGCATCTTTCTCATCTGCACGCTGCAAACGGTAGTGGACGCCGTCAACTATGGCTTACATCTGGGCAACGCTTCCCGCCTGGTGACGCGGCATTATGTCAGTCTGGTCTTCAATCTTCCCAACTCTTACGAGAACAAGATTGCTGCTGTTCCCGGCGTGCAAAACATCACGATCGTCACCTGGTTTGGCGGCCTCTACCGCGGCGACTTTAAGTACTTCTTTCCTAATCTTGCCGTCGAGCCGGAACGGTTTCTGCAGATTTACCCGGAGGTCATGCTGCCGGAAGAGCAGAAGCAGGCATGGTTTCACGACGGACGAGGCTGCATCATTGGCCGCAAGCTTGCAGAAAAATGGGGATGGAAGGTCGGCGACGCCTTCCAGTTGGAGAGCTTTATTCCACCCTATCGCGTGGGTAAGCCGTTCGAGTTTGTCATTGATGGAATTTTCGACACGGACATAGTGAAGTATCCCGCCACCGATCTGACGGCGATGTACTTCAACTACAAGTACCTCTACGAAGCTACCGGGCAGAGGGCGGGCATTGGCACGCTAACCGAGTTAATTGACGATCCCAAAAACGCCGGCCGCATCAGCAAAACCATCGACGCGGAGTTCGAGAACAGCGACACCCAGACCAAGACCGAGACCGAACAGCAATTTCGCGCCAGCTTTGTTGCCATGGCAGGAAATCTTGCCTTGCTGCTCAACGGTATCGGACTGGCTGTCGCCTTCACCATTCTGCTGGTGACGGCGAACACGATGAGCATCGCGGTCCGTGAACGCCAGCAGGAAATTGGAGTGCTCAAGACCTTGGGCTTCCCCAGCGGTCTGGTGATGACGTTAATCCTCGTCGAGGCGCTGCTGCTGGGAGCGATGGGCGGCGCTGTGGGCTTGCTCTTTGCCAGCGGGGCGATCCGGGTGCTGCCCAGCCTTCCCTACGTCGGCGATGTGGTGCGTCAGTTCCCGGGTTTGGGGTTGTCTCCCAGGATTGTTTCTTATGGACTGGGTGTTGCCTTGTTGCTGGGACTGCTGGCCGGTTTCGTCCCTGCGCTGCTGGCGTATCGCGCGCGGATTACGGAAGTCTTGAGGCAAGTGTGAAGGAAGCAACTAGCAATTAGCAACTAGCAATTAGCAGTTAGCATTTGGCCAACTCCGTTAGTAATTGGCAATTAGCGTTTGGCGTTTCCTTTCGATTTGTCATTACGGGCGCCCTGCTTTTGGGCGCGAGGAATCTGCTTTTCCGGGTTAGGCGCAAAAGCAGATCCCTCGGCAGCTGAAGCCGCCTCGTGATGACAATTCAAGAACAATTGCTAAGTAACCGATTGCTAGAAACCGTCTCAGAAATTGGTTCGGGTTTGTATCAGGGCACGACCCTTCGGCTTCGCTCAGGGCAGGCTTTGAGTCGTGCCGAATAGGATGAAGTAGGAATCGAGGCTTTAGCCCCTGCAAACGCGCTCCCTCAGGGGCTAAAGCCCAGTTCTTCATCGAGGGTTGCGGCACGACTGAAGTCGTGCCCTGATACAAAGCAAGAACGATACGGACCAAGAACGGTCTTATGGATAGTTGGTCTTTGGTCTTTGGTCTTTGGTCTTTGGTCTTTGGTCTTTGGGCTTTGGCAGTTGGTAATTAGCGTTCCAACTTGTCATTACGAGCGCCCGAAGGCGGGACCTCCGTAATGACAATTCACGAAAAAAGGTAATAAACCAAAGCTTCGATAGGATTTGGTATTCGGGTCCGGGTAGGCCCAATTGTCTGCATCAACGATAGGAGGTCCCCATGAGCGCGGCTCAACTTTATGCTTGCATTCTGTTCGCTGTCACGATCCTCTTTCCACGAGTATCCGCCGCCGATGTGGTGACGGAGTGGAACCAAAAAGCTGGAGCGTCTGTGCTGGAAGCCAAGATCTATCCCTTCGCCGGTACACGCGTGATGGCCATCGTTCATACGGCCATGTTCGATGCCATCAACTCCATTGAAGGGCGTCACACGCCGTACAAGTTCAAAGTATCCGCTCCTGCCGGCAGTTCGCCGGAAGCTGCCGGCGTCGCCGCAGCGCATGCGACTTTGGTGATGCTCTTTCCCGACCAGAAGGCCGCCCTGGACGCAGCGTATGCGGCCTCTCTCGCGCAGATCCCCGATGGCGCCGGGAAGACCGCGGGAATTGCCGTCGGAGAAGAGGTGGCCGCCAAGGTTCTGGCGTGGCGCGCTTCGGACGGCGGCAACGCACCCAACACGTACCGGCCGGTCACCACTCCGGGCACTTACATTACGACAACTCTGCCAGTGGGGACGCAGTGGATAACCATGACGCCCTGGATGATGGAACGCCCATCTCAGTTTCACCCCGCCCCGCCCCCGGCCTTGAGCAGCGCCGAATGGGCTGCTGACTATAACGAGGTGAAAGAACTCGGGGGGAAGAAAAGCGCACGGCGCACCACCGAACAAACCGAGATGGCGCGTTTCTGGACGATCACCGGTCCACAAAGCTTCGATCCCATCGTGCGCCAACTCGCTGCCGCTCCGGGGCGAAGCTTGAGCCAGAATGCGCGCCTGTTTGCCCTGGTGGAGATGGCTGTCGCCGACTCCTATATCGCGGTGTTCGAAGCGAAGTACACTTACAATTTCTGGCGCCCGATTACCGCGATTCGCAACGGAGATATAGACGGCAATGAAGCCACCGCCCGAGACCCCGGCTGGGAGCCGCTGATCGATACGCCCCTTCACCCCGAATACCCGTGTGCGCACTGCATCAACTCCGGCGCAGCAAGAGCTGTACTGGAATCCGAATTCGGAACGGGGCCGAATCCCTTGACGATGACCAGCCCAACGGCGCCCGGCGCCGTGCACAAGTGGGCCAGCATTGCGGATTACGCTGAGGAAGTATCCCTGGCGAGGATCTGTGGCGGACTCCATTACCGGAATTCGACGGTAGTGGGCAAAGCCATAGGCAAAAAAATCGGGGAATTGGCCGTTCAAAACTACTTGAAGCCGGTTCATTGAGGACCAGTCATTGGCTATGCAGAAGTTATTACAAGCAAGGAACGATTTATGCGTGGCGCTTAATTGTGGTTATTAATTACTTAATTAGCTAATGATATCTGAATAATTACTATATGCAAATCGCTAGTTGCTAGTTGCTAATTGCAGTTTCTAGTTGCTAATTCGAGGTTTTCATGGCCCTTCCTCTTTCCTATAACGTTCGCAACTTGCGCTCGCGCTGGAAGGTCACGCTGCTGGCCATCTTCGGCATTGCACTGGTGGTGGCGGCATTCGTGACGATTCTTTCCATGGCCCGCGGCTTCAACATCGCCTTGAGTTCTACCGGGTCTGACAATAATGCCATTGTCACGCAGCGAGGTTCGATGTCGGAGTTGAGCTCGTGGATGGACGTCAGCGCCGCGAACCTGGTCTCCGTCGATCCGCGCATCGCGCGGGGCGATGACGGAAAGCCGCTGGCGTCCTGTGAAGTGGTTGTGATCACCGCTCGTCCGACCAAGGAGAGCGGCCTGCCTACCAACATCACCTTCCGCGGCGTGACTCCCACGGCATTCAAGGTGCGTAACGGCATCAAGATCGTCGAAGGCCGGATGTTTACACCGGGCCTGTTCGAGGTGATTGTCGGCAAGAGGATTGCTGACCGGCTACAGGGAATGGAGGTTGGCTCCATCATCCCCATTCAGCGCAAGAATTGGAAGGTCGTCGGCCTGTTTACGGCCAACGGAAGCTCGTTCGAGAGCGAGATCTGGGGCGACTATGACGCCATGGCGCCGGCTATTGGGCGGAACGGGGGATGCGAGTCGCTGACCGCGCGGCTTACCAACCCGGCCGTGCTCTCTTCCTTCGACAAGGACCTGCGCGCCAATCCGCAATTCCAGTTGCAGGCGGATGCTGAGAAACAGTACTACGAGAACCTGGCCGGCCCGACCGCCGGCGCGCTGATGGGACTGGCCGCGTTTGTTGCCGTGGTGATGGGCATCGGCGCCGTGTTTGGCGCGATGAACACCATGTACGCCATTGTTTCGCAGCGCACGCGCGAGATTGGCACGCTGCGCGCGCTGGGCTTTTCGCGCTTCAGCATTCTATTTTCCTTCGTGATGGAATCGGTGCTGCTCGCCATTCTTGGCGGCCTTCTGGGCTGCCTGGTGGCGCTGCCGATGAACGGCTACACTGCTGCAACCGGAACTAACGCCTTCAGCGAACTCGCGTTCGCCTTCAAGGTCACACCACAGTTGCTGATCATTGGTCTGATCTTCGCCGTGCTTATGGGCATTGTCGGCGGACTGCTGCCGGCGCTGCGCGCTGCGCGCATGCCGATTACGAGGGCACTGAGGGAGGCGTAGGAATGCCGCTTTTCGCTCTTCGCTGTTCGCTCTGTGATTCTGAGTGAGGGCGCGCGTAATTTCCAGCCTGTCATCCTGAGCGACGAGCGCAGCCAGGGCCCCCGACGAGCGCCGGTTTTGCGCTCGTTGGGGTGGAGGAGCGAGGAGTCGAAAGCCTGCCCTGAGCTTGCCGAAGGGGACCCCTATACCTGGAAGCAGGTTTAAGAACGAGTTTGTCGTCCGAGAAAAAACCTTCGAAGGCGCTCCGCGACAGGCTGCGTGCGCTTCTGCTGCGGCTTACACCTACGGAACGCCAGCGGCTTCTGGCGCTCACCATCATCAGCGGCGGCTTATGTGGACTGGCGGCCGTGGCCTTCCACGTCGCCATCATCAAAGCCTCTTCCCTGCTGATCGACCGCGCCCAGGCGGCCCCGCATTTTCATTGGATTTATCTGACCATTCTCACCCCTGCTCTGGGAGGCTTGGTTGCCGGGCTGGCCTTGCATTACTGGGTACCGGGCGCGGTGGGCAGCGGCATTCCCCAGGTGAAGTTCGCCTACGCGCGGCACGCCGGGAGGGTTCCCATGCGGGACGCCGTCGGCAAGTTCGTTCTGGCAGTCATCCAGATCGGCAGCGGAGCTTCGCTGGGGCGCGAGGGTCCAACGGTGCAAATTTGCACAGGCATCACCAGCCTCCTCGGACGGATGGCCAACGTGTCGCGGCAGAACCGGCGGCGCATGGCTTCAGTGGGCGTGGCCGCCGGGATCGCGGCCGCCTTCAATGCGCCTATCGCTGCGGTGACCTTCACCCTGGAGGAGATCGTCGGCGACCTCGACCAAACCATGCTGTCGGGTGTGATCGTCGCTGCAGCGCTGGCCGCGGTGGTGGAGCGCAGCATCCTGGGCCAGCATCCGGTTTTGGAGAGCCAGCGCTCTTATACGTTCGGGAAGGCCAGTTCGCTGATGTCGTATGCCGTGCTCGGTCTTCTTTCTGCAGTAGTGTCTGTGGCCTTTACCGATTCCCTACTGGAGGTGCGCGAGCGATTCAAGCAATTGACCGCAGTGCCCAAGTGGGCGCACCCCGCCATCGGCGGCGCTTTGACCGGGGTCCTGGCGGTGGTTGGATTGTTGCTGCTCAAAGCCGATGGCATTACCGGTGGCGGCTACCAGACCCTGGCGCAGTCGCTGACCGGCTCGCTCACAATGAAGGTGATGGTCGGACTCTGCGTCCTGAAACTGGCGGCGACGGTTTTCTCCTACGCCAGTGGCGGCGTCGGCGGAATTTTTGCGCCCGCCCTTTTCATCGGCGGGATGCTGGGAGGCTCAGTTGGATATCTCGACGTTGCGGTCTTCCATCATTCCCCGGATGAGATTGGCGCTTTTGCCCTGGTGGGTATGGGCGCCGTGTTTGCCGGGATCATCCGCGCGCCGATGACCTCCGTGCTGATCATCTTCGAGATGACCGGCGGGTATGGCCTGATCCTTCCCCTGATGGTGGCCAACATGAGCGCCTACGCGCTGGCCCGCTACTGGCGGCATACGCCAATCTATGAGGCTTTGCTCCTGCAGGACGGTGTCGTGCTGCCGCATGGAAAACCCACGGCAGAGGAGGCCAAGGCAGAATTGTCCGGCGAGGTGCCGCCGTAGGCCACTGCATGGTCTTTGAGTCAACTATAGGGATTCCTCGGCTGAGTCACCCCAACGAGCGCAAGATCGACGCTCGCTGTGGACCCCGAATAACCCGGCGAACGCTGGCTCAAGAAAATCCGACGCGACCGTTTTTAGGGGGCGCGCCGGTAAGCTCTCTATTCTTGTCCTATACCGAGCCGGCTGTATCCGCGACAGCACTGTTCTTGCTGAATGAGCAAGCCCGATAACGGAGTTGGATTACTACGAAGACCAGTGGCCTTTTCCTCCGCCCACTCCCATAACCGTGGAGACTGCACCGGCTTGAAAGGTACCCAGTAAGTTGCTATTGCTGTCGAAGAACAAAAGGGCACAGTAGACGGCCGTCCCCTGATATTCAAAACTCACAGTGTTGGCGTACAGGTTAGCCAGGTTGTCTGTATATATATCACCGAAAAGCGCCCCTCCACCTGGGGTTGAAATTCCGCCTGCGTTGCCGTTGAAGGTTTCTCCGTTCGTGACGTTCACGTCAAACTTCAGGTAGAAGATAAAACTGGCGACGCTTCCGGTCGCAGGATAGGAAGCAGTATCGGCCAGTATAGATTTACTGATCGAATCAATTTGGGCTTGCGCTAATTTACCTTTCGCGTGCGTCGCGAAGTCGTGCGCGACGACCTGTTTGTTAACGGTGGTCTTGGAAGTGGCTACTGCGGTGCTCATGGTCTGTCTCCTGGATTGTTGAAGGCCGGGCCCAGTTTTTTCCGGCGGGGTGGGAACATGATGCTGTTCTGTGGAGGGCGCAAGCCACCTAGGTGTGCATAGTGGCCCAGATAACTTCGTGCAATTTGAACCCTAAGATAGCCCTGTTGGGCCGGGAGCGCAAGCCACCTAAGTGGGGTAGCGGCCCGTACGGAGCGAGGCGCGGTCGCTGAGCGAAGGTTCGTTCGCCTTGGCGGACGAACCGCATTTTCTTGAGTTTAGTTTTTAATCGAAGGCTCCCGGCTCACGATGGCAACGATTTGCGCCGCCTTCTCCTACCGTTAGCTCTTTCCCACGGCGCCGGCGGCTTAGCTTATAGCACTTGCTTCACATTGCGAATGTTGGATGCGACAGAAGGGCGGCTCTCATCATGGGTTCTCGACCCGCTGGTCTGCGGTCAGGGAATTCTCTTCAACAGTTTGGGTTCCCTCTCCGGCCACACCCCCGCCAATATCACCGCCACCCCAATTCCGACGGACACTTCGGCGAACCGATGAAAGGCGATTTGCCATGCAGGACCGGTCGGCGGCAGCAACAGGACGAGCGCCACCGTAATGCCCCCGAACCGATATGCCGTTAGATCCGAGTGCGCCACGGCGCAAAGCAGTCCCAGGATGAACACGCAAGTACCAAAGGCAAGCACGCTCGGTCCGAAGTGACTCGCGACAATCGCGCCCACTACCGCTCCAAGCACCGTTCCGACGAAACGCTGCCAGGAAACAGTGAACGCCGCACCCAGCGATGACTGCGTGATTACGAAGGTTGTAATCGGCGCCCAGTACGGTTGCGGCAGCCGGAATAGCCGCGCCACCAGCAACGAAGCTACGGCCGCCACAGCGGTCCGCACGGAATGAACCAAAACCGGCCACCAGCTTGACTCGAGTCGATTGAGTACTACAACACGGAAATTTGCCACGAAATAGCCGCCTCTTGTCGGCTGATGGCAGATTGCGATCCCCTACTCACCGCAAATGGCTCTAACAGTAGGGGCACCTGAGCTCATAGCACTTGCTTCAGATCGCGAATGTTGGATGCTACGGTGTCCAGCACCTCTGCCGTGTTGCCTTCAAACACCAACCTGCCCATGCTCAGCGCATAGCCGCGCATC
>Ga0209040_10002449_pt1 | contig 14576 bp, 8 predicted proteins | sample BogFormECP12_OM3_FD_188240 | JGI IMG/M metagenome (GOLD analysis project Ga0209040, IMG submission 188240) | Bog forest soil microbial communities from Calvert Island, British Columbia, Canada - ECP12_OM3 (SPAdes) (version 2) | ecosystem: Environmental > Aquatic > Freshwater > Wetlands > Bog ...
CTTCGATCCACCCCAGGTAATGATTTTGATCACGGGTGCTGCCTGCGCGATGGCGGACACGCTGGTGATTCCGACGGTAGCAGCAGACATGGTCCCCGATATGGTCAGCGTATAGGTTCCAGCTTTTCGTGGCAGTGTGTAAGTGGTGGTGACGTTCCCTTGGGCGTTAGAGACAGCGCTGGGTGGATTGAACGATCCGCACGTAGTAGCGCCGGCTTTGGTGCACCCATCGCTGAAGTTGACCGTCACATTTGCGTCCGGTTGCCCCGTATATGGGTTAATGGCTTGAACCTGGATGGGAGTTGCCAGCGCCGTGGCCACCTGACCACTCTGGCCGCCCCCGCTGTTAACTTTGAGTGCGTGAAACAGTCCGTAAGCTTCAAGACTATGCTGGGTACCCACGTAAACCCTGCCGTTGATCACCGTCTGAGTAACAAAATGCCCAATCGGTGGCAGCGTGTCGCGCTTGTTCGCGGCCTGGTTCGTGTTGTAAAGCAGTTGGAGAGAACCGGCATCGAAGGCGCTCAGTCCACCGTTGATAACCCATAGAATCCCGTTGCTATTGTCCGGAGCCGAGGAAATCGATGGCGAGTGGCTGCCGGGATAGCTCTGTGCAGTGGTGAGGGGTGTGCCGAGCAATCCGCCGGACAATGGGAAAGCGAGAATCGGAGAGGCATTGGGCGCAAAATAAACCGTGTTGTTCCAGTAGACCGGCGAACTGTACAGGACGTCCTGGACCAGCGTGTTGGTCTCTCCCGGAATCAGAGTAACTTCCTGCAGAATTCGGCTATCGTTAACCGAGTACATTCCCATGCTGTCGCGATCGAGAACATACACAAAGCCCTGCTTGCCGCCGGCGATCAGCTCATGCCCATATAACGAGGGGCCGGGGGCTTGATCGGGAAGAACTAGAACTCCAGTAGAACTTAGGTCAAGATCGTTGGAGTTGAGAAAAGCCACCGACCACGGTGTGAAGTAGTCGGCAACCGAGAGATCGGGAGCAAGCTTCACCACGCTGTTGCAGTAGGTCTGACCACCGTTCTGGATATCGAACCCGTTGTTGCCGGATTCGGCGGTCTCCACGAAAATGTCTCCGGCTTCGTCCGCAGCCAGGCCGTTGCCGGTCTGCCAGATCGAAGTCAGTCCCTGGTCGGGAGAAGTGTTGAAGACACCTTTTTGCACTAGAGTCGCCGGATCGTAGGAAAGGACCCATCCGCTGTTGCCGTCATTGCAGTAGTTCGACCCGAAGCCCATATAAAGGAGACCGTTGAGCAACAGCAGTCCGGGGCGATTCTTCTGGTGCAGGCTGTTGAAAATGGTTTTGTGTCCCCGCAAGCTGACACTCGTAGCCTGGATCAGGACGGGGCTGTTCGGCTGTTCCGCGCCCGTGGTGATGTCGACGGCGTGAATGTGATGTTGGACAACCCCATTATTCAGAGTCTTGGCCACCAGATACATAGTGGGATTGGGCGTGGTGTTGGGATCAATGACCGGAGTTCCAACAATGCCTTCCTGGTTGAAGCCGGGACCGTTACCGCAAGGAAGATACTTGCCGCTGGCCGTTGTGATTCCTAAAGCAGGGTTGGTGTAGTTGACCGTCCACAGTTGGGCGCCATTGTCGGCATCAAACGCATAGACCGAATCTGCCTGGGTGACGATGTAGACCACATTATGGAGCACGCCGCCTATGTTCACGTTCGGCATGTAGAGCGGCTGCGCCATCACCATATAGTCGATGGGAACGCTAAAAAGCCTGCCGAAGCTGTTCTTGTTGACGTTGGCCGGAGTAAGCAGAGTTTCATGAGTGTTGGCGCCGTCTCGGGCGCTATCGCCACGGCTGGTTGCAAACGGTATCTGCGCGAACGAAGTAGAAGTAGAAAGTAGTAGAGAAATGCAAACTACCATTAAAGTCAGCCAAAGACCGCACCCAGTAGCGGAACTGGCTGTAGCGCTCCGCGAGCTGAACGTCGAGCGGTTCGCGAACAGCGACGCCGCACCGCGATCGTCTCCTTCAATTGTGTATGACAAAAAGTGGCACATTGCTTTTGTAGCCTCCAACTATCGCCTGTTTAAGTGCACTTGAAACTCCGGAGAAGGGTCAGCGAGAAATCACTTAAACTGCAAGTAAGTGCAACGGTTCGATGACTTTTTATACGCCCGGGGGATTTGCTTCACAATGCCACTTCTTGGCTAAGCGCAAAGTATTGCACTTTTATAGTAGCGCCGCCGTCTCGGCGGCTGTCGTGGGGGCGTCCCGCCCCCACCTCGCCAGACCAGCGCCAGACCAGGCCCAGTCGGCAGATACCGGCGTCGCTGCGAATGCCAGCTACCAATAGTAACGAACTCACTATGACACGCCCCTAGTAATCGAAGCGCAGGCGGAGCGAGAAAGTACGAGGAGACCCGATCGCAGTGCCAGAGAAAAGGCTGGCAAAGTTGATGACGTTAACGCGGTCGTTAAGATTGCGAATATCGCCTTGCAGCCGCACAGCGCGCATCTCTTTTTTGTAGAGATCAAGCGCGCCAGAGAAATCCAGAGAAAACGCTGGGCGCACGCGCCCCGCGGGAAGGTTGACCCGATCGACCACCGCTTGACCGTATTCGGCAAGCAGGGTTTGGATGGATTCCCCGTTCAAGTCCACGGGGAGGCCCGTGCCGTAGGAGGCGCCGCCGGAGATCCAAAAACGCGACCACGGCTGGTAACGGACCTGTCCATGAGCGGTGTGACGCTGGTCTTGAGAAACCCATATGCGGGTATTGGAGTTGAGAAGTTGGGTATCCGAGCCGAGAAATAATCCGCCGACCACCGGAAGGTGCGCGGAAGCGACCATATACGACTCGTTGAACCAAACCGACCAGGGCCCCCAGGGCGGCAGCGCGAACTGGCTTTCTACGCCGTAGATATGGGCTGAACTTTCCGCGATGGGAAAACTCACGCCGGTATCGAGCAGCGGATCGTCATCGGCAAAATTGCGAATGTCGCGCCGAAAAACATTGGCCGAAATGTGCGCTTTGCGCAGCAGCTCTTTGGACACGCCCAGTTCGTAGTAGTTGCCGCGTGAAGGGCGCACCGGAACCTGCGCAACCTCTTGATTTAGAGTGCGAGCCTGGGGCGAGGTGCTCAACAGCAGGTTTTCGATGGCCGGGGTGCCGAAGGCGCGGTCGTACGATCCACGAAACACAATGCCAAGTTTCGGAACATACCAGGCGAATCCGAAGCGCGGACTCCACGCCGAATCATTGACTCGAACGCTGTAATGGTCGAAGCGAATTCCGCCGCTCAGGTTGAGGTTGCCGAAATGCGCATTGTCCTGGACAAAAAGGGCCTGCTCCCGATCGTCGCCGGATTGGTGAAAGAAAAAATTGAGCGGCGTGCTGGGATCAAAGAGCGGTTCGCAAGTCCCACCTGTGCACAGCTTGATGGCGGTAATACCATACGAGAATTGCTCGTGAATGAAGCTATAGATCGAGTCGCCCCCGGCTTTCAATTCGTGGTTGTGGAAGCTGGCGGCGATCGTGGCGCTGACATACCCTTCGCGAAAACCGCGGTCCTGAAATGCCTCCATGGGCCAGGAATCTGCATTGGAAGATAGCGTAGCTTCGCCGTCACGGACGCGTCCCTGCACCGTGCCGAGGACGTTCGAAGAGAAAGCGTGCTGATAGGAGACTTGGCCTGAAACCTCCCGATGGCCGCGGTCCTGGCGCTGCAACATCTCCTGCTGCACCAGTTCGTTCGGAATTTGAAAACCGGCGCGATCAAAACTGAGCGCAAAGCGCACCCGGTCTTTCTGGCTCAGATCGCGCTCGAAACTCCCTTTGATTCCAGCCAGAGTAGCGCTGTTAGTGAAGTTCTCCAGCACGGGAGGATCGAGAAAGCGGTCGGTGCGGGCCGCATTCATGGAGAGACCGAAGACGTCCCGGCCGTCGAAATAACTGGTACCGAGGTAAGCATTCCCGGTGTCGAAACTGCCTCCGCCCAAAATCGCAGTACCGTGCAGCCCGCGCGCGGGATTGCGGTCACTCGTAGTTTCGATCACGCCTCCAATCTTGCGGCCAAATTCGGGTGGAATCCCCGAGGTGTAGGTCTTGATCGACTGCACATCGTCCAGGTCATCCGCGGGAGAAAAAGCCGGGGACCGGTTGTTCAGGATCGGGAGTCCATCGACGACGTATTGCGTGTCGTATTCGGAACCTCGAGGATGCAGCACTCCGTTGGCCTCGAGCAGCCAGCCCGGTTGCGCCTGGACAACGTCAACCGCCTGGCGCCCCGGAGCAGCGGTTGCCCAATCCCGCAACGCGGGCGCGCCAAGCTGGTAAATGTTGCCCACGTTGGTGGTATCGAGGAGCGTGTCAGAATCTTTGACTTCAACCGTCTGCGCAACCGTAGCGACAGAGAGCGCGACGGACAATCTCTGCGGAAGCTGCGAGCGGATTTCGACCAGCGCATTGTAAGCTGCGAAGCCCGGGTGCTCGATCGTCAGATGGTAAGTCCCCAGTGGCAATTTTTTGGCGGTGTATTCGCCACTCGAGGCAGTAGCAAAAGTGAGTTCGAAGTGGCTCGCCTGGCTGACCAGAAGACCATGGGCCGACAAGACAGCTCCGTCGGAATCGGTGACCGTGAGGCGAAGCTCACCGGAGCGATCCTGCGCGCAAACCGTCGAAACGCCCAGCAGCAGCGCCAAAGGAGCGATGATGAAAACAACGCGCAGATTCATTCTCCGAACTCGGCAAGCAATGCCTTGGTGATAGTTTACAGCCCGCAAAGCGCAGGTTACTGGCCGGTGGCCGTACGACTTCCGGGCAACGCTTTTGGGTGGCGCAGCGGTTTAGCGCTGCGATACCAGGCCTGTTTCAACGACGGCTTCAGCCGCGCTTCTGGCGCCACCAAACCAACCGTGGCTTGGAGTTTGAAAACGCTGAACTTGAAGCCGCCACCTTTGACATGATCTGATATATTTTTCCGCCAAAAGGGGGGCTATACCAATGGACATTCGCGGCGTCGCTCCGTTGCTCCAGGTTTTCGACATGCCGACCGCTCTGCATTTCTACCGGGACGTATTGGGCTTCAAGGTTTCTGACTCGTCCGAGCCCGGGGACAATTGCAATTGGGTCCTCCTCAAGTTGAATGGCGCGGAACTAATGCTCAATACAGCCTACGAAGCAGACCAGCGCCCCTCCGTTCCCGATCCCGCGCGCATAGCTGCCCACTCTGACACCATCCTCTTTTTCGGTTGCGAAGACCTGGATGCCGCTTACCGCCACCTGCGCAAGCAAGGCCTGCCGGTGACGGAGCCAAAAGTGGCCCCCTACGGCATGAAGCAGTTGTATTTCACCGACCCCGACGGCTACGAACTTTGTTTTCAGTGGCCCGCCACGCAGTAGCCCTCTAATCATCGTCTGCAAACCAACTGTGATCGCAATCACAAATTTTTGTGAGATTCTAATTCCCGTTCCCGGGCGGTGACGCGTATTGATTACGATCGACAGGCCGTCCCCAACGGAAAGGCTGCTACAGTAGACAAGAGCACACCGACGAGCCGGACGTGCAACTGAAAATCTAAGGAGAGCAGGCTCGCTATGCGCATCGCGGTGGTTGGTTCCGGATATGTAGGGCTGGTAACGGGAGTGTGTTTTGCCGATCTGGGACACGAGGTTGTCCTGGTCGATAACGACGAAAAGAAAGTCGCGGCGCTGAGAAACGGAGAAGCGCCGATTCACGAGAGATTTCTGCCCGAGCTGCTGGCGCGGCATCGGGGAGAGCGCATCAAGTTTTCCGGCGATTTACAGGCCGCCACGCGAGCGAGCGAAGTTGTGTTCATCGCCGTGGGCACGCCGCCCACCGAAAGCGGCGACGCCGACTTGTCATACGTAGAGTCGGTGGCGCGGGAAATCGCCGGCGGCGTGGACGAATACAAAGTGGTGGTGGAGAAGAGCACGGTCCCGGTGTACACCAGCCAGTGGATTCGTACCATCATCATGAGGAACGGCGCCGACGCATCGCACTTCGACGTCGCGTCGAATCCCGAATTTCTGCGCGAAGGAACGGCGGTCACAGATTTTCTTTATCCCGATCGCATCGTGGTGGGAGCGGAGAGCGAGCGCGCCGCGGAAGTGATGCGCCAGATCTACGGGCCACTGACCAGTGGATGGTACTACGGGCGGGGGGATGCCATTCCACGTCCTGAATCGGCCGTAGCCAACGCGCCGCCCCGGTTGATCATCACCAGTGCAAAAAGCGCAGAGATGATCAAGCACGCCTCCAATGCATTTCTGGCCATGAAGATTTCGTTTATTAATGCCGTGGCCTCGATCTGCGAAGCCGTGGGCGCAAATGTAGAACAAGTGCGCGATGGGATCGGAACCGATTCCCGCATCGGGCCACGCTTCATGAATCCCGGCATCGGCTACGGAGGATCGTGCTTTCCCAAGGACCTGTTGGCCTTCCGCTCGGTCGCTAAAGAAAGTGGATACGACTTCCGGCTGTTGGAAGAGGTCATTCGCATTAACGAGGAACAGCGTCACCGGTTTTTGCGTAAGATCCGCAGTGTCTTGTGGACCTTCCGCGGCAAGCGCCTCGCAGTGCTGGGCCTGGCGTTCAAGGGTGGGACCGACGACATCCGGGAGTCTCCCGCGGTGCTGCTGGTGCAGGAACTACTGCGCGAGGGGTGTCACATTTGCGCCTACGATCCGGCCGCGATGGAGCGCGCCAAAGAAGTGCTGAAGTCAGGCGTCGAATTCGCCGCCGACGCCTATCAGGCGGCCAAGGGGGCGGATGCGGTGCTGATCCTCACCGAGTGGGAAGAATTCGCATCGCTTGATCTGGATCGCCTGCGCGCGCTGGTAAAGTATCCCATCGTGCTCGACGGGCGCAATCTCTATGATCCGGCGGTCATGGTAGAACACGGATTTTCTTATTACAGTGTGGGACGTCCGGCGGCGTTGAGCGAAGAGTTGCCGGCGCAGGCCTTGGCCCACAAAAAGGAGCGCGCCTGAATTCCGATCCCAGGCCACCTATGAAAATGCGACCTGAGAAAACGCGCCGCGCGCTGGTGACCGGAGGCGCAGGTTTTTTGGGATCCCATTTATGCGACGCGTTGCTGGGCGAGGGCTATTCGGTGGTCGCGGCCGACAATCTGCTGACCGGGCGCCTGGCCAACCTTGAGCATCTGCGAAACGATTCGCGATTTGAGTTTGTGGAGAAAGATGTCTGCCAACCCGGTGAATGGGGCGCGCTGGATTATGTGTTTCACTTCGCCAGTCCGGCGAGCCCGGTCGACTACTCCGAACATGGCATTGAAACCTTGCGGGTCGGGTCTTACGGGACGTTCGAAGCGCTCGAAACGGCGTTGCGTTGCGGCGCAAAATTCATGATGGCATCGACCTCCGAGTGCTACGGAGATCCGATGGTCCACCCGCAGACCGAGACCTATTGGGGAAATGTGAATCCAATCGGGCCCCGCTCGGTCTATGACGAGGCCAAACGGTTTTCCGAGGCGGTCACCATGGCCTATCACCGCTATCACCAGGTGGACACGCGCATTCTGCGTATCTTCAACACGTACGGGCCGCGCATGCAGATCAACGACGGCCGGGTGATTCCGAATTTTATGTGGCAGGCGCTGCGGGGAGAAGACCTCACCGTGTATGGCGACGGCCGGCAAACGCGCAGTTTCTGCTACGTGAGCGATGAGGTCGAGGGCATCCTGGGTCTCGCGCGATCCGCCGAGCATGACCCTGTGAATATCGGGAATCCGACGGAGTTCACGATTCTGGAGTGCGCCCAGAAAGTGATCGCGACCACCGGTTCCAAGAGTCAGATCCGATTCGAAGCCTTGCCGCAGGACGATCCGAAGCAGCGCTGTCCCGACATTTCCAAAGCAAAACGCCTGCTGGGATGGGAACCAAAAGTGGACTTGGAAAGTGGCTTGAAACTATCGCATGAATATTTCCGGCGCGCCGTAGCGGAGACCCCCGTCTCGGAGCGCGCCGTCGCCAGGCTTGCGGAAAAACTCTAATTTCTCCCCAAGCGGCTTTCACCCGATTCTAAATTGAGAAGAAGAACGGGAAGAGCACGAGTTCAGAGGTTGCGGAAAAACCCCGATTTGGAGGTTGTTGTGAAAGGGCGTGCAACGTCCGAAAATCCCGCCCCGGAGGGGCGAACTTCGCGACTCTTTCCGCAAACCTTGAAGCGCAGGTCACCGCAGAATGACTGGCAGTAGCAACCTCAGCGGAGCTGTTCGTCCCGCGTCGCAGCGGCGACAACCGCAAGCAGCCGCAAAACTTCCTGGCGCTCGGCAGCATCGCGATACTCAAAGCGAACTCCCATGCCGAAGCCGCTGTCCGGCTTCAGAACTCGGCCCCTGATTACCAGTTTCGTGTCCGCCGTACGGACCACGATCTCTACACCAGAGCGCCGGGCGAATGGAGTCGTCATTTCGACGTAGCAACCGCCTTCGCTGATGTCGGTCAGGACGCAGCGATTCGGGACGCCGGTTCCTAAAGCATAAACCTCCGCTCCCAAGCGACAGGCGAAACGTTGCTCGCCGCGGCGGTTGGCGGCGTTAGAAACCAGGGCGCCACCTTTGGCGGCTGGAGTCGGGGCATGATCGGGCCCGGAACCCCGGCTAGTATGGGTCGCGGCCGGCTTGCTTTCCGGCGGTCGGGAAGACACGCTCTTGGGCGGATGCGCATGATTCAGTTTCAGCCAGGCCTGAATAAGACGCCGTGAAGAAGTGGGCACGTTGAGGAAGCGGATGCCGGTGTGACCGGCCGCGTCCTGCCAGGCCACCTCGCCCGACAGGCGCACCATTTGCTCCTGCCCGGGAAGCGCGAACTCGAAATACCCTTTGCTGGCGCGAGGCAAATCTGTGGCATGGACCGAAGTACCACTGTCGCTGAGGTCGACCAGGAAAGTTTTTACCTCGGGCACTCCTGGAAAGGCGATTGTGACCGGAGCGGTCACCGCGGCGCGCGCAGCGCGGCGCCGTTCGCGGCGCATCAGGCCCTTCGCGGCGCGTAAACTCATGCGCGTGCGCTCGGAGGAGAGCGGCCGGTAGAGAACAAAATTGGCGCCGAGGCCAAACAACGGGCGCGCGCTGAAATTGCTGTCCACAATCGCAATCAGCAAGCTGGCGCGATATTTTCCTGTATTTCGCAAGCGTGCCATGAATTCATCGGAAGTCGAGTCGGCGCGATAGTCGAACACAACCGCATCGAAGTGCTGGCTGTCGAGCAGTTCTAATCCCCGTGCGAGCGAGACCGTATGTTCGGCCACCATCCCTAACTCAGAGATGATAACCGTGAGTAAGCTGTTTGCGCCCTGATCCGGACACACCACCAGGCAGCTTGGATCCATAGTGACTCATCGTAGAAGAACGCCAGAGAACCCGACAAGTTACCTGTGTCACGAGGAAATCCAACTTAAGCCTTTTTTTTCCGGGTCAATCACAGCGCACCGTAGTCCCAACTTTAGTTATCTTTTCCTTTCCGTGACCTGGCAATAAGCTGGTTACACGCTGGCACGACCTTCTCCGAGCGTGGGCAATGCCTGGCACGATCGTAACTCTCCTGGAATTACCTTACGAAAAGACAATGTACGAATGGCCGGTGTACCCCGGTACTTTGACGTACCCCGGGACAGTTCCTAACATCGAGATTACTGACTGCTATCGAGGTTCTCTGCACAGGCTCGCGAGAGATATCGAACGATGGCGGTTACACGCTTTACTGACGAATCAACGGTTTCGGGGGCGACGAATTTTGGGCGCGGCAATCTTTCACACTGCGGAAAGCCGCAGAAAACGGCGAATGCTTATGAGAAGTCTGAAGACAAACGCAAGCCATGGCCGCCATCGGGCAAGCGGTTTCAGCTTGCTTGAAATAGTAACAGTGATCGCGATTTCACTCATCTTGACGGTGATCTCGGTCATGAGTTTGGTGCCGATGATGGCACAGCAGCGGGTCATCAACGCCTATAACACGACCTTGTCCGCTTTGCGTCAGGCGCGCGATAACGCGATCTCGCAGCGCACATCGTACTCGGTGACTTTTGACAACACGGTCACACCCAACACGATTACCGTGGCCCCCACGCTGACCGCGTTTCAGGGGAGCCAGAGTAGCGTGGTCTACACATTGCCGACGGACGTGCAGTTCATGACGCAATCGCAGTTTACGACCACAACCGCTCCCGACAGCGGCTTGGGCCCAAGCTTCGGCACCGGATCGAACGCGATTGACTTTGGCTACACCGCGAACGGCGGCACCGGCGGACAATCGGTCATTTATTTCTGCCCCGACGGCTCCGCGCAGGACGCTGAAGGCACAGCCGGCTCCTGCTCGGGCAGCTGGGATAACGGGGTCGTCTACCTTTCGCGTTCCGGCGACTTGATGGCCTCGCGGGCGATTTCGCTCTGGGGCGGTACCGGCCGGATTCACGGATGGCGCTTTTACGCCAATGGGGGAGGCTATCAATGGTTACGTCAATGATCAGGCCCGGTGCAGGTCCCCGGCCTCCGAAGAAGTCTGAAAGCGGATTCTCCATGATCGAGGTGGCCATTTCGATGGCTGTCTTGACGGTGGGATTGGTGAGCCTGCTCGGCGTGTTCGGCTTGGCCATGGCTTCGACCCAAACGTCGCAGCAGGGTTTGATCGCCAAGCAACTGGCCAACGAGGCGCTGGAAAGCGTCGTGACCGCGCGCAATACCGCGCAGGTTACCTGGGACGACATCCAGAATACAGGCAGTACCAATTGCCCCATTACCGGCCTCTCCAGCTGCGGCATCTTTGCCGATCCCTCCACTCCGCAACCGATGTACCAGGCAATAGCAACCGGAACCTATGCCGGCATCCTAGGGACCACTTACAACGTAGCCCAGCCCATACAGACTTTGAAGGACCCGGGGGCAGATGGAGTTTACGGAACCGCGGACGATGTGATCATCCCTTTGACGGGCTATCAACGGACAATCCAGATCACCTCCGTAACCGATGCCAACAACAACGTGGTGCCTTCGTTGCGAAGCGTGATTGTCACCGTATCGTACGCGACTTCGCAAAAGCGCCAACCCATGACCTATGTTTTGAATTCGTTTATTTCACAGTACCCGTGAAGAGGGGCTATGAGCGATCGTTCGACAAAGCGTGACGGTGGTTTCAGCTTGCTGGAAATGATAATCGCCATGGCACTGGGAATGATTGTGCTCGGGGCGGCGGTGCAGATCTACATTCAGGGCGTGTCCGCCACCTGGAAAGTTACCCAGCGCTCGGAGATGCAGCAGGATTTTCGCGCCGCGGGCAACATGCTGACCAAGGACCTGAGCCTGGCAGGCGCGGGGTTGGGCAACGGCGCGGCGATCGCTCTTCCCTCCGGAACCACTCCCGTCTACGGTTGCGATCAGACCGGGGCTTGCTACATCAACGGGGGTTCGGTGCAGTATCCCAAACAGGGAGGCACGCCGTATCTTTACGGGCTGTTGCCGGGCCTAAACGTCGGGCCGACGCTGCCTTCCGGGCCGACGGCGACTGACGCGGTCACCGTCGTCTACACCGACACTTCTTTCTATCTGAATTGCTACACCGCTACAGTCACTGCCAAGGGTGTCGTGACCTTCGCGCCCGCGGTCACTACCCCGGCCACTCCCTGGCCCACTCCCGGATGTCTACCCACCGGCGTGGCCAGTCCGCAAGCCGTGAACGATACAGTGGTGGGGCTAACTCCTGGAGATCTGGTGCTGATGACCTTGAATGGCACGCAAATTGTCGCCGAGGTCACCGGCGCAGTCACTTCTCTTGGATCGAATGCCTACACCGTCCCCTTCGCGAACGCCGACGTGCTGCACATGAACCAGACCAGCGGCGTCAAGTACCTCAACAGCGTGGGGTTGAGCGCCACCGGAACTTCGCCCGTGCGCATTCTGGTAGTCAGCTATTACATCGATAACAGCCCCAACCCGCCTCGGCTGATGCGTCAGGTCAGTGGACACACTCCGATGCCGGTTACAGAAAACGTAGTTTATTTAAAGTTCAGCTATGACCTCTTCGACCCCGTCGCCAACGTGCCCCAGGTGAACCAAGCCGACGGTGGCGTTTCCCTTGGACTTCTCCCTAATCAGATCACCAAGATCAACATCTTAAACATGGCAATGGATAGCAGTATGAAGGGTGCGCAGGGTGGTTATCAGTCCGTGAACTTACAGACATCGGTAAGTGCGCGCAACCTCACCTACAACAATAACTACCCTCAATAACTTAGCTTGACGACAGGACTATAAGGATGGAGAAACCGGTGATGCGAACACGACAACGTGCTGGCGAACGGAGCAAAGGATTCACGCTGATTGCATCCTTACTGATGCTTTTGCTGCTGTCAGGGATCGCGATCGGCTTGATGATGATGGTCAACACCGAAGGCAAGGTGGGCGGGACAGATCTGCAGAATAACATCGCCTATCACGCGGCCGAGGGCGGGATCGAGAAGATGGCTTCCGACCTGACCTCAACCTTCCAGAACGCGCAGGTTTCTGAACCGGCCCAGATCTGCGCCGTCAGCAACAACCCGCCCACTATGACCGGAATCAGCTTCACCCAATATACCGTCTCTCCCGCATCCGGGTGCTCGGGCACGCTGCAGGCGAATTGGGGGCAACTCAGTGGCGGACCGGAGCAGGGCTTGTGGGCGCAAATCATCCCCGTCAATATGCTGGCGACAGCACAGTCGATGGGCGGTCAGGAAGTTAGCATGACGCGAAGCGCCCAGGTGGCACTGATTCCGGTGTTCCAGTTCGGCGTCTTCTGCGAAGGCGATTGCGGATTCTTCGATAGCCCGACCCTCGATTTTGCCGGACGCGTGCACACCAACGGTGATCTATATCTCGGCGTTTCCAATGGTTTCAACCTGACCTTTCATAACAAGATGGAGGCGTACGGGAACGTGGTCACCGAGACGCTCCCCAACGGGTTGGCCGTAACTGGCGGTAGCTGGGACGACACTGGCAACGTGAACATTCCGACCACGAATAATGGTTGCAGCCCGCCGGTTTTTCCAGCAACGGCTGCCAGTTATCCTCCCACCGGATTGCAGAATTGCGTGCTCAAGGATGCGAACAGCAACCCGCCCGGCGGTACCTACGGAGATGGCAGTGTCCAGGGAGCGGGGGGAAATCCGCCCTCGACTTACAACGGCTCCAATGCCTGGAACAACTTTTCCCAGAACACCACCAACTACATGCTGATCAATGCCAACTATGGCAGCAAGACGAACGTGGGAACCGGCGCAAAGAAACTGTCCATGCCCTTCGTGGGCGGAAACCTTCAGCCTTTCCAGATTCTTCGGCGGCCACCGACCGGAGAGTTGCCCTCGTCGGTTGTGGGCTCGTCGCGCGAATACAACATGGCGCAGATTCGGGTGCTGCTGAGCGACGATCCGGCGGAATTGCCGGGCGGATCATCGGATACCAACAACGTGCGCCTGGCCAACGTAACTCAAGCGCAGGCAACGGCGACAGGCCAGACCGTGAGCAATCCTTTCGGAATTGCGATGGCTACAGGCAATTACGCCGCGGCATGGGGAGCGCCAGGAGGCACGAATACCTTCAACCTGTATTTCGCCGCGGCTTCGAACGCCGTTCCAGTTCCAGGTAGCTGCGCCGGCACTGTCTGTGCCACCGCGGACTGGCCTCTGGCGCCAGCCACGCCGGCAGCCGGAGCGCAGACTCTGGTTCCGTCGACGCCCGCACCCGGCGCACCCATCAACCCGGTTCAGAATAACGGCACCCCGGTGATCTCGCTTTGTCCGCCGCCCAACGTCAATAGTTCCAGCGTGCCTGCGCCACCGGCCAACTGTCCCACAACCGGCGCATACCCTTACTACGCTCCTCCCAACGCAGCGGCGCCTTCCAACCAGGCCAGTTCCACGACCTGGAACCTGATCGACGGCTGGCTGCGGGTCGAGTACAAGGACGCCTCAGGCGTTTGGCATCCCGTAACCAACGAATGGTTGCAACTGGGATTTGCGCGGGGTCAGACACCGCCAAAGGCGGGCGTTCCCAACCCAGTCAATCCAAATGCCATTCTGTTGCTGCAAGAACCGGCGGATCGCAGCGTTAACACCACGCTCCCCGGAGCCTTCAGTTCGGTTGGGACCGCTCCGGTCTGCAACACGACCGTCTCCGGTGTCTGCACCACGTGGACCCCAGGCGCCCCCCCGCAATTGGCGGCGGATGCCGCAGGCGGCCCGTGGCCGTTCGGCGTTACCGCGGCTGCTCCACCCGCGACCAATCCGCAAAGCATCACCCAGTACAACTGGTATCCCATCAACTTTTATGACACCCGCGAAGGGGAACCTCGAGACATCCAGTGGTCCGCCACTTACCCGAACGATAACAGTTGCACCGTCAATGGAGTAATGAACGCGGTCGAGATCGATGTGGGCAATCTGAAAAAGTGGATCAACGGAACGATCGGCACCAGTGGTCCCAGTGTTGATTTCCTGGCGCAGAATGGATACGTCCTTTATTTCTCTGATCGCCGCGGAATGTTGCCGAATCCAAACGCCGTTCCTCCCAACGCTGCCAACA
>Ga0209040_10002450_pt1 | contig 14573 bp, 16 predicted proteins | sample BogFormECP12_OM3_FD_188240 | JGI IMG/M metagenome (GOLD analysis project Ga0209040, IMG submission 188240) | Bog forest soil microbial communities from Calvert Island, British Columbia, Canada - ECP12_OM3 (SPAdes) (version 2) | ecosystem: Environmental > Aquatic > Freshwater > Wetlands > Bog ...
GCTTTCTTCTTCATTTTGGTCTGATTGAAATCATCGTTCATCCCAACACCCGCTCGAGGTCTGAGAAGAACTTCTGCCAGCCGTACTTGGCGCCCTGGTAGAACTGCTGCTGATCCGGCCGCAAGCCCGACTGCTCCATGCGTAGCTGGGACCCCGTGCTCGTCGCAGCGAGAGTCCAAGTCACGACACTCTCGAGACCCATTGCGGCCCACCTGTGCGTCAGCTGAATTTCGCTGTATGCAACAAGCGCAGTCGGCTTGGTCTTCGTTCGATCGGTAGCTCGCCGCAGGTCAGCGCGTGCAGTCGGGATTTGGGTTTGGCCTCGCGTGCGCGGGGTGACCTCGATCAATAGGCCATTTCATGGGTGCGCGATCGCCGAATTTGGCGTACCGGTGGATGCGGTGGTTGCGTGGACGCGGGAGCTGAAGATGGCCACGCGGACCGGGTCCAAGTAAAATGGGCTTTGCTGAGGGCTTCATCGTTCAACCCAAAACCATCATGAAACGTCCCTTGTCATGCGCGGAGGTATCCCATGGCAACGTACACCGTCAAGTTGGTGGACCACGCAACATGGTCCACACACGATCAATTTGGAATTCAGAAGGCCGTCCAGAAATTATTCGATGAGGCCTTCAACGGCACGCCCGACAGCGTGGAAGTCTCGTGGACGGCACCAAGTCCGAACGACAATTTAGTGGTCCATTTCGTACCGGACCGAGATCACTCATATCTCAAGCTGCGGTGGCCGCAAGCGAACATCAATCTCAGAGCGGGAGGGCACACGTACACGGGGGATCGACCCCTTTCCGGCTCCGAGGTTTACCAGACCCGCCAAGGGGACCGATTTCCCTACGTATCATATGCTGCGACGGTTTTTCACGAAGCGCTGCACAATCTGTACCCATTTCAGACAGTGGACTTCATCCATAAACTCGACGGCGGTGGGGAGGCAGCCGGCCTCGCAGCGCCGGAGTACAGCTTTCGATCCAAGATGACCGATCACAACAAGGAATTGATGCGACGCGGCTTCTCAGTCAAGAATCCGCAGTATATTTAATCGGCAAGAATGCGAGATGATCGGAGAGCAGCGCGTATCGCAAACACCTGTTGCAGCGAGATCTGATGGCGCAACGGCGCGCTCCTTTATTTCACCGGAGTAGGCATGACTAAGGTCGGAAGGCGAAGCGGCCTCTTGTGACATCGACATCCGCGTCGCAGTCGACAAAAAGCGACACAGTGATTGAACCCAGCGAGTGCTCGGGGCCCTTCATTTTCGAAAACCGCGCGACCGGCGGCTCAGTTCCGCCAATTCAGGAGGAAGATATTACTCCAACCCGGATGGCACTTACATCGCAGCCGCGCTAGGCTTACACGCGTTGCATCAATGGAGGGGCGGCAATGGCGATCAAACGTCCAACAAAAAGCCGGGGTACATCTTCACACAAACCGGTCGCGTCAGCGCCGTTGCGCCACGTCAATGTCAAGGCGCCGCGGCAGATGGTGGCCGGCGAACTCTACGCAGGTTGGCTGTGTAGGAACCGATCGTGCGGGCTTGTCATCGCGATTGCGGCCACCGCGCCGGACGGCAAAGCGTCGACGGACTTTGACGATCAGTTGACTGCCATCAAATGCCCCCATTGTGGGGACGAAAATCTGTACCGCTGGAGCGCTCGGAGCGAACAGAAATACACGCCGAAAAGCGTGGGCGGAGGCAACGAGCCCGTGGCAAAGGTTTAGCGCCGACACGGACGGAAGATTCGCACTCGATACAGGTGAAGAGCGTCGAGGAGAGGCCGGGTCAGTGTTACCGGTCATCTCGGTCCCCGGGCGGACCATGACTGTCGGATCGGGCGATCGCGAGAAAGGGGACCGTCACGTGATGAGATCGGTGATTGATGTGTCGGAAGCGGCAACGCCGTTAGCGTACGTTCTGATCCCATATTTGAAGTCACCCCAATGGGGGCTTCGGTTGGGGCATGATTTATGAGTCGCTGCCGGCAAGGTACCGATTGGGAACATTCTCAAGTGGTGGCACTGTGCGATGAGCTGCCGCAAGTGGAGACGCGGGAAAATAAATCACAAGGGGTTCGTGCCAGGCCAGGGGCGTGTCACACCCTGGGGAAGGAGCATCACAATGACGACGGGTAATTCGGAGACGGATCGACTTCAGGCGGTCATTGCGAGAGCGATGCACCGACATTGGAAGCAGTTTCTGACCGAAGGCATCATTCTGTCGATTCTTGGTTTGGTGGCGATCGTGCTTCCGCCGATGGCGACCTTGGCCGTGGAACTCCTCGTCGGTTGGCTGTTGTTGATCAGCGGAATCGTCGGACTCATCTCTACCATTATGACGCGCGGCGCTCCGGGGTTCGGGTGGTCGCTGCTATCCGCAGTAGTGGGCATTGCGGCGGGCGCCATCTTGCTTTGGTGGCCGCTCAATGGGGCGCTATCGCTGACGGTAGTCTTGACGGCTTTCCTCTCGATCGAAGGCATCGTGTCGATCTTTTACGCGTTGGATCACAAACGAGAACTGTCCGGGCGCTGGGGCATGATGCTCCTGAGCGGGATCATCGATATCGTCTTGGCGGGAATCATTCTTGCTGGTCTGCCCGGTACGGCCGCTTGGGCGATTGGACTGCTCGTCGGGGTCAACCTCGTCTTCGGCGGATCGGCATTAATCTCGATGGCGTTGCATGCACGGCAGGGACAAGCGTCGCGAACGCCAAGCTGATACCGCTTCCATCGGTTGATGTCTTCACCGCGGCCCGCGCGCGGCTGCGTCAATGGCAGCCCGGCCGGTCGCTCTTTTCCAGATAAAAGGTATACACCTCGCAGTCATCGGCCGCCGGGGCGCGCGGGAGGGGAACTGCACGCTCCACGGGCGGCAACAATCGCACGTAGGCCACGATGGCGCGCAGATCCTCTTCATCGAGGTTTGAGAGCTGGTCCCACGTCATGCCTTGCCAATGCAGTTGCCTACCGCCCCGGCTGACGCCGCTGCGGATTGCGCGTTCTAGCTCGAGGTCGGTCCAGGCGCCGACACCGGCTTGCGGGTGCGCACTGATGTTGCGGGTCCACAGCGTGCCCATCGGCTTCCAGCTGATCGGTGTGCCGCCCGCACCGTCGGGGCCGTGGCAGATCGCGCAGCTCACGCCATACAAGTAGTGCCCGCGTTCGACCATACGCGCGCGCTCGGCGGGCATATCGCGAGCGTCCGGCTGGAAATCCCCGGCGTTGACCCCCTTCACGAGCGGTTCTGGTGGCATGCCGCGAATGCTTGGCCACTGCGACAGGACGAACAAGACGACCCCAACGAGCGCGAACGCGAGCACCGCGATAACCGATGCAGCCGCACCGGGCCGCGGGCCAGCGCGCACGAACAGCACGAGCGACAACACCAGGATGATCCATTGCGCGTCGATGAGCACGGCTTGAACGCGCGCGGGCGAGCCTCTCGTCGGATCGACAGCGAAATTCCCATCGGCGTAGGTCAGCGCTTTCGGCAACATTGACGGCAGCGGCCGCGTCAACTTCATCACAATGGTCTCGATGAGCCCGTAGTCCAGCTTCGCCGGGATCGGGTTGTGCACCGGCCGAGAGACGGTCTTGAGGAACGTCGCAATGGCCGTCGCGTCCTCGTCGGTGAAGTTATGAAACCGTGGCCACAGCATGTCGTACGGATTGAGCGCCCGGTCAGGCGCCTGGCCGTCGCGGAGCGCGCGCATGATTTGCGGGACGCTCCATCGGCCGAGGCCGGTCTCCAGATCCGAAGTCAGATTGCGGCTCACCGAGTAGCCGTGCGGGTAGTACCCGACACGCATCCCCCCGGCGAGAAATGCACTGTCCTCATTGTAGATTCCGGTGCGGTCGATCTGCGTATGGCAGAGGCCGCAGAGCTCCCACCGGGTCATGTATTCGCCGCGCTGCGCCAGATTCGCGGCAAATCCCGCGCCTCCAAAGCGACCATTCTTCTCCCACGGTGGAGTGCGGGCGATCGAGGCGACGAAGTTGACCAGATCCCAGCGGGCCCCGGGCGACAGCACGTTCGCAAAGGACGGCATGGGCCCCGGCGTGATCCCGGTCGTCAGACGCAGCCACACGTCTTGGGGCCGACTGCCGCCGCGGAATGCCCAGGGCGCCGTGAGATCGCGCGCGTACACGGCGTGTCCAGATCCATCGTCGAAACGCTGACCGCCACGAGCGTCCTCGCTATGACAGGTGGAACAAGCTTGGCTGGCAAATAGCGCCTTGCCGCGGGCCACACTCTCGGGCGAACTCGGGATCGCAGCGGGGATATCGAGCGGGCGGCCGGGCTGGGAAAAGGCCTTGGAAAACGACTTCACCTGCGCGACGACGGCGTTCAACTCATCGGCCGACAGCAGGTCGGCAAAGTACGGCATCGCGCTCGCCTGCAAGCCGTCGCGGATCGTCCGTAGGAGGTCCTCGTCGGTCGGTGGCTCGCCGGCCGCGGTGGACTTGTACTTGAATCCGCCGGATGAGAAGTCGCGAGGACGTGGAAACATCGAAGGCGCCGCCGGACCGTTCCCGCGTCCGTCCGGACCATGGCAAACGGCGCAGTGCCGCGCGAATAGCCGCGCGCCTAGCGGCGCGCCGGTCTGCACGTCCGCGCCGGGTGGCCAGGTCAAGTCCGCGTAGTGCGCAGGGTCGGGTCGGTATTCGGCACTTGGATGAGCCAGGCCCACGCGGGCCCAGATCGAGCGGCCGACATCCAGGGCGAGCAACAGCGCACCGAACACCAACGTCAGCCCAAGCCGAGAGCGCAAGAAGGAGTTCATCCGCCGTCCGTTCGCGTTCAGGTTGGATTGTCCTCCTAGCATAGTATCGCGATCCGCATCCAATGGTTCAGCTGAAGTACGTGTTCGCGCAGCGGACCGCTTAAATCACTGCCTCTCAGATGTATGATGGGCGTCTCAAACCCTATGCGTCGCCGGCGGATCGATAGCGGAACTCATTGCGAAACGAAATCCACTGCTCGATGCGGTGCTCGCGTCCTGGCTCTGTGTCGGTATCGGGATATTTTCGTTGATACGAGGCAACGGGGCATCGGGTCGATCCCCGCACCGATTCATAGGTTGGTGATTGCAATCACGCCGATCTGTTATGCGGCCGGTGCGGTTTTGAGACTCAGAATGCAACGAGTGGCAGACGCTGCGACGGGGCGGGCGCGAAAGAATTGCAATTGATGTAGGGGGAGTGCCGACGAGAGGCTGTTAAACTGCCGCTGGTCGGTCTGATAGCTTGGCGATTCCATTGGGTTGCAATAACTTAGGTGAAATGATGGCAAAAGCAAAGAAGCGGGCGTTGGCGTGGTCGAAGGACGACGTCAAGAACTTGAGGGCGTTTGCAAAGGCAAGGCTCTCCGGGACGCAGATCGCGAGAAAGTTGAAACGGACGCGCGGCGCCGTTTCTCAGAAGGCGATGAAGTTGGGGGTGCGATTTCGGTCGAATCGGCGAAAGGCGGCTTAAGGGCCACTAAGCAAATTGCCGAGTCGCGGCCTGGCCGCGGCGGGCTCGTTCGGTTTGGGATTGTTCATGCGGCCTGCGCATGCCGGCGGACGCCGCCGCTGATGAGAGTCGCCATCGGGCCTCGAGAGTCAGGCAACCAATGCACATGAATGGCATGGCGATGATGCGCAGGGGTCGACGCGGGTGAAATTGCAACATGCCTCGATGTCAGTCAGTCTTACGGAATCTCTTGCGTAGCGCCCATTCCACAGGAGGCAAGGAGCACCGGATGTCTACGATAGGCTATGCCGCTTGGGCGTTTGCCGCCGGAGCGCTAATCCCGCTAATGGCGATTTTGAACGCCGTACTCGCACGTGCAACGGGGGCCACTCTGCGGCCACTGACGCCGATGCGGGCGATCGGACTGTTCATCGTCGTTGTCGGTGTCGTCATCACACAGTTGAGTGACCGCATGGCTGTTAGTGCTCGGTAACTGCGGGGATTAGGTATTCTGATTCCATCCTCTAGCTCGTTCGTCGAGTCGGGTCCAATGGAGTCATCACAGCCGCGGTAGGCTCTCGCATCTTGCATCAGCGCAGAGGCGGCAATAGTGAAAGTCGCATCGGGCGGGGTCGAGTGCAAGCCCGGCGCGTGGCGGTCACGCCGTGTGCGCGAGTCGTTTGGGGGCGGGTAATGCCGCGGCGCTTGTAATCGGGTAGGCTCTGCCGATGACCGCACCATCCAAAGGTTTAGGTCGGGGACTTCAATCGCTGCTGGGCGCGCAGCCCACGGTGAGCGCTAGCCGCGGCGCCGGCACGCTGCCGATCACGCTGATGCAACCCGGCACATTTCAGCCGCGCCGCGAGATCCACCAGCAGCCGCTCGAGGAGCTCGCGGCATCGATCAAATCCAACGGCGTGATTGAGCCGATCGTTCTACGTGCGCTCCCCAAGGGAACCGTAGGCCTTGCCCGCTATGAAATTGTCGCGGGAGAGCGGCGCTGGCGCGCAGCGAAGCTTGCCGGCCTCAGCGACATCCCGGTCGTCGTTCGACAGCTGTCCGACAAGGAAGCCGTTGCAGTTGCGCTGATCGAGAACATCCAGCGCGAGGAATTGACCGCGGCGGAGGAGGCGAGGGCGCTCAGGCGCTTGATCGGCGAGTTCTCGCTGACGCATCAGGAAGTGGCCGATTCGATCGGTCGCTCGCGCGCCGCGGTTTCGAACTTGATTCGCTTGCTCGACTTGCCGGAACCCGTCGTCGCGCTGATTGATGCCAAGACTTTGAGCATGGGGCATGCGCGCGCGCTGCTCGGCTTGGAGGACGACTCCGAGCGCGAACGCCTGGGGCAGCTCGTTGCCCAGCGGGGATTGTCGGTACGAGAGACCGAGAATATGGTGCGCGAGGCGCCGAAAGGGCCGGGGAGCGCGAAGCGCAAGGCGCCTAAATCATTGCTCGCGGGCGAAGTGCTGCGGACCAAGTCGGTGCGCGTCGAGCTGCAGCAAAAATCGAGCGGCGCGGGCAAATTGATCGTGGAGTTCAAGGACTCCGAGACGCGCGATGCGCTCGTCGATGCGATCAAGCGAGCGGTGGGGAAGTAGGGTGACGTTGCGTCGGCCGCGGTGTTCACGCGTCATGTCTCTTGACAGTGGGTGCGCGGCGCAATTCGAGGCCAGACCTCCGCCCAGCGCCCGAAGGCTACCGCTTTCGACATCGCCGGTGACCAATCTGCAATGCGCCCTACGGGTCCGCCTGCGGCGGTATAATACGGCGGTGCGGTGACTCCGTTTCGGCTGGTGCACCGCGTCCACAGTTGCGATCGCGCGGAATACTCGGACAGGCTGCTAGTCGCAAAGGCCAAGCAGCTGCTGTGCCCAGAGGTACAGAGAGATCGTGTGGCAGGCGCAGCCGCGTCATTTCACATGACGATGCAATGGCGTATTGTCGTTGCCCACGCTCTGGAGGGGGTACTATGAATCGCGTAATCGTCAAACGGTGAGATCCCCATGGAAGAAAAGCAGCTCAGAGAGGAATTCGACACCGGTCTTGCCAAAATCCGGGACGAAATAAAGAGTCAGCTGGTGCCCCATGGCTTCTTCGGCATCGTTACCTGCGTTGAGACGGAGAGCGCGGATCACGTCCTCAACGGTTCGACGATTGCAATCGCCGTGAAAGGAAGAGCCGCAGAAAGGTTATTTAGCCGCCGGGATATTGAAAGCTGCCGTCTTCGGGTGGGCGGTGTGGTTCTGTCAGGCATCATGTCCATGGTTGATGAACTCTCGAAGTGACCCGATGCTCTAAACGCTAGAGCACACGCGCACCACGCCCGGAAACGTGCTACATGTGGCGCCTTCTGAGCCTGTTGGAAAGTCCCGCGCTGCATCGGCGTTCCCCCCATCCATTCGAGAAAGACTCTTAATCCATGTTCAAACGCCTTCGCGGTCATTTTTCCAATGACCTCTCGATCGACCTTGGTACCGCGAATACCTTGATTTACGTCAAGTCACGTGGAATCGTCCTCAACGAACCATCCGTTGTCGCTGTGCAAAACGAACCGGGTCGCGGCGGCAAGATCGTGGTCGCTGTGGGCACCGAGGCCAAGAGAATGCTTGGCCGAACGCCTGGGCACATCACGACCGTGCGGCCCATGAAGGACGGCGTCATCGCCGATTTCACGTACACCGAGAAAATGCTTCAGTACTTCATCAACAAAGTTCACGAGAATCGCTTCTTTCGTCCGAGTCCGCGCGTGCTCGTCTGCGTGCCCTACGGCTCGACCCAGGTCGAACGCCGGGCCATCAAGGAATCCGCCGAGGGTGCTGGCGCGCGCGGTGTCGATATCGTGCCTGAGCCCATGGCCGCCGCAGTCGGTGCAGGCTTGCCGGTGCATGAGGCACGCGGCTCGATGGTCCTCGACATCGGCGGCGGCACTTCCGAGGTCGCCGTGGTCTCTCTGAACGGCATCGTTTACGCGGCAAGTGTGCGCATGGGCGGAGATAAATTCGACGAAGCCATTATTCAGTACGTCCGCCGTAACTACGGCATTTTGATCGGAGAGGCCACCGCAGAACGCATCAAGATCGAAATCGGTTCGGCCTTTCCTGGCGCGCAAGTGCGTGAAATCACCGTCAGGGGAAGGAACCTCTCGGAGGGGGTACCACGCGCCTTCACGTTGAACTCCAATGAAATACTGCAGGCGCTCGAGGAACCATTGCAAGGGATCGTGAATGCGGTGAAGCAGGGACTCGAGCAAATACCGCCCGATCTCGGCAGCGATGTCGCGGAGGGAGGCATCGTGCTCACCGGTGGAGGCGCATTACTTCGCAACATCGACAAATTGATCACCGAAGAAACCGGATTGCCGGTGCACATCGCCGACGACCCGCTGACCTGCGTCGCTCGCGGCGGCGGACAAATCCTCGAACTCATGGAGACGCAGGGACGGGAAGTCTTTGGCCTCCAGTAGTGTTATTGACAGGCGTCAGGAGCGGGCAAAAGTCTTCTATTGTCGACACGACGCCGGGTATCACTCCGCCGCGCGCACGAGCTTTGACGGCCCCCGATTGCCTGCGATTTGCGGAGATGCTGCGCGACGGGTCGCGGTGAACAACGAGGAGATCTTCCAGCACCCTTTGAAGTCGGACGATGGGGAAATTGGACGCGGGGACCGGGTTGAGCAATCGGTCCCGTGACCCGCATCGCGGCAGATCGATTGGCATCCCGTCCAGAATGACCGCTTCAGCGGTTGACGGAGAAGTCGGGCGATGGCGAAACGCGAGCGGCTTTTGAGCGATTTGTTGACGGTGGCATCGAAGCTGCCGTGGTGGCTTGGAGTTGGGCTCGCCGTGTTCTCGTTTGTTTCATTACACTGGGTCGCAGGCGCCTTCCAGAATCCTGCGACGGCAATGGAACTCGCCGACATGGGTTCGGCCGTCATTCAGTCGGGCGTTCATACCCTCGCGTCAATCGCTCAAGTTGCCCTGCCCATCGTATTCTCGTTTGCTGCGGCGGCCTCCTTCATCAAGCGATCCCAGGGAGCGCGACTGCTTGACGGTGCGGCTGCGGACCCAGCGGCTGCCGTTTCGTCGATGGGATGGCGGGATTTTGAGAGGCTCATCTGCGAGGCCTTTCGGCGCGAAGGCTATCGAGTCGACGAGCGGGGTGGGTCGGGGCCGGATGGCGGCATCGATCTCATTGCGAGCAAGGCGAAGAGGCGGATTCTGATCCAGTGCAAGCACTGGAAGACCCAGCAGGTGGGCGTGTCGGTCGTTCGAGAATTGAATGGCGTCGTCGCGGCGAAGCGCGCAGATGGGGGCGTTGTCGTTACCAGCGGAACCTTTACGAAGGAGGCGAGCGGGTTTGCGAGGATCGCGCAGATTCGCCTCATCGATGGAGATGCGCTCGAGCAAATGATCAGATCGGCGCAAGCGGCTCCGGGCGCTTCCGGGGCACCGATTGTTGAGGCGCCAGTTGCGCATACGCCGGCGGCGCCATGGTGCCCGAAGTGCGGGGCGCAGATGGTCGATCGAATCGCAAAACAAGGGAAATTTGCGGGCAAGCATTTTTGGGGCTGTGGTCAATATCCGAAGTGCCGGGGCGTGTTGGCGGGGTGGTGAATTTTGCGCCGATTCATGCATTGCCCTGCGCCTTGAACGAGTCTGCGTCAATCTGCGCCGTCTTTGCTACCGACGGTCGCGCATTCCATTGCTCTATATATTCCTGGACAACTACTGTATGAGAGGCGTCAGAGCGGCCATCGTTCTGCGAAACTCGTGGTACGGCCGCCGGCGACGATAACCTGATCCCGAACTCCGATGTCGACGAAGCTCAGCGCATCTGCGAAGATGCCGAATGAAAACCCCAAAGAGCTTGCAGCCGCTGATCGACGACGGCATGGTTGATGCGGTGGTACGGCGCCTCAAGAGCGGCAAGGAGGCATCGGTGTTCATCGTGGCCTGCGGCAGCGAACTGCGATGCGCCAAGGTCTACAAAGAGGCTGAGAATCGTGGGTTTCACAAGCTGGCGCAGTATCAAGAGGGGCGCAAGACCCGCAATAGTCGGGATGCGCGCGCGATGGGAAAGCGCGGTCGGCACGGTCGTCGGGTGCAGGAAGCGGAATGGAAGAACGCGGAGGTCAGCGCTCTGTTCCGGCTGGCCCATGTCGGCGTACGGGTTCCCAAGCCGTACCTGGTCCACGAGGGCGTGCTACTGATGGAATTGGTGCGGGACGCTCAAGGGGATCCGGCACCGCGCGTCAATGATTCGGCGATTTCCGCTGAGCAGGCGAGCGAATGGCATGCCTTCATGATCACGCAGATCGTTCGAATGCTGTGCGCAGGACTCATTCATGGAGACCTATCCGAGTTCAACGTACTGTTGGATGTCGATGGGCCCGTCATCATCGATCTGCCGCAGGCAGTCGACGCTGCCGGCAACAACAACGCGTTCGCCATGCTGGAGCGCGATGTCAACAATATGCGGTCGGCCTTCGGTCAGTCTGCGCCAGAACTGCTCGAGACGGAGTATGCGCACGAAATATGGGCACTGTATGAAGCTGGCGTTTTGACGCCGGAGACTGTACTGACGGGACGCTTTGCTCGCGATACATCGCCGCCGGACGTCGATGCGGTAATCGCTCAGATCGAAGACGAGCGTCGCGAAGCCGAGGAGAGGCAACGACGGCGCGAAGCAATGGACGCGGCCTAGTCATTGACGAATCCGTGATGGAACACCACCGCAAGATCGAGCGAGTGGTCACGAACCAGCCGAGAACCATCGGGCTCGATATCAAATATGACTTCTATGGAAGCGGGCTCGCCTGCGGCGCATGCTGGAGTGGCGAATCGGGGACGCCGGAGCCGCGGTTTAACGCGATCGTTCGACGCGTCTGCCGCGCAAGATCGACAGGCTGCCGAGCAGCAAGGTGACGGCCCCGCCCGCGGACGAGACATCCATCTCGGGAGCCGGGACGGGATTGACGACGAGAAATTCCTGACTCGCGTTGATGCCGCCGTTGGGGTCGGTGACCGCGGGCGTATAGACGCTGACGTTGCTTCCCGTATAGCCACCAACAGCCGCCGACAATGCTTCTTGCTCCAAGATCGCGACTTGACCGTGACCATTCGGGTCGGTCGTCCGACCATCGAAGAGGTCCCAGAGCGCAAAGGAATAATTGATTTGCGAGGTCGAGTTGGCCAGGGTCGAAGGCTGCACGAGTTGGTTTGCCAACCAGGCGGCGGCGTCATAGGCCGTCTGCGCGCTGTACGATTGACCCCCGAACACGACATTCGAAGCAAACTTTTCCGAGCCGTTCAGTGAACCCGCATTCGTCGTCGTGGCGTTCCAGGGCGTGTTCAGGTACGACTCCGTGGTGAAGTCATCGCAAATCATGAATCCGGTGTAGTTGATGCCCGGGCCCTGAATCGTCCCCACATAGGGGCTCACATAAACGCCGTCGGCAACCGTGCCGGTTCCCACGCCCGTGAGGGTCGCGGTGATTTGCGCGAAACACGCGGGTGATGCTGCCAGCAGGCTCGCAGTCATTCCGGCAGTCAATTTGAATCGTTTGCTCATCCGCTCGCTCGCACTGAAAATTTTCGCGTGGATCCACTCGAATCTCGACAACCGCATGGTTGGTGATCTGCGGTCCGGGGGCAAGCAAAATGTGACGTAGTCGTGATTCACGACACGACTGGAAATACAATATGTTGAATGAAGTACGGAGCCCCGGCACTCTGCGGTGTCGCTAGCGATGCGGGGGTTGCTAGCCGGCGCGCGGCTGATCGGACTCCGCCCTATGCTCGCGTGCGCCCCGGCAAGGTCGCTGCCGCCGTGGTTGACGGCGCAGCGCCGGACGCTTCTGCCGAGGATTCCGCGGGACTTCTCGAAGGCGCAATCGGCTCGCCGCCCGGAATCGCCATCACGACGCCGAGCCCCGGGTCTCGATTGACGAATTCCAGTGTGCTGCCATGTAGCTTGGCCACGGCTTGCACGACGCTGAGACCGAGACCGACGCCGGGCGTGCCGCGGCTCGCGTCGCCGCGATAGAAGCGCTCGACGACTTTCGCTTTCTCGGACTCCTTGATCCCCGGGCCGTTGTCCGCGACCGCAATCTCCGCCGCGCCATCCGCACGGCGCCGCACGGAAACTTCGATGGCGCCATTTTCGGGCGCATATTTGAGCGCGTTGTCGATGAGGTTGCTGAGCGCCTGGGCGAGCAGGATCGGGTCGCCCGACACCGGCGTCGGTCCATCGGCGTGAAACGCGAGTTTGATGTTCCTGAGCTCCGCGGCCGGCGCATAGAACTCCACCGCAGTCTCCGCCAATTCAGCCAGATCGAGCGCCACGAATCCTGAGCGCCGCATGCCCGCATCGATCTCCGCCAAACGCAGCAGGGCATCGAAGATGTGGATCACGCGGTCGACGTCCGCGACGGCACCGTCGATCTCCGCGAATGTCGCCTCCGGCGGCGGCCGTATCAATGCAAGTCCCTCGAGACGCGAGCGCAGTTCCGCGAGCGGCGTGCGCAAATCGTGGGCAATGGAATTGGAGACATTGCGCACGCCGTGGACCAAGAGCTCGATTTGGTCGAGCATGCCGTTGATGGTGCGCGCAAGCGTATTGAGTTCATCGTCGCTCAACCGCGTCGGCAGCCGGTGTTTCAGATCGCCGTGGATGATCGCCGTCACGGTCTGGCCGATGCTGAAGACCCGGGCCATGAGTGCGCGGCGCGTGATGAGCCCGACCAGTAGGCCTGCGATCGAGAGCACCGCGATGGCGGCGGTCAGGCCATACCAAAAGCGCCGCTCGAGCGGCGCAAACAGCTTGTTGTCCCGTCCGACCAGCAAGTAGTACTGACCGAGCTTCGCAACGCGCACCAGCGTATCCTGGGTCGCGTGCTCACCGAGGTCGATGTCGATCCGGTAGTTGCCCGCGATCGTCGGCAGGTTACCCGGCCAGCGCGCGAGGTTGCCGGCCAGGGGCTGTAGCGAGGCGTCGGTCAACAGCAGAATCCGGTCGCCGGCAATCTGCATCTGCACGCGCGTCGCGATGAAATTCTTGAGCGCATCGCCGCCGTCCCGGCGGTAGACATCGGTGAGCCGCAGTGAATCGGCCTGGAGAATCTCGGCGCGCCCGTCCTGTATCGTGACCTGCCAGGCATACCACAGCGGCGCGGCAAACAGCACCAAGGCGGCAATTCCCAGCAGGACGTAGCCCAGCGCCAGGGAGACCGCCGACGAGCGCATCATGTTAGTCACCCGAAGTCACCATGTAGCCCGCATTGCGCACGGTGCGCAGCAGCGGCCGCTCGAATTCCGCGTCGATCTTCTGCCGCAGCTTGCTGATGTGAACGTCGACGACATTGGTTTGCGGATCGAAGTGATAGTCCCAAACATTTTCGAGCAGCATCGTGCGTGTCACGACCTGCTCGGCGTGGCGCATCAGGTATTCGAGCAGCTTGAATTCCCGCGGCTGCAGGGTGATCTGCCGCTCGCCGCGGGTGACCTTGCGCGTCATCGGATCCACGTGCAAGTTGCCGACCGACAGCGGCGATTCGCGGTTCACGCCCTGCGAGCGGCGCTGCAGCGCATCCAATCGGGCGAGCAATTCGCCGAATGCAAAGGGCTTGGTCAGATAGTCATCGCCGCCGCTGCGCAGGCCGCGAATGCGGTCATCGACGTCCGAGAGCGCGCTCAAAATCAGAATCGGCGTCCGGTTTCCGGTCTTGCGCAGCACCTCGATGATTGCGAGCCCGTCGATCTCTCCGGGCAGCATGCGATCCATGATGATGACGTCATAAGGCTCGCTCGCGGCGAGGAACATGCCGTCCCGCCCGTTGGCCGCATGATCGGTCGTGTGCCCGGCCTCCTGCAGTCCCTTGATCACGAACTGGCTGACCCGCTCGTTGTCTTCGACCAGCAGGATCTTCACATTGTCTCTCCGACCGGGGTGCCCTCGTCGGGGCTCGAGGATTGATCCGATGCGGGTGTGCCCTGCGTGCTGTCGCGGCGGCGCGTCAGCCACAGCCTGAAGCGCTCCAAATAAAGATACACCACCGGTGTCGTGAACAAGGTCAGCGCCTGGCTCACGATCAGTCCGCCGACCATCGT
>Ga0209040_10002451_pt1 | contig 14570 bp, 13 predicted proteins | sample BogFormECP12_OM3_FD_188240 | JGI IMG/M metagenome (GOLD analysis project Ga0209040, IMG submission 188240) | Bog forest soil microbial communities from Calvert Island, British Columbia, Canada - ECP12_OM3 (SPAdes) (version 2) | ecosystem: Environmental > Aquatic > Freshwater > Wetlands > Bog ...
TGGTCGCCGTTGTTCGAGGTTGCGCCGCGGATTCCACCGTGATCTGCCACGCTGTGGGCCATGACCTGGCGAAATTTGGCTCCGGCCGTCGCGCTGGCCGCTGTGCTGGTGGCGGGGTGTTCCTCGTCGACCGGTGCGGACGCAGCGCACGGAGTATCCGGCAGCGCCGCGACGCCGTCGCCGACGACCGCGGCACAGCCAGCGGCTCACGGTGTCGAAGCCGCGATCGCGACCATCCCCTGGTCGCAGGTCGGCCCGGGGTGGATGCTGGCCACCTGGACCCCGGTTCCCGGCGGGAAGCCCGGCGCACCGCTCCCCCCGGGCTCGCCCGACCGTGAGACGGCCACCACAACGCTGTACCTGGTCGACTCCGCGGGTGGTCGCTATCCGATCACCACCTTCCCGCCGCCCGGCCAGCACGCGAGTCCGGAGTTGGTGGACTGGTCGGGCGACGGCAGCCACGCCCTGTTCGACGCGCAGTACGCCACGCCGCCGACGGCCATCCTGGTCGACCTGCACACCGGCAGGCAGACGACGTTGCCCGTGCAGGGGTCGCCCCGCTACACCCGCCCGAATGGCAAGGCGCTGTTGTTGTCCGTGCCGCCCGGCCCCGACTCCAAACTCGCGACGCTCGATCGGGTCGACCTCGCCGGCAACCACCAACTCACCTACCCGACCGACAAGCTCGGCAGTCCGTTCAACGGGAACTATCTCTCGACGCCGGACGGGATGCGCCTCGTCCTGGGCACGTCGGCGGGCCTGGCGCTGATGGGCAATGACGGCACTCCCGGGCCGACGCTTCCGATCCCGGGTCAGACCAACTGCAGCCCGTTGCGGTGGTGGGACGAGAGTTCCCTCGCTACCGTTCTCGCGGCGTGCGATGCTCCCGGATTTACCTCGCGGCTGTGGTTGGCGCCCATCGACGGCAACCCACCCACCGCTCTCACCGCGGTCAACGACGGTCAGAAAGGGCCCGATCTGCGCGACGTCAGGGCGTGGCAGCTCCCGGCAGGCACCTTCGTGCAAGCCGAAGGGGCATGCGGCTATCAGTACCTCGCCAAGCTCAACCCCGACGGCACGACGTCGCCGGTGTCGGTGTCGGGCGTGGAACCTGGCCGCAGCGTCATCGTGGCGGGCATCAACGGGGCCGATCTCGACCTGCGAGCAACGGCTTCCTGCGGGGGCGGTCAATCGCTCGTCGACTACAAGCCCGGCACCAATACGTCGACCGTGCTGCTCGGGCCACCGGTCAACGGCGGTGGCGTGATCGCCGCAGTGCCCTTCGCAGGCCAGCGCTAGCCGGGCACGCTTTAAGCTGACGTGCGTGACTGGCTGGCAGCCCGATGTCCTACCCCGCTACTGGCAGCTCACCATCCCGCTGGGCGACGATCCCGACGGCGAAGGCGATATCGTCGCGACGCTGCTCCGTCGTGGCGACCCCGGGACGGCCAGCGATGCCGTGCTCGCCGTGCACGGATACACCGACTATTTCTTTCACACCCCGCTGGCCGATCACTTCGCGGACCGCGGCTTCGCCTTCTATGCGCTCGACCTGCAGAAATGTGGGCGGTCGTGGCGAACCGGCCAAACCCCGCACTTCACCACCGATCTGGCCCGCTACGACGCCGAACTGGACCGCGCGCTGGCGGTCATCGGCGAGCAGACCGGTTCGGGCCGAGTGCTGGTGTACGGGCATTCCGCCGGGGGGTTGATCGTGTCGCTGTGGCTGGACCGGCTGCGGCGACGCGGCGCGACAGCCGGTGCCGGCGTCGCGGGGCTGGTGCTCAACAGCCCATTTCTGGATCTGCCCGGTCCGGGGGTGCTGCGCTGGCCGACGACGGCGGCGCTGATCGCCGCGATCGCGCGAGCCGGTGATAAACGGGTTGCCCGGGCGTCGGGCGACGGTGTTGGCGGTTATGGCGCCAGCCTGCACCGGGACTACGACGGCGAGTTCGACTACAACCTGCAGTGGAAACCGCTGGGCGGCTTCCCCATCACCTTCGGCTGGCTACGCGCGATCCGACGTGGTCAGGCGCGACTGCATCGTGGGCTCGACGTCGGCGTGCCCAACCTGATCCTGCGCTCGTATCACAGCGTGTCAGAGACCGCCGACCCCACCGCTCTGCAATGCGGCGACGCCGTTCTCGAGGTGGCACACATCGCCCGGTGGGCCGGCTGCGTCGGCAACCGCAGCACCATCGTTCCGGTGACCGACGCCAAGCACGATGTGTTCCTGTCGATGCCGCAGCCACGGCAAGTGGCCTACCAGCAGTTGGACATCTGGCTTGACTGGTACCTCAGCTACCTGCGGTCTTCCTCCAACGCCACGACCCGGAACGGCTGAGGGCCAGCGGATGGAAACCTACGATCTCGCGATCATCGGAACCGGTTCGGGCAACAGCATTCTCAACGAACGCTATGCGCGCAAACGAGTGGCGATCTGTGAACAGGGGACATTCGGCGGAACCTGCCTGAACGTCGGGTGCATCCCCACCAAGATGTTCGTCTACGCCGCCGAAGTCGCCGAAACGATCCGCACCGCGGCCCGGTACGGAATCGACGCGCACATCGACCAGGTGCGTTGGGAGGACATCGTCTCGCGCGTCTTCGGGCGCATCGACCCGATCGCGATCAGCGGCGAAGACTACCGGCGGGCCTCCCCCAACGTTGACGTATATGACCGGCACACCCGTTTCGGAGCGGTCCAGCCCGACGGCCGCTATCTGCTGCGCACCGACGGCGGCGACGAGTTCACCGCCGAGCAGGTGGTGATCGCCGCCGGAGCGCGACCGGTGATCCCGCCGGCCATCCTGGAGTGCGGGGTCCACTACTACACCAGCGACACCATCATGCGGATACCGGAGTTGCCCGAGCACCTGGTCATCGTCGGAGGCGGTTTCGTCGCAGCCGAATTCGCGCACATCTTCTCCGCGCTCGGTGTGCGGATCACCTTGGTGATCCGCGGCGGCGCACTACTGCGGCACCTGGATGACACGCTGTGCGAACGGTTCACCCACATCGCGTCGACCAAATGGGAGTTGCGCACCCGGCGCAATGTCATCGGCTCCCATCAGGACCGCTCCTGCATCGTGCTGGAACTCGACGACGGTTCGACGCTGAGCACCGACGCCGTGCTGGTGGCCACCGGCCGGGTGCCGAATGGTGATCTGCTGGACGCCGAGCAGGCCGGCGTCGAGGTCGACGACGGCCGCATCGTCGTCGACGAATACCAACGGACTTCTGCGCGCGGCGTTTTCGCGCTTGGCGATGTGTCGTCGCCGTACGAGCTCAAGCATGTGGCCAACCACGAAGCGCGCGTCGTCCAACAGAATCTGCTCTACGACTGGGACGACACCGACGCGATGGTGGCCACCGACCACCGCTACGTCCCCGCCGCGGTGTTCACCGATCCGCAGATCGCCACCGTCGGGTTGACCGAGAATCAAGCCGTCGCAAAGGGTTTCGACGTGTCATGCACTATCCAGGACTACGGTGGCGTCGCGTATGGCTGGGCGATGGAGGACACCACCGGCATCGTCAAGCTCGTCGGCGACCGCGGGACCGGGCGACTCCTCGGTGCACACATCATGGGACACCAGGCCTCGTCGATCATCCAGCCACTGATTCAGGCAATGAGCTTCGGGCTCTCTACCCCACAGATGGCTCGCGGTCAGTACTGGATTCACCCGGCGCTGCCGGAGGTCGTCGAGAACGCCTTACTTGACCTGTCCTGAAGAGCCGTCCTGCTGGCATTGCGGGCACAGGCCGTGCAAGGTGAGGCCGGCGCGTTCGGACAGCGTGAACGAACTGCCCGCCATCGCATGTTCCAGTGCTGAGGCCAGCCGTCCGGCCGGCACTTCGATGATCGAGCCGCATCGGGTGCACACCGCGTGATGGTGCGGGTCGGCGGCCAGGCCGTAGGTGGTGACCCCGCCCTCCAGCGTCAGCGCATGCAGCACACCCTGGTCGACGAGCGTGGTCACCGTGCGGTAGATCGTCGCCAAGTCCGGCGGCTGGTCTTCGGTGGGCAGGCACTCACGCAGCCGCTGATCGATTTCGGCCACCGACAGATGGCCGTGGACCGGCTCGAGCACTGCCAGGACCGCGATCCGAGACGCCATCCGACGCAGCCCATGGGCCCGCAGCAGTTCGCCGATCCGCTCGGTGACGGCCGGATTCAATGCCGAGGGCTTGGCCACCCACCCAGTATGCGCCTGCCAAACTGACGTGATGACCGGTTCGATCTGCGACGTGCTGCCCGCCGCGGCTGCGCTGCTTTCGGTTCCCGGTGCGGTGGACGCCCTCGGAGTATCGGAGTGGGTGAGCGATGTGAACCGCGTCGCGGTCGTGCTCGTCGACGGGATGGGCTGGCATCTGCTTCCGACATTGGCCGCCGATGCGCCGCTACTGGCGTCGGTGCTGGCCGGCGAGACCGGACGGCTGGACGAACTCGCCTGTACCTTCCCGTCGACCACACCGACCAGCCTGGCGTCGTTGACCACCGGGGTCGCACCCGGCGAGCACGGGATCCTGGGCTTCACCGTCAAGCTTCCCGACACCGACCGGGTGCTCAACCACATCGTTTGGCGTGACGATCCCCCGCCGGCCCAATGGCAGCCCGTCCCAACGTGGTTCGAGCGGCTGCAGCACGTCGGCGCCCGGGCCGTGCTGCCTGCGGCGTTCATCGGCAGCGGCCTCACCGAGGCGACATACCGCGGCGCGCAATTCCACCCCGCCAACAGCGGCGACGACTACGCGCAATTGGTGGCCGACCAGTTGCACGCGGCGCCCGGATTGCTCTACGCCTACACCGCCGAACTCGACACCGCGGCGCACCTGTTCGGCATCGGCTCGCCCGAATGGCACGCCGCCGCGGCCCATGTCGACGCACTGCTGACCCGACTGGTCGAGGCGTTGCCGTCGGACGCCGCGCTGCTGATCACCGCCGACCACGGCGGTCTGAACGTGCCGGCAGATGAGCGGATCGACCTTGACGCCGATTCCCGGTTGAGTGCGGGAGTGCAAGCGGTCGCCGGCGATCCACGGGTGCGCTACCTGCACACCGAGCCGGGCGCGGCATCCGACGTGATCGCCGCCTGGAGCGAGCTGCTGAACGGACGCGTTGAGGTACGCAGCCGCGACGACGCCGTCTCGGCGGGGCTGTTCGGACCCGTGCGTCCCGACCACCTGCCCCGGGTCGGTGATGTCGTCGTCACCTGCACCGGTGACGCGGCGGTGCTGGCCACTGCCCATGAGCCGCCCGAAGTAGCTCAGCTCATCGGCTTCCATGGGGCTGCTACCCCGGCCGAGATGGCGATCCCGCTGATCGTCTTCCGCGGCTGACTAGACGGCGTTAACGTCGGCGTGCCGTTGGGCCGCCAGCCACTCGCCGCGGCTCGGTGAGTGTCGGGTCCGTGATCCGATGGCCCGGCCTCGCAAAATTAACCTCGCGGGCTGGTGCATGAGATCCTCGCAGAAACCTCACCTACACAAGAATCGCAATAACGGCGACAAGTATAAACATTGCAATACCCTTACATGCAAATTTATCGCAATAATCCTTTCTGCGAGATATTCGCAGAATTCCTGCGAATCGTCTGCAGGACGTTTACCCGTGGTTTAGCGTCGTGACGGTCGGGCTTTTCTTTCCAGATGGGACGCGACATGGCCGCTGACACACTCAGCCGGCAACCTTCGTCGCGGTCTTCTCGGCTACGGGGCGCTTTGACGCCCGACGAGTGGCTGCGCTTGGGATCGATGTTCGCGGTTATCGTCGCGCTGCATGTGATCGGCTGGGGCACACTGATACTCGTCGTTGAGCCGGCGCACTTGAGCGTCGGAGACAAGGCATTCGGTATCGGCATCGGCCTGACCGCCTACACGCTGGGGCTGCGCCACGCATTCGACGCCGACCACATCGCCGCGATCGACAACACCACCCGCAAGCTAATGAACGACGGGCAGCGGCCGCTTAGCGTCGGGTTCTTTTTCTCCCTTGGCCACTCCTCGGTCGTGTTCGGGCTGGCACTGCTGATCGCAATCGGGCTCAAGGCAATAATCGGGCCGGTCGAGCAGGACTCTTCGGCCCTGCATCACTACGCGAGCTTGATCGGCACCAGCGTCTCGGGCGTGTTCTTGTATTTGATCGCCATCATCAATGTGGTCATCCTGATGGGCATCGTGCGGGTGTTCGCGCGGATGCGCCGCGGCCACTACGACGAAGACGAACTCGAAGCGCAGTTGAATAACCGCGGACTGCTCAATCGGGTGCTCGGCCGCTTCACCAGATCGGTTACCGCGTCGTGGCATATGTATCCGGTCGGAGTGTTGTTCGGCCTGGGCTTTGACACCGCAACCGAAGTCGCACTGCTGGTGCTGGCCGGCACCAGCGCCGCGGCCGGCCTGCCGTGGTATGCCATCTTGTGCCTGCCGGTGCTGTTCACCGCGGGCATGTGCCTGCTGGACACCATCGACGGCTCGTTCATGAATTTCGCTTACGGCTGGGCGTTTTCCAACCCTGTTCGCAAGGTCTACTACAACATCACCATCACCGGCCTTTCGGTGGTCGTCGCGCTGCTCATCGGCAGCGTCGAATTTCTCGGGCTGCTCGCCGAACAGTTCGGCTGGACCGGCGGATTCTGGAGCTGGCTGGGCGGCATCGACCTCAACGCGATTGGTTTTGTCATCGTCGGCCTGTTTGTGGTCACCTGGGCCGGCGCCTTGTTGATCTGGCGCTATGCGCGCATCGAGGAGAAGTGGACGGTGCAGGCCGAACGCGTCGGCTGAAACGCGTCGATGAGAAGTCGGCTTGGGTTCACGCCAGGCCGCGATCACCACCACGCCGAAATCAGCTTTGATCAGTGGCCGGTCCGCGTAGGAGATGCAGCCGGGTAACGGTCGCCTGCGCCAAGGGTTTTGACGAGGATACCGCACCCGTAGCTGGCTCGCCCGGGCAAGCCCACAACACAAATCGACGACCGTAATTTTTCCATCCGGTCCTCGGTGCGGTGCTCGCTGCCTGAAATCAGTCTGCGCCAAGCCATTTCTCGCACACGTCCACGCCCTGTGGACGTGTTATCGGAGTGCGCCCAGATGACGATGCACCCGCCGGGGCTGCCTTGCTATCCGAAGGAGCAGTTCATGTCGTTCGTCAATATCGTACCCGAAATGCTGTCCACAGCAGCGGCCAACCTGCAAACGTTGGGCTCCGCCGTGTCTGCCGAGAACGCGGCGGCCCTAGTTCCGACCACAGGTCTGATCCCCGCCGCTGCTGACGAGGTATCAGCTTTGACAGCAATGCAATTCGCTGCGCACGCACACGCGTACCAGGCGGTTAGCGCGCAGGCTGCAGCGATTCACCAGATGTTCGTAAACATGTTGGCGGCCGGCGCCGGTTCGTACGCCGCCGCTGAAGCTGCCAACGCCGTCGCCACAAGTTAAGGAGTGTTCTGCAATGGATTTCGCAACATTACCGCCGGAAGTCAACTCCGGGCTCATGTATGCCGGTCCGGGTTCCGGGCCCATGATCGCCGCCGCGGCGTCTTGGGACAACCTAGCCACCGAATTATTCTCGGCGGCAGGTGATTACGGGTCAGTGATCTCCGGCCTTACTAGTGGTCCATGGCGAGGTCCGGCGTCGGCGTCGATGGTTGCCGCCGCCGCACCGTACGTGTCGTGGATGAGCGCCACCGCGGCGCAAGCCGAACAGGCCGCGGGCCAAGCCAAAGCGGCGGCCGGCGCCTACGAAACCGCGTTCGGGTTGACGGTGCCCCCGTCGGTCATCGCCGCCAACCGAACGTTGTTGGCATCGCTGATCTCGACCAACATCCTGGGCCAGAACACCCCGGCGATTGCGGCCACCGAAACCCACTACGCGGAGATGTGGGCCCAGGACGCCGCGGCGATGTACGGTTACGCCGGATCCTCAGCGGCCGCATCGACATTGACGCCGTTCGTCGAGCCGCCGGTAACCACCACGGCGACGGGAGCGGCCGCGCAGGCCGGCGCGGTCGCTCAGGCCACCGGCACCGGAACACAGACGACGGTCTCGCAACTGGTGACTGCGGTACCCGCCGCGCTACAAGCGCTCGCTGCCCCCGCGACGTCGTCGGGGTTGGGGTCGGGGCTCATGAACGTCCTCAACTTCCTGACCGGGAACGGCTCCGGAACGGGGCTGTCGGCAATCTTCAACGAACTGTTCAGCTCGAGTGGCTTGGGGTTGAACAACAACCTCTGGAACACCATCTTCTCGTCCGGGTTTTACATGCCCGGCAACTGGTTGGGCACCATGACGGATCTCGTCGGCCTGGAAGCTCTCGCGGGCGCCGATCAGGCAGCGGCTGCAGCCGATAATGCGGCAGCTGCGGCCGAAGGAGTTGCGGGCGAGGGACTCGGCGGTGCGCTGGCGGGCCCGGCCGCGGAAGTCGGCGAGCTCGGGGGTCTTGGCGGCGCGGTGTCGGCGGCCGTGGGCCGGGGTACGCCGTTGGGAGCGCTGGCGGTTCCGCCCAGTTGGAATGCGATCGCCCCGGTGACAAGCCCTCTTGCCCCGATGTTGGGGGGTGCTCCACTCAGCGCGCCCCCGGCGGTCGCGGCCGGCATGCCCGGAATGCCGTTCGCGAATGCGGCCGGAAACCACGTCAACGGCGCCACTCCCAAATACGGGTTCCGCCCGATGGTGGTGGCACACCCACCCGCGGCCGGGTAATCCCTACAGCGGGGTGGTGTAGGCGGCGCTGATGCCGCCGTCGACCAAGAACGTCGCCGCGGTGATGAACGACGCGTCGTCACTGGCCAAAAATGCTACGGCAGCGGCGATTTCGTCAGCCTCGGCGAAGCGGCCCATCGGCACGTGCACCAGTCGCCGCGCAGCCCGGTCGGGATCCTTGGCGAAAAGCTCCTGCAGCAGTGGGGTATTCACCGGCCCGGGGCACAGCGCGTTGACCCGGATGCCCTGCCGCGCGAACTGCACGCCGAGCTCGCGGGACATGGCCAACACCCCGCCCTTGGACGCGGTGTAGGAGATCTGAGAGGTGGCCGACCCCATCACCGCGACGAACGACGCCACGTTGACGATCGACCCTTTGCCTGCAGGCGCCATGTGCCGCAAGGCCGCCCGGCAGCACAGGTACACCGATTTCAGGTTGACGTCTTGTACCCGCTGCCATACCGGCGGCTCGGTGTTCTCGATCAGCTCGTCGTCCGGTGGCGAAATGCCCGCGTTGTTGACCGCGATGTCGACCGATCCATAGGTGTCCGCCGCGGTGTCGAACAACGTGTTGACGCTTAGCTCATCCGAAACGTCCACCTCGACATACAGGCCGCCCAGTTCGTCGGCGGCCGCCGCGCCGGTCTTCCCGTCGATGTCGCCGATGACCAGGGTGGCTCCCTCGGCGTGCAGCCGCCGGGCCGAAGCCAGGCCGATACCGCCGCCTCCGCCGGTGACAACGGCGACCCTGCCGGCCAGCCGCCGACTCAGATCCGTGCTCATGCGCGCCGCTCCTCCTCATCGCTTCGCTCGGCATCGTCGCCGGCGCGGCTCATCGGCGCCGCTCCTCCTCATCGCTTCGCTCGGCATCGTCGCCGGCGCGGCTCATCGGCGCCGCTCCTCCTCATCGCTTCGCTCTGCATCGTCGCCGGCGCGGCTCATCGGCGCCGCTCCTCCTCATCGCTTCGCTCTGCATCGTCGCCGGCGCGGCTCATCAGCTCACCCGTCCGCTCGCATATGACCGCGCCGCCTCCACGATCGCCGAGAACAATCGCAGGTCGTCCAAACTCTCCTCGGGATGCCACTGCACCGCGAGCACGAAGCCGTTCCCGGGCAGCTCCAGCGCCTCGACGACGCCGTCGGCATCCCAGGCGCTGACGATCAGGCCCTCGCCGAGCTCGGCGACGGCCTGATGGTGATAGCACTTCGCGTCGACGGTTTCACCAACCAGCTCGGCCAGCCGGGTGCCCGGCACCGTGCGCACCGGCAACGTGGTGAACACCGCGTTGCCGGCCCGATGCCCGCTGTGTCCGATGACGTCAGGCAGATGCTGCTGCAACGTTCCGCCGAGCGCGACGTTGAGCACCTGCGCGCCGCGACAGATGCCCAGCACCGGCAGCTCGCGCTTGAGCGCCGCGTTCAGCAGTGTGAATTCCCAGGCGTCGCGCTGACGGCCGGGCTGGTCTGTGGCCGGATGCGGCTCCTGCCCGTAGGCGGCGGGGTCGACGTCCTTGCCGCCGGTGATCAACAGCGCGTCGAGGCCGTCGAGCACCCGCTCGGCGATGTCGGGATCCACCGGCTGTGGCGGTAGCAGCACTGCCACTCCGCCGGCCGCTGTGACGCCGTGGAAGTAGACGGCGGGAAGAAAGCTGGCCTGAACATCCCATACGCCGGTCTGGGCTTGACTCAGGTAGGTGGTCAGGCCAACGACGGGTCTGGGGCTTGATCGCCCGGCTCCTTCTGGGGCCGTTTCGGCCCGCATCGTCGCCGGATCAAAACCGCTCAAAACCGCGCACCCTCTCCCAATCGGTGACCGCCTCGTTGAATGCGGCCACCTCGACGCGGGCGTTGTTGACGTAGTGAGTCACCACGTCCTCGCCGAACGCCTTACGGGCGACCGCCGACGCGTCGAAAAGCATCGCAGCTTCGGCCAGCGTACCGGGCAGCCGCGCTGCGTCACCGTGCTCGGCGGTTTGATAGGCATTGCCGGCGCACGGCTGCGGTAACTGCAAGCCGTGCTCGATACCGTGCAGCCCCCCGGCGATCAGCGCCGCGACGGCCAGGTACTGGTTGACGTCGCCGCCGGGCACCCGGCATTCCACCCGGATGTTGTCGCCGTGACCGACGATGCGCAGTGCGCACGTCCGGTTGTCCACTCCCCACGCCACCACCGTGGGCGCGAAGCTGCGATCGGCGAACCGCTTGTAGGAGTTGATGTTCGGTGCATAAAACAGCGTCAGCTCCCGCAAAGTGGCCAGTTGACCGGCGAGAAAGCTGCGAAACGTCTGCGACATGCCCAGCGGTTGATCTTCGTCGGCCAAGACCGCGGAGCCGTCCGGCGACCGAAGCGACATGTGGATGTGGCAGCTGTTGCCTTCGCGCTCATCGTATTTCGCCATGAACGTCAGTGACTTGCCGTGCTGGTCGGCGATCTCTTTAGCGCCATTCTTGTAAATTCCGTGGTTGTCGCAGGTGATCAGTGCCTCGTCGTAGCTGAACCCGAGCTCCTGCTGTCCCCTGTTGCACTCGCCCTTGACGGCCTCCCAGCGCAGACCCGCCCCCTGCATCTGCTGCCGGATGTCGCGCAGCAGCGGCTCCATGCGGCTTGAGGCCTGCACCGCGTAGTCCATGTTGTAGTCGCTGGCCGCGGTCAACCCGCGATATCCGCTCGCCCAAGCTTGGCGATACGTGTCGTCGAACACCATGAACTCCAGTTCGGTGGCGACATAGGCACGCAGCCCACGCTCGCGTAACCGGTCCAGTTGGCGGCGCAAGACGCGACGCGGTGCGGGCTCGATGGGGCTGCCGTCGTGCCACATCAAATCGGCCAGCACCAGCGCCGTGCCGGCCAGCCACGGAATCAGCCGAAGCGTCGTCAGGTCCGGCCTCATCACCATGTCGCCGTAGCCGGTGTCCCAGCCCGCCATGGCATAGCCGGGGACGGTGTTCATGTCGACGTCGACGGCGAACAGGTAGTTGCAGCACTCGGCGCCGTCCTCGGCCACCTCGTCGATGAAAAACCGCGCCGAGACCCGCTTACCCATCAGCCGGCCCTGCATGTCGCTGAACGCCACGATGACGGTGTCGACATCACCCGCGGCGATCAGCTGCTCGAGTTTGTCGCGCGACAACGGCGCCTCGCCGCGCACGCGATCGGTGTCGGTCACCAGGTGCTGGTGCGCAGGACGATCTCGGCGGCCAGTTGGGCGGTCGACTCGTGCGCGTTGCGCCGTGCCAGCAGCTCCACCACCCGGTAGTCGCCGTACACGAACCGCTGGCTGGCGCGCGCAACCGCCTGCGCAGCCGGGGTGCTGACCAGCACGGTTGTGTTGATCTCGACCGGCGGACAGTGATCGTCGCGGATCACCCCGGCTTGATCGGCGACCCGTGGATGCCCGCGGTCGATGGCCACCAGACCGGTGAAGCGGTCCAGCCTGGTCGCCGCCAGTTCCCAGGCCAGCTCGCCGCCGACCCGATCGCCGACCAGCACGCCCCAATTGATGTCGAGCACGTCGAGAATGCCCACCACCGACTTGGGCGTCAGGCGTGGGTCCGGGCCGACGACGATCGTCCGCAGCGACGCAGTATGCAGGCGGTCACACACCGCGTCGTAGGCGGCCGGTGCCCGCTGAGCGGCACCAAGCAACACCACGACGGAGCCCTTGTCCGGACCGGTGTCACTGACCTGGATGGGAAACCCGTCGACGGTTGTCATCATCGTCGAAGGCACCACAGCAAATTACAGCCAATTGGCCCGCGCGCGGGCCGTTTTCGCGCAGTTCGTTAACACAGTTTCAGTTGGAAACGTTCTCGCAATATGGAACTGACGCGTCGTCTTGGGACGACGAGAGCCACAATAAGGAACGGTCTTCGCGAAAACCCTTGGTTGATAGCGCTTTTGAATCGACAGTCGGTCGCTGTCAGCGCAGGGCGGCGACAATGGTCGGACGCGGCGGCGGGTCATTGTCCAACAGCGCGGTGACGGCGTCGACGTCGAGGTGGGCGTCCAACAGGTCGGCCAAGGTGTCCAGTTGGCCATCTCGCCGCGCCGAGACATCAATGTCATCAGCTACCACAAAACCGTCCCGGCCGGCTGCCGCGGCGGCGTCGGTCAACCAAAGACGGCGAAAGTCGTCGTTGTCGAACAGGCCGTGCCAGTGCGTCCCGAACACCTGGCCGCGCCGATACCCCTGGGGGTATCCGTCCACCTCGAACCACGCGACCTCTGCGCAGCGGGCCACCCGGCCATGGTGGATCTCGTAGCCACTGAGGGAAGTGTGCGAACCCTGCCAGCGGCGCAGCACCTTGTCGGGAGCGAACGCGATGTCGACGTCCAGCATGCCCATGGCCTCGACCCGGCCCGATCGGCTTTCGACGGGGTCGTCGATGCAGCGGCAGAGCATCTGGAAGCCGCCGCAGATGCCCAACACCGGCCGGCGTGCGGCGGCGTGTGCGGCGATGGCCTGCTCCAGCCCACGCTCACGCAGCCAGCCCAGGTCGCCGACGGTGGACTTGGTGCCTGGCAGCACGACGACGTCGGCGTCGACCAGGTCGGCGGGTTGGCTGACCCAACGCACCAGCACGCCGGGTTCGGAGGCCAGTGCTTCGATATCGGTGGAGTTGGAGATCCGCGGCAGCCGCGGCACCGCCACCCGCAGCCATTCGGAGCCGCGCGGCGGTTGCGGTCTGCCGATGATGCGGTGCGCCAGCACCGAGACGGAATCCTCGGCGTCAAGCCACAGGTCGTCGCAGTACGGCAGCACCCCGTAGGTCGGACGACCGGTGAGCTCGGCGAGCTGCTGCAACCCGGGCTCCAGCAGCGCGGGGTCGCCGCGGAATTTGTTCACGATGAACCCGGCGACCAGCGCCTGGTCGTCGGGTTCGAGCACCGCCACCGTCCCGAACAGATGCGCTAGCAGCCCGCCGCGGTCGATATCGCCGACCAAAATTACCGGCAGGTTCGCGGGCCGGGCCAGGCCCATGTTGACCAAGTCCGTTGCCCGCAAGTTGATTTCGGCCGGTGATCCGGCGCCTTCGCAGATCACCGCATCGAATTCGGCTCTCAGTTGCGATAATTCATCGAGCACGACGTCGGATAGCCGGTTGCGATGCGACCAGTACTCGGCAGCGGTGACCGAGTCGGTGGCCCGTCCCCGGATCACCAGCTGTGAGGTCATATCGCTGCCGGGTTTGAGCAGAATCGGGTTGAACCGCACGCTGGGGGCCAGACCGGCCGCGCGGGCCTGCATCGCCTGGGCCCGGCCGATCTCTCCGCCCTCGATGGTGACCGCGGAATTGTTCGACATGTTCTGCGCCTTGAACGGCGCGACCCGGATACCTTTGCGCGCCAGTAACCGGCAGAGTCCGGCGACTACCACCGACTTCCCGGCGTCGGAGCTGGTGCCGGCGACCAGCAGCGCACCACTCACCGTTGCCTGGCGAGGGGAAACGTCACGGCAGGGTGAGGATGTCCACGCCGGACTCGGTGACCAGCAATGTGTGCTCGAATTGCGCGGTCCACTTGCGGTCTTTGGTGACCACCGTCCAGCCGTCGTCCCAAATCTCGTAGTCGAGCGCGCCGAGGTTGATCATCGGCTCGATGGTGAACGTCATCCCCGGCTCGAGAATCGTCGTCACCGAGGGCTGGTCGTAGTGCAGCACGACCAGGCCGTTGTGGAAGGTGGTGCCGATACCGTGACCGGTGAAGTCGCGAACGACGTTGTAGCCGAACCGGTTTGCGTAGGACTCGATGACGCGGCCGACCGCCGACAGCGCACGGCCCGGTTTGACGGCTTTGATCGCCCTCATCGTCGCCTCGTGGGTGCGCTCGACAAGCAGCCGGTGCTCTTCCGAGACATCGCCGGCC
>Ga0209040_10002452_pt1 | contig 14566 bp, 16 predicted proteins | sample BogFormECP12_OM3_FD_188240 | JGI IMG/M metagenome (GOLD analysis project Ga0209040, IMG submission 188240) | Bog forest soil microbial communities from Calvert Island, British Columbia, Canada - ECP12_OM3 (SPAdes) (version 2) | ecosystem: Environmental > Aquatic > Freshwater > Wetlands > Bog ...
GCCATGTCATGCGTACAGCACGAAATGCAGGACCCTCAGTCGGACAATCCTTCGATGACGAGGTCGACTTCGGCGGCGATCTGCTGCCGCAACGGCAACGGCGCCACCCGCGTGTTGGTCGGCTTGGCATAGTGCTTGACCGCGATGCCGCGTTCGCCGATCCGCTCACCGAGCCGGTGCAGAAACACGTCGCCGCGCGATTTGGCGATGTCGAGAATGCCGATGGTCAGCCCGTCGAGCCGCTCCGGTCGGGGCAGGCGCGGCCGAATGGTCGGACTTCGTTCCGAGGTCGGGTCGAGAAGGACGGTCAATTTCTCACCTCCTTGGTTACGGGAAGGCTGCTGCGGGGGCCGCCCGCGGACCAGCCGCCGATGATGCCGGAGAACATCCCGGCATCCCCGCCGGCGCGGACGATCATTAATCCGCCCGGGCGGAACTTGTTGACGGTTCTGCCGGCGAGCGCGGCGGGCCCGCCCTCGGCGATGCCCCCGGCGCCGGCGACGAGGTCGGCGGCCGGGATCTCGCACAGCCGGTAGAGCGCTTCATAGAGCCGCGCCTTCGACCAGCCGGCATTCTTGAAGGTGCGGTGGTGCTCGGGACAGACGACCAAGAGCGCGTCGCAAGAAGGCGCGTGCTTGACGTTGCTGAGCGCCTTCAGCGATCCCGCAAAGCTCTTGGCCAGGCTCTCGGGGTCGCGCGACTTCTGGTCGACGATCCCTTGCAGACCGTAACCGGCGAACACCGTCACCGCCGATTGGCCCGGCTTCAGACCGCGCTCGTCCGAGAGCGGCTCCCAGCTCGACCCCTCCTCGTCCTCGGCGAAGCAATAGCTGAGTTTGCCGGGGTTGCCGAGGGCGGCGCGGTCGACCTCCTGCGGCCGTCCCTCGCCGATATTGCGGATCACGAGCTGCAGGGCGCGCCCGATGGCGGCATTGGCGCGGTTGCCTTGCCCCAGCGCGTTACCCTTCGCGTTCATGCCGATCCGCCGGCGGACCGGGCCATTCACAATCAGCACCGGCCCAACGAACATCGTCGTCGCCAAGACGCCGTGCATCGCAAAGCTCTCCTCGAGCACCGCCTCGACCGCCGCCAGTACAACCGGCAGATATTCCGGCTTGCAGCCGGCCATCACCGCGTTGATTGCGATCTTCTCGACGGTTGCCGCGGCGAGCGCCGGCGGCACGAGCCCCAAGACCTCCTGCGGGTCGCGCGATGTGCCGTCGAGCATGTGCAACACCCGCTCCTCGGTCGGCGGCACCAATGGCAAGCCGTCCGACCAGCCGCGCGCGAACATCGCCTCCTGCTCGTCTTCGTCCTCGCCGATCTCGATGCGACGCGATCTGAGCCCGGTCTCGTTGAAGCGGATTTTGAGGCGTTCGATCACCCCCGGTTCGACGTTCTTGGCGCCGCAGCCGGGCCGCGCCTCCGGGAGATCGCGGCCGAGCCCGGCGACCCCGGTCAGGCGCTCCCATTCGCCGCGGTCCCAACCGTAGGTGCGGTCGACCTCGCGACCTTGCGCGAACCGGATCAGGGTCGGCACGATCTCGATCTTGAGGCGATGCGATACGTCGAGTGCCGTGTCGTCGATCCGCCTCGGCACCGTCTCGGGAAAGGACGGGTCGTCCTGGGTGTAGACCGTCAGCCCGGCAGCGCGCGCCAAATCGCCCAGCACCGGCGCCGCCAGCACGCAGGTCGGACAATCGCGCTTGACGACCGCGACCAGGCCGTCGCGCGGGAGGTCGCTCGCCATCGCCACCCTCCTTCTTTTCTGGCACGGCCAGATTGAACCGCCCGCGCGCCCGCGGCAAGCGCCGTCACAGCGCCCGATCGGCACCACGACGACGCGCGGCGGGCTCCGACGATAGCTGACCCCGTCGCATTCCCCTGACGGCAGGGGAAAAACACCTTTCAGCCCCCAAAATGCGCCCCCTCACCGGCGAAAATACATTTTAAATCAGTAAGTTGAACTCGATTGCCCGAGTCCGCCGACAGCGGAATTTGGGGGCCGTAAAATGCGGTCGGCAGCGGATTGGCAGCGAAATTTACCGCCCATCCTGTTGCCTGTGTTTTCCACATCTAAATCCCATTAGTAATTGATATTATCACACCCAACGGCTATATGGATGCAGGCCGATCTCGCGAGCGGCGGTAGCATCCGGCATCCAACAGGCCAAGGGGCCAAATGTCTGGGGCCGGGATCAACGTCGATGCAGACTTATGGGAGGAGGCGAACAATCGTATTTCTGGGTTCTCAATAAGGGGGGCTGGGAGCGAAGAAGGTGGGCACACATCGGCGATGTAGATCTCATGATATTGAGAAAATATCAAAATCTCAATATCTATTAAGAACGTTGCTCGGATTTATGGCGGGGCCGGTGGCGATCCGACGCGGCCATCCAGGCCAAGGAAGCGCCGCGCCAAAGCATAAGCAGCTTTCGCCACCGGATTTAGCCGTGCCAATTGCATCAACAACTTAGGATTTTAGGCGACTAATATTCCTTGTCTCTGCTTCTGGCGCTGCGCTCAATGGAGTTTTCCGACACGCGGGCGATCATATCGTCGACCCTTGAGAGAAACAGCTTGAGAAGGGAAGAGGTGTTTGCCTTGTGGTAGCCGAGTACCAGGTCGATCGTCGGAGCAGTCCCCTCCAGGGGCCGGCTAATGACCGACCAGGTGAGGAAATTACGGGCAAATTCTGGCAACAGCGCTACCCCGCGAGTGGACGCGACAAGCGATATCGCCATCGACAGATATTCGACCCGGTGCGCTGGTTTCAATTCGATGCCCGATCGTCTGATGTAGTCCTCTATCAGCGAGCGCAGGACTGGGGCCTGGTCGGCCATGCCAATGAGCGCCTCGCTCGCTAGATCTTGCGGGCTGATCGCTTGACGCGATGCGAGATGGTGATCGCTCGGCAGAACGACGATCAGTGGTTCCGTGACCAGGACCCGGTAGACAAGATCAGGGTACCGTTCTTCAGGCCTCATAAAGGCCGCGTCCAATTTTCCAGCTGTAAGACCACCGGCAAGCTGCGGCGAGTGCTGGCTAGAAATCGTGATCTCAATCCTCGGCAGTTCCTCACGAAGAACGTGCATCACCCCGGGCAGCCATTCCGGCTCGCAACCGCTCAGAAACCCCAACGCCAGCGTCCTGTGCTCCGGGTAAGCAGCACGTCGAGCGGCGGATGCAGCAGCCTCCACCTGCGCCAGCGCGAGCCGCGCGTGGTCTAGAAAAACGCGGCCTGCGGCGGTCAACTCGATGCCCCGAGCACTGCGGGTCATGAGCTGGGCGCCGACTTCCAATTCCAGATCGCGGATCTGCCGGCTGAGGGACGGCTGCGCCGTATGCAGCCGCCGCTCGGCCGCGAGCGTGACGCTGCCCTCCTCGGCGACGGCAACGAAATAACGCAGATGCCGCAGCTCCATGTCCCATGCCTGCGAGGTATGCCGCCGACCCTACAAAGTCTTTCTCAGCGGCGCCAGGGAAACCAATCTCTCCGCCAACGGCACCGATTGTCGGGTCGCCATCATGCTAAAACGCTCGGCTTCCACTGCTATGGCGGTTCTCGACGGATCAGACAGGCCTAAAGGAGTGGCACTATGAGCACCCCGTTGTGTTGATCACCGGCGCGCTGACTGGAATCGGGCGCGCCGTGGCGTTTGCTTTTGCGCAGGAAGGCAACCGTATCGTCGTCTCCGGTCGCCATGACGATGCAGGTGAGGCTCTCGTTCGCGAGCTGCGCGAACTTGGCGCTGAAGCTGAATTCATCCGCGCCGACGTACGCCACGAAGGCGATGTGCGCGACCTGGTCGATCGGGCCGTCGCGCGTTTCGGTCGCCTGGACGCGGCGGCCAACTGCGCCGGCACCGAAGGTCAGCCCGGCCCGATGACGCAGCAGACCGCCGACAGCTACGCCGCCACCTTCGACACCAACGTGCTAGGCACGCTTCTCAGCATGAAGCATGAGCTGCGGGTGATGCAGGCTCAGCGCAGCGGCAGCATCGTCAATATATCGTCGACCTATGGTCACGACGGCGCCGGCGGTGCATCCATCTATTCCGCCAGCAAGCACGCGGTCGAGGGGCTCACCAGATCCGCGGCGCTCGAGGTCGCGGCCTCGGGCGTTCGTGTCAATGCGGTAGCACCAGGGCCGACCGATACCGAGATGCTCAACCGCTTCACCGGTAACGCTGAAAGAAAAGCCGGCCTCGTCTCAACCGTGCCGTTCCAGCGCTTGGGGAAGCCCGATGAGGTCGCCAGCGCCATCGTCTTCCTTGCTTCCAGCAAGTCGTCTTTCACCACCGGCCAAGTGCTTTCCGTCGACGGCGGGAAGTCGGCGGGGTAGCTGGTAAACCCGTCGATCGCATCACGCGAGACGAGGAGATCAGAATGACAAGCCGATCCGAGATCGAACGAGACAAGGCCATCGTCGACGCCTTCTATCAGGCAGGCATCGAAGGCCACCTCACAAGCTTCGCGCAGTATCTGGATCCCGACTTCAAGGTAACCGCGCCCAATTATCTTCCCTGGGGCGGAAGACATTCGGGTGCGGCGTTCTTCCGAGACGAAATACTGCCCAACCTCCCCGATGTGTTCGACTTCGCGCGATTCAGCTACGACAGCGTTATCGCTGAGGGCGGACGCGTCGCCGCGGTGATCAACATGGGCGTTACCGGCACCGAAGCAATAATCAAAATCGTCGACGTTTGGACCGTCCGAGACGGCAAGGTCACGTCGATCTGGGTCGCCTATTTCGAGCTCCAGGCGCTGCTCGACAAACTCGGCATCGTCCACCAACTCACCCGCTGACGGATCGCCGGTCTTTTGAGGCAGCGTCAGCGCAAAAGACCGAACCGAGCACATTTCAGATGTTGAACCATACCCATCAGACCACGCCGACGCTATCCCTCGGAGCCTGGACGGGCACCGTCGGCCCTAACTAACCAGGAGGTGAAGCCATGGAACAGACAGTCCTGCCAGCATCGAAGCCGATCAAGATTCCCGGACCGGAACATCCGATCACGATTGAACGCAGTCCCGCCCGGATCGCGGTCTCGGTCGCGGGGCGGATCGTTGCCGACACGCGAGAAGCGTTGACCCTCCGCGAAGCGGCCTATCCGGCGGTCCAGTACATCCCGCGCAAGGATGTCGACATGGCGCTCCTCGAGCGGACGGATCACGCCACCTACTGCCCATACAAGGGGGATTGCAGCTATTTCAGCATTCCGCTCGGCGGGAACCGTTCGACGAACGCCGTGTGGAGCTACGAGGCCCCATACGCTCCCGTGATGCCCATCAAAGATTATCTCGCCTTCTATCCCGACCGCGTCGACGCGATCGAAGAACGACCAGAGGCCTGATCGCCTCTCCCCCCTGGTCTTTCCGGGCCTCGCTATTAGGCTGCAAGGCCCGGACCTAGTCCAGCGAGCGTCGCGCAAGCGCCTGCGTGAGCGGACGCCTGCGCGTTCGCGTTAGCTCTCCGATGGCGGCTCGAAGCTCTGAACCGCCAAGCCAATTTCCCGGAGGACCGCAACCGATGACTGAGCTTGCACACCCGTATCTGTTCACGCCGGTGCAGATCGGACCAATCTCGCTAAAGCACCGCGTCGTGATGGCCCCCCTCACACGTTCGCGATCCGAGCAGCCGGGGGACATCCCCGGTGCTCTGATGCTCGAGTATTACGCGCAACGAGCTTCCGACGGCGGCTTCATCGTCTCCGAGGGAACCTCGGTATCGCTGACGGGTCGCGGGTGGCTTGGAGCACCCGGTCTGTACTCGGACCAACAGGTCGAAGGATGGAAGAAGATCACAGCGGCCGTCCACGCGAAGGGCGGCTACATGTTCCCGCAGCTGTGGCATACCGGACGCTCTTCGCGCGTCGAGATGACGGGTGGCCAAGCGCCTGTTTCGGCTTCTGTCAATCCATCCTACTGGGAGGATACCTCGCATGTCGTTTCCGCGCCCAGCGGTTGGATCCCGCCCTCACCGCATCGGGCCCTCGATATCGCCGAAATTCCGGGCATCATCGAGGACTACCGCAAAGCCGCGGAGCGGGCGAAGGCTGCAGGATTCGATGGTGTCGAACTGCATGCCGCCAACGGTTATCTGCCCGATCAGTTTCTTCAGGACGGCAGCAACAAGCGCACCGACGGCTATGGCGGTTCCATCGAAAACCGCTCACGCTTCCTGCTGGAACTCGTGGAAGCAATGGCGTCAGTGTGGGGAGGCGATCGCGTCGGCGTGCGGATCGGGCCGAGCGGAACCTGGAACGGGATGTCGGACAGCAATCCGCAGACGCTGTTTTCTTACGTTACCGAGCAGTTGAACCGGTTTGGACTCGCCTATCTCTACATCTTCGAGCCGCGCGTGAAAGGCAACGTGCTGATCGGCGAGGGGCAGGCCCCTGTGGCATCCGAGCAACTGCGGAAGATCTTCAAAGGCAAGATCATCGCGGCTGGCGGCTTCGAACCGGATAGCGCCGAGGCGATCGTCGCGAATGGTGATGCCGATCTGGTTACGTTTGGGCGCTATTTCGTCTCGAACCCTGATCTGCCCGAGCGCATCAAGCTGGGATTACCGCTCAACGATTACGACCGCGACACGTTCTACACCTTCGATGCTCACGGTTACACAGACTACCCGTTCTACGACCTGTGCGCCGCCGCATAGCCTATTACTGTGACGGGGCCGGCTCTTCGGCCGCTTCCGAGACGATCGTCCGCAGGACCTCCCGCTAACCTCGCCTTCGAGCCGGGAGTGCGGCTTGCGCCGGGCCCTCTGCCGCCGCACCTTAGGATGACAGGAAAGAGCGGGGAGCTTGGGTGATGCGGGTTGGGATTCATCTGCCGCATGTCGGGCGCAAAGCTGGGCCGGAGGCGATCCGGCGCGCCGCGATCCAAGCCGAGGAGCTGGGCTTCGCCGATGCCTGGACGAGCGAGCACATCATCATCCCGAGAGGCGCGCCCTACCCGCCCTCGGCAGCGTTCTACGATCCGGTCCTGACCCTGACCTGGGCGGCGGCCTTCACCGAGAGGATCGGGCTCGGCACCAGCGTCCTGGTCTTGCCAATGCGTCACCCATTACCGCTCGCCAAGGAGCTGGCGACGTTGCAGAACCTGTCCGAAGGACGGCTGATCCTCGGCGCCGGCGTCGGCTGGATGGCGGCCGAGTTCGCCGCACTCGGCGTGCCGTTCCGCGAGCGTGGGCGGCGCATGGACGAGGGCATCGCGATGATGCTGGCGGTGTGGGGTGAGGACCCGGTCAGCTTTGCGACGCGCCACATCCCCTCGGTCATCGAGGACATGCGCATGCTGCCGCAGCCAATCAAACCGATCCCGATCTGGATCGGAGGCAGCTCAGAGGCCGCACTCGCCCGCGCCCTGCGCCTCGACGGCTGGCACGGCTCGCGGCTGTCGCCCGCCGACACCGCGCCGATCGTTCGTCGGCTGCGGGAAAAGCGGCCGGAGCCCGAATTCACGATCTCGCTGCGCAGCGGCTGGGACGGCAAGGACGACGGCGCGCTCGGCGCCCGGCTCGCCGCCTATCGCGAGGCCGGTGTAGAGCATGTCCTGGTCGAGCCCGCCGAACGCGCGCTCGACGAATGGCTGCGCGCCGTCGAGCGGGTCGCCCGCGCTGTCGAGTCAATCTAAATTTCACCAATGAGACCGTGAGAAGCAATAAATTTTTGCAATGATGGGTAATGTGGGCAAAGGAGTAAGCACGATCTTTGCGCCCAAGCATTATTCTTCTCGCTGTCTCACCGTCTCTGTGGTGATCCTGTAGGGCAAGGAGCGAGACGATGAAATTGGCCATGACCCTGAAGTTTTCGCCGGCCGCGGGCGTCGATATGGATCTCGTCTGGGAGGCGGAACGGCTCGGCTACGAGGCGGTATGGTGTGGCGAGGCCTATGGCACCGATGCGGTGACCCCGGTCGCCTGGGTGTTGGCGCAGACCAAGACGATCAAGGCCGGCACCAGCATCATGCAGATGCCGGCGCGCACGCCTACCTGTGCCGCGATGACCGCGATGACCTTGCAGGCCATGTCCGGCAATCGATTTCTCTGCGGCATCGGCCCGTCGGGCCCGCAGGTCGTCGAGGGCTGGCACGGCGTGCCGTTCGGCAAACCGCTGTTACGCACTCGGGAATACATTGCGATTATCCGCCAGATCCTCGAGCGCAAGGCGCCGCTCGAATTTCACGGCGAGCATTATCAGATCCCCTACAACGGGCCGGGTGCAACCGGGCTCGGCAAGCCGCTGCGCAGCATCATTCACGGCGATCCCAATCTGAAGATCTACACCGCGGCGATCGCGCCGGCCGGGCTGAGGACTGCGGGCGAGGTGGCGGACGGCACCTTGCCAATCTTCATGTCGCCCGAGCAGCCGCAGACGATCACCACCCCGGTGCTGGAGGGTATGGCGAAAGCCGGCGCCGGCAAGACCCTCGCCGATTTCGATCTTGCGCCCTATGTGCGGATCAGCATGGGCGAGGATCTCGCGGCCTGCCGCGATGCGGTCCGGCCCCAGCTCGCCCTTTACATCGGCGGGATGGGGGCGCGGTCGAAGAACTATTACAACGACTTGATCAAGCGGCTCGACTACGAGGCAGCGGCCGTCAAGATCCAGGACCTTTTCCTCGCGGGCCGGCGCAAGGAAGCCGAGGCGGCGGTCCCCGACGCACTGATCGACGAGATCTCACTGGTGGGGCCGGAGGAGCGGATCCGCGATCGGCTGCAGGTCTGGAAAGGACTCGCGAAGGACCAGCAGATCGGCACACTGGTGTTGACCGGCGCTACGCTGAAAGCGTTGCGAGTCGTCGCCGAAGCGGTGTTGTGAGACCCGCAACGCGGGGCCATCACGGTAGGGTCAGGATGCCGGCTTGCGACCCCGGCGCAGGCGGCTGCGCCGCGCCATAGCTCGGGTTCAGCAATAGGTTGCTGACGCCGGCGGTGGCAACGATCGCGGTCGGGCAGTTGAAATAAGGCGACACAAAGGTGTTGCGGTTTGCGTAGGGCGAGTTGATCGTCAGCCCGACCTCGGCGACCTCGAGATCGATTGCCTGAATGGTGTTGGCGAAGGTGTAGCCGTTGGTTATCAACATCGCCGTTCCGTTCGTCGCCGAACCGGCGCCCGAGATGCGCGAGAATTGCACCTGATCTAGTCTCAGTCCGGTGTTGCCTGCCGACACCGCGACGGTAAAGATGTCCGAGTTCAAGACATAATTGAACCGTGCGCCGAGCCCAGGGCCGCTGTTGTTCAGGATCAGATGATCGATTTTCGCCGAGTTATGGGCGTCCGAGAAATCGTTCATCCCGAACCGAACCACCGCCGCGGCCGTATTGGCGTTGACGAAAAGGGTGCCCTGGATATGGAAATAGAAGCAGGCCTTGGGATTGTCCGGCGTGCCGCCGCTGCATTGTATCCCGATCGCCCGCTGGCCGGTGCCCGTCGCATCAACAACCGCACCGTCGGAAATGATCTGAAAGCCGGTAGTGGCGAGCGGCGCGTAGTCGATGACGAGCTCCCGGTCGAGCGTGTAGGTGCCTGCTGGCAGCCATAGCGGCTCGTTGGCGGCGATCGCCGCCTCGGTGGCGTCCTGCAGATCGGCATAGCAGCGCGCATCGATCCGGTCAGCCGGGTTGCAATCGGCGCGGGTCGGGGATGCTGTTATCCCCAGCAGAATCGCCGCAAGGATGGCGGCCTGGACCGTTGCGGCTGCCTTGATCGTAGCGTCGGGGCGAGAATGCCTCGCCGATGTCGTCTTCATGGTTACCCCCTTTTTGAGGAAAATTTACCAATGGCACAACCCAACATAGTTAATAGTGTATGCCGGCGGGTTTTGCAAGCGATACGTGCTGATTTTAACCAAAGGTGAGTGTCGTATATATCTGAGATTGTACCGTCCATATGTGAGGTAGCTCACACCGAAGCGCCGACGTCGAGGCAGGCTACGCTTCGGGTGGAATTTCACGCGAGGCGACCACATAAGGCTGGCTTTGAATCGAGGAAGCACCGATGACCGAATTCCTTGCCGCAGTTGCCGACACGATCGGCCGTGACGGCTTCGCTTTTGTGCGGGCTCCGGAAATGCATGCGGCATTGGAGATCGCCGGGTTGCGCGATTGGGGATCGTTCGCGGCCAGCTGGGATGATCTCGGGATCGACGCCTTCATGGCCGATGGCGGTCGCTACCGCCGCCGCCGCTTTGCCGCCTTTCGCGCCTCGTCGTCAGGGATCGTGCGCAAGCCGCATCAGCCGCACTATCAGAGCCGGGACTACAACCCGCTCAACGGCGGGATCGAACGTTGGTTCGAACCGGTGACCGAGCCGGTCGGTCGTCACCCGGCGCTGATCGCGATCCTGCACACGAGCCAAAAGTTGTTCGACCGGATGACACCGGCGGAGGTTCGGCCGCCGGCCTGGCATGTCGAGCTGCATCAGTTTCGCATCGAGACGCGGCCAGGCCAGGAGGGCCGGCCGACCCCGGAAGGCATGCATCGCGACGGGGTCGACTGGGTGCTGGTGCTGATGGTCCGCCGCGAGAACGTCGCGAGCGGTGAAACCACGATCTACGATCTGGTCAAGCGCCCGCTAGGCAGCTTTACCCTGACCGCACCGCTCGACTCAGCTTTGGTCGACGACAGCCGGGTCTATCACGGCGTAACCGCCGTCACGCCGCTCGATCCGCGGCTTCCGGCCCACCGCGACGTGTTGGTGGTGACATTCCGGCGAGAGTAGCCGCTCGGCGGAGCGCGGAGCGTGGGCGGCGGTCAGGTCGCCGCGAACCGCACCGCGGCGATCGGCGGCAACCGCGCCTCGGGCATCGTCCAGGAGTCGCCACCGTCCTCGGAGAGCCACAGCCCGCCGCTGGTCGAGCCGAAGGCGAGCCGCTCGCCGCTCGCGTCGACCGCGAGCGCGTGGCGCCACACCAGATCGTAAGCGTGGTGCTGCGGCAGGCCCTTCCTCAGCACCTCGAAACTGCGGCCGCCGTCGCGGGTACGCGCCACGACGACCTTGCCGTCGACCGGGATGCGCCGCTCGTCCTTGACGGCCGGGACGAACCAGGCGGTGTTCGGGTCGCGCGGGTGGGCGGCCACGGCAAAGCCGAATTTCGACGGGCGGATCGCCGTCAGTTCATGCCAGGTGGCGCCCATATCCTCCGAACGGAAGACACCGTTGTGGTGCTGGCACCAGACGATTTCGGGATAGGCGCCACAGCGCGCCAAGCGGTGGACGTCCTGAGCGATCGGCTCCTCGCGCCGCTCCGGCGGCATGTATTCGGCGTACATGCCGCGGTTGATATTGCGCCACGAAGCGCCGGTGTCGGCGCTCGCCCACACGCCCCCGGTCGACACCCCGATGCGAATGTCGCCGGGATTTCGCGGGTCGATCAGCACGGTGTCGATGCCGGGCTGCTCGCCGCCGGCGACCCCCGACCATTGCCGGCGCTCGGGCATCCGCCACAACGCCTCGACTAGCGCCCAGGACTGCCCGCCGTCGTCGGAGCGGAAGAGCCCGCCGGGCATCGTGCCGGCCCAGAGGCGCCCGGCGACGCCGCCCGGCTCGATCACCCAGATCTTGCCGAGCGACCAGGGATGGGGATCGTCGGCGGCGTCGGCCGGCTTTGGCGGAAACGCCGGTGCGGCCAGCTCGTGCCACATGCCCGCAGGGTCGCGGCGCCACAGCTTGGCCCCGAAATGGCCGAGATCGAGGGCCGCATAGACTGTGCCGTCGGCATCGGCCAGCACCGCCGAGACCGGGTCGCCCAGGAACTGCACGTCGGCCACCTGCCAGGTGCCATGCTCGCGCACCAGCTCGAAGAGACCCTTGCGGGTTGCGACATGGAACCGATCTGCCATCTCTTCCTCCCTCAACCGCCGGACAACGCCTGGAGCACATAGATCTCGTCGCGCGGGCCGACCGGGTCGGTCAGCCCGACGCGGTCGCCGACCAGCCGATCATTGACATAGACGGCGACATGCCGGCGCAGGGTACCCTGGTCGTCGAGCACATATCCGCGCAATGCGGGCCGCGACGCAAATACGGCGGCGAGTGCCGCGCCAACCGTGTCGCCCTCCACCGTGGCGGTGGGCGCGGTAAGGAAGCGCTCCAGCGCGCGGGTGAACGAGACCGTCGGCATGATCACGCTGCCGCGTTTACCCAGGCGTCCGCCAAATGTTCGATGAACCGCTCGAGGCATCCCGTCCAGCCGCCCCGGTGCAAATCACGTGCCGCGACCGATTGGAAGGGGGCCTGATGCAGGGTGAGCCGGGTCTTGCCGTCGAGATCGGCGAAGGTCACCGTGACCAAGGTTTCGGGGGCGGAATTGCCCCCGGCGTCTTCCGAGAGATAGGTGAAGACGAGCCGCTCCGGCTCGACGATCTCGCGGTAGACGCCGCACTTGCGATGCTCGCTCCCATCGGGCGCGCGCATAGCGCGGAACCAAGTGCCGCCGGGCCGGACATCCATCCGACCCGAAATCGTCGTGAAGCCGCGCGGACCCCACCAACGCACAAGGTGCTCGGGCTCGGTCCACGCCTTGAACACGAGCCGGCGCGGCGCATCGAAGACCCGGGTGATGACCAGCTCTCGCCCCGCGGCGGCGGTGGCGGCGTCAGTTGTTGCAGCCATCTTTTTTCTCCCCGGTTTGCAGATCGGCCAGATATTCGTCCAGGCGAGCAAAGCTGTCGTCCCAGAAATGGCGATAGTGCTCCAGCCAGTCGGCGGCGTCCTTGAGCGGTCCCACCTCGAGCCGGCAGGGCCGCCACTGCGCCTTGCGGCCGCGCGCGATGAGCCCGGCGCGCTCCAGCACCTTGAGGTGCTTGGAGACCGCGGGAAGGCTCATCGCGAAGGGCTCGGCGAGCTCGGTGACCGAAGCCTCGCCCCGGATGAGGCGGGCAAGGATCGCCCGCCGAGTGGGATCGGCAAGGGCCGCGTAGGTGGTGCTGAGGCGATCCGATAACATGCCGCGACAAACCGTTCGGTTAAGTAACCGTATGGGCAAATATATCGGCTACGCATGGGTGTCAAGGGACGGCGGCGGCAAAGGCGACGTTGACCCGGAACCCGGCCGAGGTCGGCCGTTCGGCGCTGGGTTATCAGGACAGGGCCGTTTAGACTGTTCGGCAATGATCAACCGCCGTGACCTGTTCCCGCCGATCGAGCCTCACCGCACGGGCGCTCTGCGGCTCGATACGCGCCACACGATGTACTGGGAGCAATCGGGGAACCCGGGCGGCGCGCCAGCGCTGTTTCTGCATGGCGGCCCCGGCGCTGGCGCCACCCCTGTTCACCGGCGGTTTTTCGATCCTGATTATTGGCGGATCGTGATCTTCGATCAGCGCGGCGCCGGCCGCTCGACGCCGCTCGGCGAGATCGTCGACAATTCGCCGGCTCATCTGGTGGCCGACATCGAGCGCCTGCGCACCCTGCTCGGCATCGAGCGATGGCTCGTCTTTGGGGGCTCCTGGGGCTCGACCCTGGCGCTCGATTATGCCGAGACCTACCCTGCGCGCTGCACCGGGCTCATCCTGCGCGGGATTTTTCTCTGCCGGAAGGACGAGGTCGAGTGGTTTCTCTACGGTGCGCGCCGGGTTTTTCCGGAGGCTTGGCGCGCCTTTTCGGGGTTCCTGCCCGAGGACGAACGGGGCGATATACTCGCCGCCTACTGCCGTCGCCTACTCGACCCCGACCCCGGCATCCACATGAGGGCGGCACGTGCCTGGAGCGTCTATGAGGGGGCCTGCTCGACATTGCTGCCGAGTTCCGAAACCGTGGCGGCCTTTGGCGAGGAACGTCTGGCGCTGGGTCTGGCGCGAATCGAAGCCCATTTCTTCAGCCGTCATTTGTTCACCGGCGACTCCGATCTGATCGCTCGGATCCGGCGCATCCGTCATCTTCCCGCGATCATCGTGCAAGGGCGCTACGACATGGTCTGCCCGATCCGCGGTGCCGACGAGCTCGCCCGCGCTTGGCCCGAGGCGGATTACGTGATCGTGCCCGATGCCGGCCACTCGGCGATGGAGCCCGGCATCCGCGAGCAGCTGGTGCTGGCGACGGAGCGTATGAAGCGGGTCTGAGGTTAGTCCGGAGGGTTTTGCTTGCGCGCGATCGGATGCCCCCTAGGATGAGTCGCAACCCTTGCGCACTGAGGGGGAGGGGAATGTGAGCACGAGGCGCGCCGCGATCCGGGCGGGAACCGGCATGCTGTTCGCACTGGGTTGCGCGTCGGCGCATCCGGCCGCCGCGCAAATCACCTTTGGCTCGCCGGCCGACCCGCCACGCATCGCGATCGGCGGCGGGGCGTTCGACGTGCTGCCCGACAAAGTGAGACCGGGCGCCGGGGCGACGGGCCTGGCGCTGGGCGAGTACCGTTTTGGCGACGTGCTGTGGATTGTGGCGCCGTTCGTCGGCGCCTTTGGAACCGCCAAAGGCGCCTTCTACGGCTATGGCGGCTTCGGGATCGACATTAATTTTTTCGAGAGATTCATCGCGACGCCGAGTGCGGCGGTCGGTTACTTCACACACGGCACCGGCATCGATCTCGGAGCGCATACCGAGTTTCG
>Ga0209040_10002453_pt1 | contig 14561 bp, 14 predicted proteins | sample BogFormECP12_OM3_FD_188240 | JGI IMG/M metagenome (GOLD analysis project Ga0209040, IMG submission 188240) | Bog forest soil microbial communities from Calvert Island, British Columbia, Canada - ECP12_OM3 (SPAdes) (version 2) | ecosystem: Environmental > Aquatic > Freshwater > Wetlands > Bog ...
CCGCGTGTCGGCGGTGCGCGGCGTCAACTGCGACGGGGTCATGCGCACGCTGGTGCTGCGCGGCCTGACCGAGGAAGCGGGCACGGACAAAGAGACCGGGGCCATCCTGTACCGCACCACCGGGTACTTCCTGGAGCGCCTGGGCCTGGCCAGCCTGGAGGACCTGCCGGATCTCGCGCCGTTCCTGCCGGAGAACATTGAGGACATCGAGGATGAGAACGCCCGAACGTAGATTCCAGGCCGGCGACGATGAGGACGACGACCTCGACGACGGCGAAAGAGACTCCCTGACTGACGTCCCGGGTTCTATGGGCGGGGTCCGGCTGCAGAAGGTCCTGGCCGAGGCCGGGGTCGGTAGCCGCAGGCACTGCGAGGAACTCATCGGTGCGGGCCGGGTCGAGGTCGACGGCGAGACCGTCCGGCGGTTCGGCGCACGGGTCGACCCCGAGCACCAGGTGATACGGGTGGACGGCAAGCGTATCCCGGCCAAGCCCGGCCTGGTGTACCTGGCGTTCAACAAGCCGCCTAAGGTGCTGACCGCGATGTCGGACCCGCGCGGTCGGCGGACCGTGGCGGACTTCCTCGGCGACCGGTCCGAGCGGCTCTTCCACATCGGCCGGCTGGATTACGACACCGAGGGCCTGATGCTGCTCACCAACGACGGCGAACTCGCGCACCGGCTGGCCCACCCGAGCTTCGAGGTGGCCAAGACCTATATGGCCGAAGTGACCGGCCCGGTGCCGAAGGACCTCGGCCGCCGCCTGGCCACCGGTGTCGAGCTTGACGACGGCGTGGCGAGCGCCGACCGGTTCCGGATCATCGACCGGTCCGGGAACCGCGCGCTGGTGGAGATCACCCTGCACGAGGGCCGCAAGCACATCGTGCGGCGGATGCTGGGCGCGACCGGGCACCCGGTCAGCCGACTGGTCCGCACCGACGTGGGCCCGATCAGGCTCGGCAACCTCAAGCCCGGCACCTCACGCGAGCTGACCACCGCCGAAATCGGCGAGCTGTACGCCGCGGTCGGCCTGTAACCTGTGGCGATGGGAGTTGACAGATGACAGTCAGGGCGGTTCGCGGCGCGGTGCAGGTCGATTCCGGCGACCGGGACGCGATCCTCGAAGCCACGGCCGAACTGGTCACCGAGGTGATGTCGCGTAACGACCTCACCACCGACGACGTGATCAGCGTGCTGTTCACAGCGACGCCCGACTTGACCGCCGAATTCCCCGCGCTGGCCGCGCGCAAGATCGGCTTCCACGACGTGCCGCTGATCTGCGCCTCGGAGATCGCCGTGCCCGGCGCCATGCCCCGCGTGGTGCGATTGATGGCGCACGTCGAGACGGACCGGCCGCGATCCGAGATCCAGCACGTGTACCTGCGGGGCGCCGCTGCGCTCCGGCTCGACATCGCCCAATGAGGGTCGCGGTCCTCGGGACGGGCCTGATCGGGACGTCGGTCGCGCTCGCCCTGCGCGAGCGCGGCGTCGGCGTGTGGCTCGCCGACGAGGACCCGGAGGCGGCCAGGCTCGCGGCCAACCTGGGCGCCGGCGAGCCGCTGCCGGACAGCGCCCTCCGGGTCCACGCCGACGTGGCGGTGATCGCCGTGCCGCCGGCCGCGGTGGCGGCCACCCTGGCCGCCGCGCAGGCCCGCACCCTAGCCCGCTGCTACACCGACGTGGCCAGCGTGAAGCAGCTACCGGTGGCGCAGGCCCGGGCTAGAGGCTGCGACATGACCAGTTACGTGCCCGGGCACCCGCTGGCCGGCCGGGAGAAGCACGGTCCTGCGGCCGCCCGCGCCGACCTGTTCCTCGGCCGGACCTGGGCGCTGTGCCCGGCTCCCGAGACATCGGAGCAGGCCCTCGCGGCGGTCACGGCCCTGGTCCGGGAGTGCGGCGCGGTGCCGATGCGGACCGACGCGGCCGCCCACGACCGCTGGGTCGCGCTCGTCTCCCACGCTCCGCACCTGGTCGCCGCGGCCATGGCGGCCCGCCTCGAGGCCGCCCCGTCCGAGGCGCTCGACCTGGCCGGGCAAGGGCTGCGCGACGTGACCAGGATCGCGGCCGGGGATACCGGCCTGTGGACCCAGATCCTGGCCGCCAACGCCGAACCGGTGGCCCGGGTGCTGGCCGCGGTGGCCGCAGACCTGGCCGAGGCCGCCCGGATGCTGACCGACGGCGACCCCAAGTCGGTGGCCACGCTGCTTGATCACGGCCAGGTCGGCGTGGCCAGGATCCCCGGCAAACACGGCGGCGAGCCCCGCGAGTTCACCGCGGTCCAGGTCGTCATCCGGGACGAGCCCGGCGAACTGGCCCGGCTGTTCGACGCGGCCGGCGCGGCCGACGTCAACATCGAGGACGTCAGGATCGAGCACTCGCCCGGGCTGCCGGTCGGCGTGGCGGAACTGTCCGTCCGCCCCGCCGAGGCCGGAACGCTGCTGGACGCGCTGGAGGCCGGCGGGTGGCCGGTCCGCCGTTAGCGTTCCGGCACGGGCTCGTGCCCCGGTAGCATCGCACGGGTGAAGACTTCAGCCAGCCTGGACAGCGACCAGGAGAGCGATACGGCCAACGGGTCCAGGCTTGTCATCGCGATCGACGGGCCTTCCGGGGCGGGCAAGTCGAGCACGTCCCGCGGCGTGGCCATCGTGCTGGGCCTGCGCTATCTGGACACTGGGGCCATGTACCGGGCCCTGACCTGGTGGCTGCTCGAACGCGGCGTCGACACCAGCGACCCCGAGGTGGTGGCCGTGCTGGCCACCGGGCCGGTCATCGAGGTCAGCACGGACCCCCGGGCGCCGTGGACCCGGGTCGACGGCACCGACGTGTCCGAGGCGATCAGGACCCGCGAGGTCACCGCCACGGTCAGCGCCGTCGCAGCCGTCCCGCAGGTCCGCGCTCACCTGATCGCGATGCAGCGGCAGATCATCGCCAGCGCCCCGGGGATCGTGGCCGAGGGCCGCGACATCGGCACCGTGGTCGCGCCCGGCGCGCAGGTCAAGGTGTTCCTGACGGCCGACCGCACCGCCCGGGCCAGCCGCCGGGCCGCCGAGGCCAGCTGGTCCACCCGCGCTGACCAGGACCGGCGCGACCGGCTGGACGCGGCGCAGAGCGGGAAGGCCGCGGACGCGGTCGAGATCGATTCCACCGGGCTCGGCCTGGACGCGGTGGTCGGCATCATCGTCGGGCTGGTCCCAAGTTCCCTGCAGAAGAGCAGGTAATGATGCCGAACGAGGCTGCCCCCGTACCCGTTGTCGCCGTTGTCGGCCGGCCCAACGTGGGCAAGTCGACGCTGGTGAACCGGATCCTGGGCAGCAGGCAGGCGGTGGTCGAGGACACCCCGGGGGTGACCAGGGACCGGGTCGCCTATGACGCGCTCTGGAACGGCCGGGCGTTCACCCTGGTGGACACCGGCGGCTGGGAGCCCTCGGTGGAGGGCAGCGAGAGCCTGGCCGCCCGGGTCGCCGCCCAGGCCAGGGTGGCGGTGGATGCCGCCGACGCGGTGCTGTTCGTGGTGGACGCCACGGTGGGGGTGACCGACGCGGACGCCGCGGTGGCCAGCGTGCTGCGCCGCTCCGGCAAGCCGGTGGTGGTCGCGGCCAACAAGGTCGACGACACCCGGGCCGAATCCGAGGTCGCGGCGCTGTGGTCGCTCGGCCTCGGTGAGCCCGCCCCGGTCAGCGCGCTGCACGGGCGCGGCAGCGGCGACCTGCTCGACCTGGTGCTCGACGCGCTGCCGGACGCCCCCAAGGAGACCGACGCCGAGGCCGGGCCGCGCCGGGTGGCCCTGCTCGGCCGGCCCAACGTCGGCAAGTCCAGCCTGCTGAACAAGCTGGTCGGTCACGAGCGGGCGCTGGTCGACCCGGTGGCCGGCACCACCAGGGACCCGGTGGACGAGCTCGTCGAGCTCGGCGGCACCACCTGGCGGTTCGTGGACACCGCGGGCATCAGGCGGCGGTTCAGGGAGAACCAGGGCGCGGACTACTACGCGGCGCTGCGCACCGCGGGCGCGCTCGACCTGGCCGAGGTCGCCGTCGTCCTGATCGACGCGAGCGAGCCGCTCACCGAACAGGACCTGCGGATCGTCTCCATGGTCATCGAGGCCGGGCGGGCCCTGGTCATCGCCTTCAACAAGTGGGACATGGTCGACCAGGAGCGACAGCGGTACCTGGAGCGCGAGATCGACCGGCAGCTGCACACGGCGCGCTGGGCGCCCCGGGTGAACATCTCCGCCGCCACCGGACGGCACCTCGACCGGCTGGTGCCCGCGCTGGAGACCGCGCTGGAGGGATGGGAGACCCGGGTGCCCACCGGCAGGCTCAACGCATGGCTGACCGGGCTGGTCGCGGCGACTCCGCCGCCGGTGCGCGGCGGCCGCCAGCCGAAGATCCTGTTCGCCACCCAGGCCGGCGTCCGCCCGCCGCACTTCGTCCTGTTCTCCTCGGGATTCCTCGAGGCGGGCTACCGGCGGTTCATCGAGCGGCGGCTGCGCGAGGAGTTCGGCTTCGACGGCACCCCGGTCCAGGTCTCCGTCCGGGTCAGGGCCAAGCGGGAACGCTCAGGACGCCGCCCCGCCGCCCGAAGCGGACACCGGCGCTAGGCGTCCCGTACTCGACGAGGCCGCGGCCCGCCAGCTGGGGCGGATGAGCCACGTGATGTTCGGCGACCTGATCTACACTATGCCGCCCTACGTGACCTGTGATGAGGACCTCGCCCTGATCTGCCGCGGCGTGCTCGCCGCGGTCGAGGCGGTCACCTAGGACGCGAACGCGCCCGGCGGGGCGGCGGGGGAGGGGGTGGCGGTCGCGTCGGTCACCGGTTTGGCCCCCGCGGTGAAGCGGTCCAGGTCGCGGCCGTGCCGGACGCGCCCGGGCATCGGGTCCCCGGCCGCCCGCCGGGTGAGCGCGTCCACCGGGAGCGGGCCCGGACTCGCCGCCAGCACCAGGTTGCCGAACCGCCGTCCGCGCAGCACGGCGGCGTCCGCGATCAGGCAGGCGTACGGCAAGGCCGTCCGGGCCGTCGCGACCTGCGCCCGGGCGTGCGCGAGCGGCGGCCCGTCGGCCACGTTGGCCACGACGACGCCTGCGCCGCGCAGCACACGCCGGGCCGCGGCCCAGAACTCCGCCGAGGTCAGGTGGGCCGGCGTGCGCCCGCCCGCGAACACGTCCGCGATCACCACGTCGAACCGGGCTTCCGGCAGCCGCTCCAGTTCCGCGCGGGCGTCGCCGACGCGCACCCGGACCTTGGCGTTCAGGGGCAGCTGTTGCCGGATGAGGTCCACCAGCGCGGCGTCCACCTCGACGGCCAGCTGCGGCGAGCCCGGCCGGGTCGCCGCCACGTAGCGGGCCAGCGTGAGGGCTCCGGCCCCCAGGTGCAGCACGCGCAGCGGCTGCCCCGCGGGCGCAGCCGCGTCGATCACGTGCCCGATCCGCCTGACGTACTCGAAGTCCAGGTAGCCGGGGTCCTCCAGGTCCACGTGCGACTGCGGCACCCCGTCGATCAGCAGCATCCACGCCGCCCGCCGGTCGGCGTCCCGCAGCAGCTCGGTCCTGCCCGGTTCCCTCCGTCGCGCCATACCGCTCATTATCGGTGCGGCGTGGAGACTAGGGTCGGGCCCGGCGTCAATCGGGTGGCGGCTCGATGGAACCGGCCCGGATGTGCGAGGCTGTGTAGGTACTTCAATGCCGCAGGAGGTCCGCATGGCCGTCGAGCAATCTGGAGCCGAGGCGTCGCCCGCCCCCGAGGCCGCCGAGGAGGAGGCCAGTCCGCATGCGGAAGCCGCCAAGCCCGACCTTGACGAGATGAAGCGCAAGTTCCGCGAGGCGCTTGAGCGTAAGCGCGGCTCGCACGCTAGCGCCGAGAGCGCTGACCACACCGGCAAGGTGCACGGCTCTCACGGCCCTGCGGCCAGCCGCCGTTCCTTCCGTCGCAAGAGTGGAGGCTAGCCTCCAGGGATGGCGCCCTCAGGGATGGCGCGGAGCCAGGTGCGGTCGTCGGTGAGGTAGCGGTCCAGGCATAGCCCCGCGTCGGCGAGCATGGCCGCCAGTTCGGTCTCGTCCAGGTGCCTGGCCGTGAAACTCCGCGCGCACCGTCTCGGCGCCGCGGACGTGCGCCAGCATCTCCGGCGACTCGTCGACGGCGACGACCGGGTGGCCGAGCGCGACCAGCGGATGGGCGATCCGCCCGGCCCCGCATCCCAGCTCAAGGACGGCGGCCCCGTACCCGCCCGTTTAGGGGGAGGAGCACGGTCGGCCCCTCCGTCGGCTCTGGCATGACGCATCCCGGATTTCCGCCCTGCCGCGGAATTGTTTCTCGCAATTGCGTGGCAATGTGTTGCCACCCGGAGGCTTATCCAAAACCCGGCTTCTCTCATGCATCGTCGCAGGTCAGGAGCCTGGGGAAGGGGAGTTTTGCATAACGCTCCCGGTATCGATAATCGCCATGGTATCCCATATGGGATTGCATGCCATCCCCCAGAATTGGCCGCCGGGCCTCCCGTCGTGGGGACACATCTGTCTCGGGACACTTCTGTCTAGTTGGCCTCATAAAGAGCCGTTGAGCTTGTCCTCGCTCGTGGCGGCCTGCGAGCCGCGCGGCTGCGCGGCTAGGCGCCGACGGCCTCCGAGAAGCGCCGCACCGCTCCGATCTGCGGTTCAGCCTGCGGACGCGTCCCGGCCGGCCGACCGGATCCGCGCCCGCCCGGGCGTGCCGGGGCCGAGAGGAAACGTAATCTCCGCTGAGCGGCGATTCCCCCACCACCCCCCACCACCGCGATGACTGGCGGACGACATTCCCAGCCGGATTTTCTGAGTCGGCGCGCATTTACGACTATCTGCTTAGCAGGAAGGGCAATTATCTGACCGGCGGAGATGACATCGCCATCCATCTGCCGAACGTTCGCCAGGCGTTTGTTTCCGACAGCACGCGGTGCCTTTTCTGATTAGCCAAGAGGGAATCCTCCTGCTGGCCGATGTCGGCGCCGGGGACCCTTAGGATGTGGTATGCGCTATAGGCCCCTGGGACAGTCGGGACTGCTGGTGTCGGTCGTCGGGCTCGGCTGCAACAACTTCGGCAGCCGCGTCGGCGTGGACGGGACGCGCGCGGTGGTGGACGCGGCCATCGACGCCGGGATCACTCTGTTCGACACCTCGGACACATATGGCGGGCCCGGAGGATCGGAGCGTGCCCTGGGCGAGGTCCTCGGCACGCGCCGCGACCAGGTCGCCCTGGCCACGAAATTCGGCGGCAAGGGCGTGGACATGGGCTACGGGCCGGCGGCCGGCGCCAAGGGCGGACGCTCCTATATCCGGCGAGCGGTCACCCAGTCGCTACGCCGGCTGCGCACCGACTACATCGACCTGTACCAGCTGCACGTCCCGGACCCGGTGACCCCGGTCGAGGAGACCCTCGCCGCGCTGCACGAGCTGGTCGCCGAGGGCAAGGTCAGGTACGTGGGCCACTCGAATTTCTCCGGCTGGCAGCTGGCCGACGCCGCGCACCTCGCGGCGCGGAACGGACACACGCCGTTCATCTCCGCGCAGAACCACTGGTCCCTGCTCGAGCGCCAGGCCGAGGCGGAGGTCGTCCCCGCGGCCAGGCACTTCGGCCTGGGCGTGCTGCCGTTCTTCCCGCTCGCCAACGGCCTGCTGACCGGAAAGGTCAGGCAGGGCCAGGAGATACCGGCCGGGACCAGGCTGGCCGCGCGCCAGAGCTACGTGACCGAGGAGAAGCTGGCCAAGGTCGAGGCGCTCATCGCCTGGTCCCAGGCGCACGGCGTCACCCTCCTGGAGACCGCGATCGGCGCCTTGGCCGCCCAGCCGGGCTGCTCGTCGGTGATCGCCGGGGCGACCAGCGCCGAGCAGGTCAAGGCCAACGCGGCCGCCGCGGAATGGACCCCCACCGCCGCCGAACTGGCTGAGATCGACGCCATCGCGCCCCCGCCAGCCGCGTCCTAGCCCCCGGCCACGGCCGTCTTGTACAGGGCCGCGGCGTTCGCGCCGAGCACGGAGGAATACGAGATCTGGGGGGTATAGCCGCCCTGCTGATACCCGCCGATGACGCCGATCACCATGCCCTGCCCGGTGCTCTTGTTGACCTTACTCAGGAACGGCCCGCCGCTGGTCCCGTCCGTGTAGCCACCGCAGTCGAACTCGAGCTGGTCGGCCATCGGCTCCGTGAGCCGGTTCTGGCAGGTGACAGGCTGGTCCGAGGCGTTCGGATATCCGATCACCTGCACCAGCTGGCGGCTAGCCGGTGTGCCGGTGGCGAGCTTTTCCGCCCCGGTCTCGTCCTCGATCGGCACGCTGGAGCCGGGCTGGCTGATCCGCAGGAAGGCGAAGTCGTCGTCCGGGTTGGACGAGGAGTTCCACGCCTGGTCGACGTAGACCTTGGTCACCGTCCACACGCCGTACGGCGTGTGGCCGTTGTCGTACCCGGGCACGAAATCGACTGTGCCCGAGGTGCTGGTCACGCAGTGGGCGGCGGTGATCGCGAGGTCGCCGTCCGGGCTGTCGATCACGCTCGCCGTGCAGAAATGCTGGCCCAGCCTGCCCGCGGACGCGGTGAACAACACCCCGACCGCCGGAGTGCCGGCGAACGCCTGGCCGCCCGAGGTGGAGGCCAGATGCCGAACGGCCCGCACGAAGCCGGTGGCGAGATTGCTGGCCGCGCCGTTGGCCGGGATCAGCGTGACGACCGCGCCGACGGCGAGCGCGCTGACCAGGGCCGCCCTGGTGGGTGACCGGGCGATCCAGTGGGCCCGCTCGCGCGGGCTGCTATGACCGGCTGGCTCGTTATCTTCGTCGCGGACGTCTGGGCGGCGCCTGGCTCGCCGCCCCTCTCGCACCAGCACCTGCCCTGGTCACCCGCCTCATTTGTCCGGGATTCGGTGGCTTTGGGGTTTTTGTGACGCGACTTCGATACTTAATTGTGATCGACAAGGTGTGACCTTACCAGAGGTAAAAGCTCCAAACTTGGTCAGAAGTCACCAGGCTGAGCTGGGGATTCCCTGTGACCTGGCTGTACGCCCGCGGATCCCGGTTGGCGATGGTGGCCCAGTCGCTCGCGCTCACCAGTGATCGTGCACCGCGGCGCGGAAGTACTTGTCGTACAGCCCCTCGATCGCGTCGAGTTCGGCCTGCGGCAACGGCGGCAGGCTCCCGGCCTCGGCGTTCTGCCGGGCCTGATCGGTGCTGCGGGCGCCGGGGATCACGGTCGTCACCCCCGGTTGCTGGATCACCCACCGAAGTGCCCACTGAGCAGGGCTGCACTGAGCCGCAGGGCCCTGGCCCGGCCATGCCCCGGTGATGGCCGCGAACTCCGCCGCGGCGTCGACGCCGGCCTCCAGGCCTACGCCGGAGAACGTCTCGCCGACGTCGAACGCCTCGCCGTGGGCGTTGTAGCTGCGGTGGTCGTCGGGGGCGAACGTGGTGTCCCTGGTGTACCGGCCGGACAGCAGCCCGGACGCGAGCGGCACCCGGGCGATGATGCCGACTCCGGCCGCGGCCGCGGCCGGCAGCACCTGATCGAGCGGCTTGCGCCGGAACGCGTTCAGGATGATCTGCACGCTGGCCACGGCCGGACGCGCAATTGCGGCCAGCGCCTCCGCGCAGGTTTCCACACTCACCCCGTACGCCGCGATCCGCTCCTCGGCGACCAGTATGTCGAGCGCGTCGTAGACGGCGTCGGAGGAGAAGACCGGGGTCGGCGGGCAGTGCAGCTGGACCAGGTCGAGCCGGTCGGTGCCCAGGTTGACCCGGGACCTGTCCGTCCAGGCGCGGAAGTTCTCCAGCGTGTAGTGCTCCTCGGACTGCTCGACCCGGCGCCCCATCTTGGTCGCGACCGTGATGCCCTGCCCGGCGTTGCCGGCCAGGAAGCGCCCGATGACGCGCTCGCTGCGCCCGTCACCGTAGACGTCGGCCGTGTCGAAGAACGTGACCCCGGACTCGACCGCCGCCTGCAGCACCGCCATCGCGTCAGCCTCGGACACGTTTCCCCAGTCCGCACCGAGCTGCCATGTGCCGAGTCCGACGACCGAAACCGGTCTGCCTGTCCTGCCGAGAATCCGCTGTTCCATGGATCGCGATCTTACTAACGACGGCCTGGCCCTAGCCGTCGGCCAGGGTTTCGGCGACGTTACGCTGAATCCATGAGAGCAGCGGTGTACTCCGAAACCGGGAAAGCGGCTGACGTCCTCCACGTCGAGGAGATCCCCCGGCCCGAGCCGGGACCGGGCGAGGTCCTGGTCCGGGTATACGCCTCGGGCATCAATCCGACCGACTACAAGGCCCGGTCCGGTGCCGTCCCGCGCCCCATCGACGAATTCCAGATCCCGCACCAGGACGGCGCGGGGGTCATCGAGGCGGTCGGCCCTGGGGTGGACCCCGGTCGCGTCGGCCAGCGGGTCTGGCTGTTTCTCGCGGCGGCCGGCCGCCGGTGGGGGACCGCCGCCGAGTACACCGTGGTGCCCGGGCGGCAGGCGGTGCCGTTGCCGGACGGCGCGTCGTTCGAGCTGGGCGCCCAGCTAGGCGTGCCGGCCATGACCGCGCATTACTGCCTGTTCTGCGACGGCCCGGTGAACGGCCAGACCGTACTGGTGGCCGGAGGTGCAGGATCTGTCGGTCACTTCGCCATTGAATTGGCCAAACGGGCCGGGGCTCGTGTCGTCACGACCGTGAGCAGCCCCGAGAAGGCGGCGCTGGCCGAGGAGGCAGGCGCGGAGGAGGTGGTGAACTACCGCTCGCCGGATGCCGTGGATCAGATCAAGGCGTTCGGTCCCGTCGACCGGGTCATCGAGGTGGCGCTCGGCGCGAACCTCAAGCTCGACCTGGCGGCGGTCAGGTCGCACGGCACGATCGTGACCTACGCGGCCGAGGCCGCCGACCCGGTGCTGCCGATGCGGGCCTGCATGTCGGCGAACCTCACCCTGAAGTTCGTCCTGCTGTACGGCGTACCGATGGCCGCGCTCGAGAAGGCGGCCGCCGACATCACCGCCGCCCTGGCCGCGGGCGTATTTACCGGCTTGCCCGTGCAGAAGTTCCCGCTGGCCGACATCGCGGCGGCACACGAGGCCGCCGAGAGCGGCGTCCTTGGCAAGGTCGTCGTTATCCCGTAGCAGCAGGGCAACGCCGATCGAAGTGCCGTGCCTGCCGAAGGAGTGCCCGTAAACGGCGCGCGGGCGGGGTCGCGGGCCAAAGGCTACTTCCCCGGGAGGCTACTTCTTGGGGAAGACCCCGGTGTGGCCGGTTCCGTCCCAGAAGACCTTCGTGCCGATCCGGTCGCGGCGGCCGCTGCCATCACACCGACGGCAGCGCCGGTACCCGCCCTGTAGATGCCACCGAAGTGCCTGCCGGACATATTGCAGGTAGGACACTTCCTGAGCGGATGGATGCGCGTCGAGACGATGTAGCTGACGGCAACAATGGCAATAATTACCACGACTACCATGCTGGCACTCCTTACTGACCTCACGCCGGAACCGCCCGTAGCCCTGTACCGCCTTACACACGGGCCGGGTACCGCGACTCCGGCGAGAGTTGACCACCGCCGCGGGTACCAGGGTTGGATCTCACCCCCAGTACCGACTCACTAGCACAGAGTAATACACTCTGGTTGGATATGTGAAGGAATTTTGTCATGACGGTTACCGTAATGAGCGTGATTACCTCATTTTGACTGCCGTATCACAGAAGTCACCTGATTTTGACTGCCGTATCACAGAAGTCAGCGGTATGCGCTCAGGCCTAGCTTCATCGCGAGGCCGATCCCGCACAGGCTGACGACGACCCGGAACGGCCCGGCGGGCACCTTCCTGGCAATCTTCGGGCCGATCCAGCCGCCACATAGGAAGCCCGCCGCAAGCGGCGCCACAAGCGCCCACCTAACATCACCGAACAACGCGAAGCATATTGCGGCCATGGCATTCGCCATGCCGGAAACGGCGTTCTTCACCGCGTTCACCCTGACCAGTGATTCGCTAATCATCATGCTGAGCACCACGAGCAGCATCACGCCCGCGGCGGCACCGAAGTAACCCACGTACATCGCGACCGCGAAGAGCGCCGCGCCCTGACCCAGGCGGCTCCTGCCGTCCGCGGTCGGGGAGAGCCTCTTGATCCTGGGCTGGACGAGGAGGACCAGCGAGGCGCTGCCGATCAGCACCGGCACAACGACGGTGAAGGTGCTCGCCGGCGTCAGCAGCAGCACGATCGCCCCGGCTGCGCCGCCGAGCGCCGTAATGATCCCGAGCCGGAGCACGCGCTGCCCCTGGCCCTCCAGTTCTGGTCGGGAACCGGCCACCGACCCGGCCCCAGTGAGCACGAGCGAGACGGTGTTGGTCATGTTCGCGCTGAGCGGCGGCACCCCGAGCGCGAGCAGCACCGGGTAGCTGACCAGCGAGGCGATGCTCACCACCGTGCTGAAGATGCCGCCGAGTGTTCCGGCGGCAAGCAGCACGAGCACCTCAGAGAATTTCATCCCAAGCCCAGCATCGCGCAGCCCCCTCCCGTCCCACACCTCCAGATGCCGCAGGCAGATGTGATCCGCATCGCATCGCATCAGACCTACCCACCCACCCCGCCCCATCCCGCACCACCCCAGCCCCAGCAGTTACACCCCCCCGGTCAATGAATGTGGCGCTACGGAAGAGTCAGAGCGTCACATTCATTGAATCGGCGGAGCCTGAGGCAGAGCCCGGAAACGCCAGCGCATAGCAAGAAGGATCGGCGGAGCCCTCAGAGTCCCAGTGTCAGGGCAAAAGCGGCAGGCGGGGCGTTTAGATGCTAAGGAAGCAGCGCAAGCAACACCTCCCGGCTGCAGTCGCGGGCGCCGTCCCGCCGCTGTCTGCTGTTGAAGCTAAAGCTCAGGAGTTTATGATCTTGATCAACAGATAGCTCAGGTCAGGAGCGAGCGTGACGACAGTGGCGCGGTTGCGGGCTCTGGTGACCGTGGCGGACGCGGGGTCGGTGCGGACGGCGGCGCGGCGGCTGACAGTCACCGAGTCAGCGGTATCCGCGGCGCTGTCCGCGCTGGCCCGCGAGGTGCGGGTGCCGCTGGTCGAGCGGGATGGCCGGGGCCTTCGCCTGACCGCCTCCGGCCAGGCCTATTCCGTCTACGCCCGCGCCATCCTCGGCCTGCACGAGGAGGGGCTCGCCGCCGCCCGCGGCGACCGCGACCCGGAGCGCGGCCGGGTGCGGGTCGCCGCGACCAGCACCGCGGGCGAGTACCTGCTGCCGGCCGCGCTCGCCTCGTTCATCGCCCACCATCCGGCCGTCGACCTCCGCCTGGAGGTGGGCAGCAGCGAGCGGCTGTGGGGCTTGTTCGCCGCGCACGAGGCCGACCTGGTGATCGGCGGCCGGCCGCCCGGCCACGTCGGTGACGCCGTGGTCCGCGCCGTCCGCCCGAACATGCTCGTCGTCGTCGCGGCGCCGCAGGTAGCGACGGGATTCGAGATCGGCCGCACCACCTGGCTGCAGCGCGAGACCGGATCGGGCACCAGGGCCACCGGTGAGGCGCTGCTGTCCGGCCTGGACGCCGACCCGCCCCGGCTCACGCTGGGCTCCGGCGGTGCCACCCTCGCCTGCGCCGCGGCGGGCCTCGGCGCCACCCTGGCGTCCAGGGACGCGGTCTCACGGCAACTCCGGCACGGCGAACTCGTCGAGGTCGCGGTCCCCGGCACGCCGCTGCGCCGCCCGTGGAACGCGGTAACCCACGGCCGCCAGCCGGGCGCCACCGCGCTGCTCGTGCGGCACCTGCTCGACCGCGAGGGGTGGCGCACACCCAGGGCACGCACCACGGCCCGTTCGGCATAATTAAGGCTTTAATCAAGTAAGAAGCAAAACACTTGATTGTTATTTAAAGATTTACCACCCATCATCGGTATTGAGGTCGGACAACGTGATGGGAGACCGGTATGGCAGAACGCTGGAGCGCGGGAGTTCTCCACTACGCGGAGATGGGCTACTGGCAGCCGGACTACGTGCCAAAGCCGTCCGACGTGCTCGCGGCCTTCCGTGTCACGCCGCAGCCGGGGATTCCGCCCGAGGAAGCGGGTGCAGCGGTGGCCGGCGAGTCGTCGACGGCCACCTGGACGGTGGTGTGGACGGACAGGCTAACCGCCTATGAGCACTACCAGGCCAAGTGCTACAGCGTCGAGCCGGTGCCGGGCATCGACGGCCAGTACATCGCCCGCATCGCCTACGACCTGGATCTGTTCGAGGAAGGTTCGGTCGCCAACCTTACTTCCTCGATTATCGGCAACGTGTTCGGGTTCAAGGCGCTGAAGGCGCTGCGGCTAGAGGACATGCGCATCCCGCCGCATTACGCCAAGACCTTCCAGGGTCCTGCGCACGGCATCGTGATGGAGCGCGAGTACCTGAACAAATACGGCCGTCCGCTGCTCGGCGCGACCGTGAAGCCGAAGCTCGGGCTTTCGGCGAAAAACTATGGCCGCGTGGTCTACGAGGCGCTACGGGGCGGCCTCGATTTCACCAAGGACGACGAGAACATCAACAGTCAGCCGTTCATGCGCTGGCGTGACCGGTTCCTGCACAGCATGGAGGCGGTCAAC
>Ga0209040_10002455_pt1 | contig 14552 bp, 17 predicted proteins | sample BogFormECP12_OM3_FD_188240 | JGI IMG/M metagenome (GOLD analysis project Ga0209040, IMG submission 188240) | Bog forest soil microbial communities from Calvert Island, British Columbia, Canada - ECP12_OM3 (SPAdes) (version 2) | ecosystem: Environmental > Aquatic > Freshwater > Wetlands > Bog ...
TGTGGTCACGTACTTGAAAGGCACAATCCAGCCATTCGCGTCGGTCGATTTCTCCCACTGATCGATGGGCTGATCTACCTTGGAGATTTCGATCTTGAATAGGTTGTGGGGCGGCAGAACACGCTTCTCGCTCTTCTTCTCTTGGAAGAGAGTCGCCAACAGGCTGCCGTTGTTGATGACATCCTTCACGTTCTCGATGTCGGAGACAGCTTGAAGGATATCAGGAACGCCGAATCCCGCTTCGCCTTCGCGGTCGGTGTCCACCAAAACAACCGCACCTTCACCGCCAGAGGGGAAGAAAATTTTCAGGGCAGGCTTGGACTCCTGCTTGCCGTCGATTACGCGGTAGCCTTCGATGTAGTTACCCTTGTTGTCCTGCGGCTTATCCTCGGTGACGATCTTGTAGTTCGTCAGACGGATGCTCATTTTGGCGGGCTTCCAGACGAATTCGTTTTCGTCGCCGGGGTGCTTCGGGTCGCTCGCTTTGTGATCGTAGGGGGTGGTGTATTCCAGTTCCAAGGATTCGATTTCCTTCAAGGAACCATCGGCCTTCGCACCTTCGATCTGACTAGCCTTGAAGGGAAACGCTTCCGATACGTCTTTCGCCAAGAAAATCTTGCGGAGATTGTACCCACCAGCCATCAATGCTTCTGGGCCGTACTCGGGGCGGTCGCCCATCTTCTGCTCGAACTGGTTCTCCAGATCAGCGGCGTGTACACGAGCGTATTGTGCCTTGGTGATCTGCTCCTCATGCGTCAAATCTGCACGCAGTTTGAAGGTGTCGAGATACTGCACCATTTCGGCGTTGTTCGGATCGAGAGACTCATCCAAGTCTTTCAGAACGGCCTCGATCTGCGAGGCGACCTTCGCGGTCGGCACCTTGCCGTAGACGATGACGTACTGGTTACTGCCCTCTTGAACTTCACGAGCCCACCAGATGCGGTCGGCATAGGCGAAGGCGGCGAGCGTCTGCTTCTTCGTCCAATGCTTATCTTTCCCAGCGTTATCGAACTCCGCACGGTATGGCGGCACGCAGCCGACCAACAGGAGTACGAACATCAGGGCAATTGCGGCGGTTAGGGAGCGGAGCGATTTCATTGCGTCACCTTCTTGGAAGTCTTGAACGTGCCGAGGAATTGAAGTGCTTCCGCTGGAGGCATCTTCTGGATTTCAGCCAGCTTCTCGGGGTGGTTGGTAAAATACGTTTCGATGTTCTTGCGTTCATCGGCGGTGAATGCGCGGTTGTACTGATCCACCAAGTACGGAGTTGCGCCCATTACCATACCGCCCTGATTGCCCCGCAGACCCTTCTCGAAGGCCCGCTGAGCGATTTCTTTGATCTCTTCGCTGTGAGCGTTGAGCCACTCCATCGTCGGTTTCGCACCACCGAGAAGCGTTGGGTTGTAGTGCAAAGCGTAGGTCATGCGGAAGACCGAGTTGTTATCGCCACGGATGTTGTTCGTTGCGCCCCACCACATCGGGTCCGAATAGAACTCGGGGATGGTAACGTTCATGAAAAACGTGAGCATATCGGCTTTGATCGTCTCGATCTGTTTGTGGTAGTACAGGAAGTTCGAATCGTCAAGCGACAGATTGCCCTCGAAGTTGAACTTGACCGTATCCTTCTCGTACTGATCCCAATCGAATCCGTAGTAGATTTCGGCCAACTCGCGGAGGTCCTTCGTATACCCGTGGGACGGCAGGTCTGTCGTGTCTTCGGGAGACAGCACAGACGGCATGTCGGCCATCAGTTCCACGTCGAACGCTTCGCTCATGGGGAACTTCTCGAAGTTGATATTGCCATGCACCATTTCGTGTTGCATGATGTACGGGATGGTGTGAACGTAATCGGTCATCCACGCTTCGGGGTTGTAATAGATGACGCCCGTGTTAAGCCACGTGACGCCAAGGATGCCGCCGAGGGGCGGGTTGTAGCCAAGGTGCAGTTCACGAGGAATGAAATCGCTGACCTTGCTGGGCTTCGGCAGTCGATGCAACTCGCGGAAGGTGATGCCATATCCCGGGACTTGTTCATCAAGCTGGGCAATTAGCTCTTCCTTCTTGATCCCGAGCTTCGCGGCTCGAACCTCGATGGACCGCTCAGCGACCTTCTGGTAGAACGCATTGTCGCGCTCAGCAGCGATGACGGTGAGCCTCGTAAGGGTGTCCACGACGAGCTTCATCTGGGCTTCGCTGACAAAATACTGGTCACAGAGGGACGTGTAGCGATAGGTGCCATCGGGCTGTTTGTAGGCGTGATCGATGATAATCTTCAGCTTGGTAGGATTCTCAGTGACGCTGCTCGTGCTCACCACGTCGGTCACGACGGAGTAACTGTCGGAGCCGGGGTCGAGAGTCTTCATACCTGAGCCGCCCTGATTGCAAGCCCACGTCGCTTGGAAAAGATGTTCGTACTCTTGGTGCTGCTTGAGTGGGTCGGTAGCGTACTGTTGGATGCCCTTCGGGAAGAAGAAAGGCTGTTCGGTCGGTGTGTTTTGGCCGAAGGCGGACACGGCCAGAAGGAGAAACGGCACTACGAGTTGAAGAACTCTGTTAAACTTCATTGATCCCCCGCAAACTTACGTGAGTCGCATATTACTACAATACTCAAGTTCCCGAAAGTTGGCAAACACAATCGTTAGCGATTTTGCCACTATTTATTTGATTACTTCAATCGAAAAACCAGCTATCGCGCATTCCTGCCGCTCTTGCTCGACGTAAAGCTCTTTCATTTCCCTAAACCACATGACGAACTTGCCGTCTTTGTACTCAGCGCGGTAGCCGCGTTTCTTGGCAAGCTCGTTGTTGTTGAAAGTCACCAGCGCCTTCACGATCACCATCGGGCTTCGAGCCAGTTCCAACACTTTGTCCAGCGGGTACTGGTCGAGCATCTGCATCATGCTAACCGCATCGAATGCCGCCCGATGAGGAAACGGGTTTGGTAGCATCCCATGATCCACGGGCATGTAAGCGAGTTTACGGGTGTACCATCTGGGTAGGGGGAGATCGGTTAGGGTGTCGATCCAGAGCTTGCCGGGGTCGGAATCAAAGTTGTAACGGTCGGCCCACGCCTGCATAAACCCCTTGTCGAACTTGAGACCATTGTGGGCACAGACGGTCTCGGCGGCTTGATACCAGAGGAAGAACTGCTTGGCGGCTTTGAGATCGTCGATACCGTACTTAGTCGAGAGTTCGGGCATCTTAGGGAATCGTTCGACGATTTCGGTTTCCCACGGAGCGGTGCCGGGGTTGACTAGATACCCCATGACCTTGACAGGCTGGCGCAGATCAGTATCCCACTGAGTCATTCCCACTTCGGTGATATGATGGACGGCTGGGTCCCCGCCAGTGGTCTCGAAGTCTAGGCCAAGGATCAACATCAGAGCGTGTCCAGAGCCAAACCGAGTTGCTTCTTCAAGGCGGTCTTCGCCTTGTACTGCTCGTTTGATTTAGCCCGATTCTTCGCCATCTTCTTGTCTAACGCCGCCTGCGGGTCGATACCACGTTCGTAGGCGTAAGCGTAGACGTTCAGCATACAATCGGCGACTTCGCCCTCATCGGACTCGGGCGCTGCACCAGCGTCGAATCGACGGATGTGCTGGCTTACGGACAGGTTGACGGCGGTTTGAATTTGCGATGGGGAGAGACCTGCGGCGAGGCCAAGTTCAACGGCTTCTTCTACAACGGCGAGTGCGCGGCCCTTCGGTCCCGACCATTCGGGGAAGACCTGTCGTACCCACGTTCCAACTGTTTCTGGAGTTTCCATGATCCATTGTACCACGGCCTCTAATGGGGGCGGTTTGACCCGCCCCCAAACCTTGGAGGGAAGGATGCGGTTTACAAATCCTCTACGTCGTCGAGGCGAGCTTCTTCGGCTCCAGCCGCCACACCCGACAGTAAGGCTTTCCACTCTTGGAGAGTCAACTTCTTGCCGAGACGCCCCTTGAGAATCTTGCCGTCTTCCTTGGTGAACTTCTCAGCCGCCGCCTTGACTTCAGCGACAAGCTCAGGGTTCTGTTTCCAGCGGGCCTTTTGCGAGATGCGCTGGAACTGATAGCCGAAAGCACGATCTGGATCATGCTTCATCACGATGTCAATGTCGTAGACGCTGACGTTCGGATTGTCTTCGACCATTTCGTCGATCAAGTGCGAGACCGCACGATAGTTGGAACGGGTCAGGTCAACGTACTGGACTTCCCACTCGATGACCGCGCCCTTGTCGTAGCCGCCCGTCTTGGAGTCCGCATTGGTGTAGCGGATAACGAGGGCTGCAACGTGCAACTCGCCATCCTCACCCAGCTTCGCGCAGCAATAGCCTGCGTCGGGCGAGTTAGCGGGAGTCAAACAGCGGGCGGTCAACTTCTTGCCCGGAAGTTCGACGAAGTGATTCTTCGCGCTCTTCGGTTTGATGAATGGCAGCAACGCGAAACGCACGGCCTTACCCTTTTCGGAAGGGCGGCAGCGGTTCAGCATGTTCGGACGTGTGGCGAGCTTGTCGTCGCCGAACTCTACGTCCAGATCATCCTCGTCGGCTGCGGCGGCGGGAGCGTTACCCTTGGTGCCCTTGTGCCCTGCGGCGGCTGCCTTTGGAGTCGGCTCGTCGAGTTCGTCTTCGGTGACGGTCTTTGTTTTCGCGGGAGCAGTTGCAGCAGCGGCTTGCGGCTGTGCTACTGGTGTGGCTTGGGGTTGCGCTGCGGGTGCGGCTACAGCGGCCTCGGCGTCCGCGAGTGCTTTTGCGGCGGCTGCGGCTGCGGCACGGGCCTTTGCAACAGCATCGGATACAACGGGTTTTACATCAGCTAGTTCGTCTTCTTGGAATTGATTCACGGTGTTTGTTCCTCTCAGGTCGATTTTTATTTATTTGTTCTTACTTTACGACTTCCTGCTTACGCAGGTCTCCGAGCGTGATGAATTTGACTTTGCGCTTGGCATTCGTCATTTTGACCTCGCCCGTAAAGGGTATCTTTCGTCTAATACCCGATTTGTGGCGAATGGAGAACTTGCCAAAAGAATTTAGTTTCAGTTGGAATCCATTCACCGCAAGATTGTTCAACAGGGTGTGTTCCAGTTCAGCGACCACCACGTTGATGATGTGTTCGGCTTCTTTTTTCGTCGGAAGATTCAACGTCTGTTGAACCCGTACTGTCAACTCGTCGCGGCCAGCTTTTGATTTGCCTGTAGACATGCGAGAAATTCCTCTTCATGTCTTAATACTGGATTTCAGGGTTTTATTGGGAAAAAAGAAAAGCCGCCCAGAACGGGCGGCTCTGACTTACAGGATCGAGCGATCCTTAGAACACCAGTTTGAGACCAACGGAACCATTGCCGCCGCTGATGCGGGCGGAACCGATGGATGGCACTGACGCAATGGACGAGTTCAACGAAAGCTGCTGAGTCAAGCGAAGGCTGCCCTTCTTTGTCAGGTAGATTTCGTTGTTCAAATCCACGGTACGCTGGTTGGTTGCCGAGCGGCCCGGGAGTTCGTACATGGCTGTAACGCGGTCGCGGCTGAACTGGAAGCCGCCGCCAACGAGAGGAACAAACGTGGTCGTCTGAAGATTCGGAATCAAGCTACGGTAATTGCCGTTGATGACCTGATCCTTGTAGAAGGCACCGGTGCCGACCAACAGCTTACCGAACTTCAGATAGCCCGTGCCCGTGACTGTTGCGGCGAAGGCGTTTGCATTGACCTTACCGAAAGCACGGAAATCCGCCGTCTGGAAATTTGCGTCCAGATTCAGAAGCAGGTGCTTTGAGTTGACCTCAACGCCTGCGCCGACGATGTAGTTGGGGTTGTGGGCGGTGACTGTGCCCGAGCCGTTAAACGTAGACGAGGCACCGACGCCAGCATCGACATAAGGCTTGATTTGTGAAAACGCGGAACCGACCATGAGGACGAGAGCCGCAAGGACTACTAGAATTGACTTTCTCATTCTTTGATTCTCCTCGGGGAATATGTCCCCACTTACATACTACTGGGTTTCCCAGATTTTGGCAAGCTTGAGGGCACAGATGTAGGGGTCGCTTTTGTGCAATCGCCACCTTGAAAGCTCAACAATACTGTCAAAAACGCACCCTATGGGGAGCCGTAATTTTTTCAACATATTGAATTCTCGGGGCTTAAACTTGCCTATTTTCCGGGCCGCGTACTCATCCCCTTCCCGAGCAAAGACGTAGACCACCAGTTCTTTGTACAGGGAATTGAGACGCAAATTGGGGTTCATTCCCCGTGGAAACCACGTCAGGTGGTTGTTCCACGGGTGCGGCCAAAACTTGAACGGCGGGGGTTCGGGGCCTGTCAATAACCACGCGGCAGCCCAAATCGCTGCGTAGATATCGTCCACTTCTTTGTGGACACTCAGGTCACTCATCATTCGCACCATTGCATCGCCGAACTTCTCCACCGAAGCGCGGGCAGGCCGCTCCAGTTCGAGTAGCCCTGCGGCGAAACGAACAATGGCGTTAGCCCCATCGCTGCCCTTAGTGATCGGAGCGAGAGCCCAGATGCCGACGTTTGCTTTTACTTTGGAGGACAGGTCGATGTCGCGAGAACGGTCAACTCGAAGCAGGGAGGGCTCATCTTTGCCCAGCACCATCTCGTCCTGAACAGTTTCGGCATCGACGCATTTGAGCTTGAAATGATTTTCTTCCTCGCAGCTTTCCGTGCAGAAATGTGCGTGAGATAGATAGCGTTCCGCGAAACGAATTTGTGCCAGATCGTCCCCGACAAGAATGTTGTGCTGTTTGGGGGTTGGCTTTTCGAGGAGCAGGGGCGTCGAAGGATCGCCCGATACCCTAACGCCCGTCCTCAGTTTTCCTTGTGTAGCCACAAGGTAATGATACCACGATTACAGCTTTTTGACTGCGGCTTCCGCGTCGGCCTTGAGCTTTGCGATCTCAGCCTTGGCTTTTGCTTCCGCACCAAGCAGCTTCGACCACGCCTTGTGCCCGAAAGCACCCACGACAGCGGCGGCTACGGAGTACCAAGTTGCGAAGTCTTTTGCGATTGCAGTGATGTTAATGGACATGGGTAAGTCCCTCCTACTTAGGGTAGGATAGTCGGGTTTTTTGGGGGTCGGGATGATCCCAATACCTGTAAACGAGGTACAAAACAACGGCGGTAAACGTGGTCTGGGCGGCATACCAGCAAAGAAGGAATGGAGCGTGCTCTGAATGTGCCAGCACACCGTTGTTGACTTGAATGAGGAAGTTAAGCCAGCAGGTACTTTTGCAGAAATCCCGGGTGTGTTTGCGGCGATGGATACGACGGAACAGGACGACATACATCCAAATCGCCATGACCATCGAGATCGAAACACAAATCGTTTTATCCGAGAACCCCGAAGGTAGAATCCCTGTTATCAATGTACTCCCCTCGTGCGACCAGCGTGCCAATGAACTCGTCCCACGTGTTGTAGTGCTGTACTGGTTTTATTCCTTCTTGCCGCAAGTCTGGGGGTAGGTCTCTGAGGAACACGAAGATTGTATCGATGTTCGCCCGTAGAGCGGGGTCCTCGGGACCAATCACCACGCACTGGCGACCAGAGAGCAATGCCCCGCCGAATTCAGCTAGGCGGGTGTTACGAATGATTGCGGTGCCTGCACTGAACAGGACGAGGGTGTCGGCAGCGAGGATGTCTCGAATATCACGGATGGCGCAGCCAAATGCAAATAGCTCTCGACTCAAGTCCGTCGAGCCGTCTTTGTTGGTGAGGTTTGTAGCGCCCGTAGTGGACTGTTCGTCATGCCAGCGGGACGTGACGGTCTTGCCGATAGCACGCAGTTCCTTGGCGTGCTCTCGAATCTTTTCGAGCCAATCAAACGTCGCGGCTAGGTAAATTTTCTGCAAAAGAAAACTCCATGAGGAAGGTCCCCCATGGAGTATTGATACTGAAATTTCTGGGAAATGCTGGAAAATTAGTCGTTCCCGCCTGTCAGGTTGTACAGGACAGCCGCAACTCCACCGAGAAGCGTTACAACCACCCAACAGTGGAAGCACGTTGTAATGAGGGCATCGGGCACGCCGCTGTTGGTGGTGCCGTCGTGGGAAACCACCACAGCGACCATGATAATCATCGCCACAACAAACGCCGCGATTCCAGCGATCATAGCCCCGCTGATAAATCCAATGACCAGCCCGAGGGGGGTGGGCGTGGTGTCATACGAGATGTTGAGTCGGGGCTGGACGTTTACACGAGTCAGACCACCGAGACCTACGGGGTAGGTCTGAATATCGAAGCTTCCGCCGCCCGATGTTTTGAGGATGTCGAGAACCGCATCTGATTCTGTGTTGAGCATAACCCCTCCGTGAACACTACCATTATACCCCAAAATGGGCGGGAATCGATAGGATTTTATGGGTTTATTTTATTTATTTTCAATAACTTAGCTCATGCTGAACTTGGGCTTGGCGGTTTGGAAGCGGATATGGGCCTTGCTCATCTCCTGAACGAACCGCTGCGCGTCCACCATGTGCAAGAAAACCCGCTTGCCGAGCGGTGTCAGGGCGATACCACTCTTTGCCGTTGACACTATGCCGAACTGTGTGCCCACGGAAATAATGGCATCCGCCAGATCGGTGCAGACCTGTCGCTTGATTGCCTGCTCTTTCCCGGGCGCGGCCTTGGATGTTATCGTCAGACTTTTCTCCATGGGCTCCACGAGATACTTGTGACGTGGATGATTGAGTTCGTCGAGCAGAAGCAGAAGCATGTGTCGCAGCACGGGTTCGAGATGCGGCTGCATTCGTTTGAGTTCTTCCACGATGAGCCCGCCGACAAGAATCGCAACGCCGAAGGTCGCTCCCCATTTCGTACCGTTCATCAGGGCCTCGGGCTCCGCACTCATCTCGGACATGGTTGGGTAGTTGGCGTACTTCGTGAGAAGCTTGCGCTCCTCGGCGATGAACGCTGGTGCGGCTTTCGGATTGCCCATGCCGTCTGTGGCGATGGAAAGCATTTCGTTTTTCGCTCGGTCAGTCACGGTCTTTTGGATGAAAAGAATTTTCTTCAAATCATCCACGCTGTTGATCGGCACTAGCGGTCTATCGGATTGGATTCTGCTCTTCATGATACCCTCTAAATACTGAATACGATAACTACCGAAACTTTGCTCCTACCCAACTCTCTTTTGAATGACCATCTAAAAACACGGGGTAACGCCATGACAGACTTGAGGATGCAGTTTTGGATCATTTTATATCGTCTGTTCAACAGGGCAGAAAGTTTCTGCCTCGGAATGGCTATCCGTGCTAAGCTACGCTCTCATCAGCATACGCCGTAAATAGTTCACAGTCGATGGAATGGACTTGCAAATTTCAGGCGAACGGTCCCCGACTGTGACGACATAGTGTGACCCCGCGTACACGTCCACAAACCACGTAAGCCCCTGAGTCTGGCTTTGCAGTCTGTAGTTCGGCACGTTGTTCACCGAGTACCGCCAACCTTCTTGAATTTCCGAATCCGTTGGGATCGTGTTCGTCAACACGGTCTTGACTACACCGAGGTCTCGGGGATGGGGGAAGCGAGGACGGCCTTTTCTCATACCTAGTTCCTGACGTAGGCGACTAGCGCGGGATCGAATTCGTCGATGCCCGTTTGCGCTGCCTGCTTTGGCGGGGTGTAGATCAGCGGAAATGGTGCATCGCCGTTGTACTGGCGGACGGTCCAGTCGATGACCACGCCCTCGACGTAGTTCACGCAATGCCCCTCGAAGATGATGTTTGGATACCACTCAGGGCAGAAATGTTGATCGTGCTCTTTGTCCAGTACGATCTCCCATGTGGTGCACTTGAGACCGTCCTCAATCGCCAGCCTGCGGAAGGCATAGCTGGCTTCCGTGCAACGACCGTAGGCTGATTTGTGGTCCGCCAGCGAGGGGTTACCCTGTTTGAAGTTCTCGATGAGTTGTTGGAGCCGTTTGCTGAGTTTCCGCATACCAGATAATACCACGTTTACGCGGCTGCCGCCATCGCCTTCGGCTTCTCTTCGGGCACGCCCATCAACTCGGGCTCGTGCTTCCGCAAAACGTTGTAAGTGAGGGTCATGTACTGGTCGATAATCCCGTGACGTTCTCGGCTACGGCGATCCCCTGTCGGCGGCATAATGATCTCCTGTATAAAGTGTGGGGAGGGCGGGGGAGGAATCCCTGTTAAAAGCTGGATGCGAAATCTGGTGCTTCCAGCCCGATGATTGAGTCTGTCCACCACTTCGATAACTGGATGCTCTCCGAAGTCGTGCACTGATTCTTGTTGTAGAAATCGCGGAACCCTTCGTCCAGAATGTAGGTGTGAGCCTTGTCCGTGCTGCTACGGACTACGCGGCCCGTCGCCTGCTCCAGAACCAGAGCGGTCAACCACTGATACCACGCGGGGTCACGCTGCATACGAGCCTTCACGTAGGGGTCCATAAACGGATACGGCACCTTCGTGACGACGCAGAAGCGAGCCAAGTCTTCTTTCAAATCCAAGCCTTCGGTCATCGACGGGGAGAACAGAACGGTCGGTTCGGGGCTGGCAATGTGCTCCATCACTGCACGGTCGCGTGAGCCCTTCGAGTTATCATGGGTGATGATGCGATACCCGAACTCGGCTTTCAGGAAATCCACAAAGTAGCGGTTGTTCTCGTAGCTGTGCGTGTGGATGATGCCCTTCTTGGTCGCGTACTTGCGGAGAATCTGCGCCATAAAAGCAGCCATCTTCGGCAGGGTGTTCTTCTTGGTACGGAAGCCCATGTTGCCGCACGGCTTGAAGAAGATCGGGCGATTCTCAAGGGGGAATTCGGAGTCAACGGCCAAGCACGACGCCAGTTTGGGGTCGATGCCCAAGTTCCGCATGAAGGTCGGGAAGTCCAGAATCGTCGCCGACATCAACAGGACCTTATCGGCCTTGCTGAACAGGATATCGTTAGCGAACAGGGTAGCGGTCAGCGGCTTGATCGCGAGATCGGTCGTGCCCTTGCGCTTCTCCGCATCCCAATCGCTCCACGCCAGCCAGTCGCGGCGATCTTCGGAGTTCAGGAACATGTTGACACGGCCCATGAAACGTTCAACCGACTGGACTTTCTTGAGCAGCTTTACGGCGAGTTCTTTGTCGCCGGTCTCTTTGGCAACGCCAATCTGAGTCTTGAGATTGCGCTTGTGGCTCTCGGAGGCGGGGACGAAATCAGCGTGTAGCCAGTTCGCCACGTCTTCGTTGTAGCCCGCTTCGAAGATCGGCAAACCGCCGACCACGCCGTACTCTTCACATTTCCGCTTGTCGATCACGGTATCCGTGAAGCCCAGAATCTTGCCTTCGCAATTGTGCGCTTCGTCGAGGACCAGCATGTTGCGGTTCTTCAACTGTCCCGCGTGCATGGTCTCGTTCAAGTAGTAATCGAAATTGGTGACGCCCATCGGGGTCGATTGGAAGATGCGCTTCGCAGGCTTGTAGCCCGTGCAGGTCTCGAAGTTGTGTTCTTCTTCGTAGAGCATCGCTGCGGTCTCGCAGTCGATTTCCATACCAGCCTGCTCGGTGAAGCCGTGGCAGGTGTAGTTCGCCTGACCCTTGAGTTCCACGAGGCCGAGTGACGCGAAGTCATCGACGTACTGCTTGGTCAGGACTTTCTGCGGGGAAAGGATGTAGCCGCCACGCTCGTAAACTTCACCCGTGTAAGAATTCAAGGTCTTAGCCCAAGATGCAGCGGCGATGCCGACGCCCGATTTACCGAAACCAGTCGGACCTTCGAGCACGTAGAACTTTTTGTTGTCGTCGCGGAAGGCGGACTGAACGCCCGTCATGGCTTGGGTCTGGGTTGCACGTTGCGATGGGAAGGGAAAGTGGGCGGTGATGTCTGTCGAAAACTCGTTGTTCAGGTTTTTATCTATGACTGGCATCTTTTCTCTCCACCCCTATTATACCCAAAAACGAGCCCAAACCGATAGAAATTTTGAACTTTATTGCCTTTATTATCAGTAACTTACGGTACGAAGATGCGGAAACAATCGGACGTACACTGGTAATCGGCGATCTGCTCCTTGTCGCAGATGTCCCGCTCGTCGTCGGGGAGAAAATCGCGGATATTGTCGCGGATGTCCTCAATCTGGGCTCGGAAAAACGCATCCGCCACTTTCCCCGGATAAGTTGCCATCAATCCTCGTAACCGCCCCATGTAGTGCTGGCACACATCCGTTGGCAGGTTGGTGACCGAACATTTACGCAAGAGCAACAACGCCTCACCCATGCGTTGTTGTGGGTCGTCCAAATGATTATACAGGCAATTGAGCTTCGCCCACAACTTCTGGGAATCGGACAGTTCTCCCCACCGTGGTGCGAGTTTTGAACCGATTACCAAAATCACGTCATCGTACATCTCTTCGGCCCGCAAGTACCGCTCACAGGCTTTGAACTCTTCTGCATCCATGGCGAGAAATCGTTCACGGCGGCGGGACTTTTCCTGTTGAACGACGGTAACTTGACAGGCGGCATCGCCTGCGTTACCCATTGCCGCGAGGTGGAGTTGGTGATAGGGGAGAAGACGGAGGGATGTCTCGTCGAACTTTTTGTCTTGTTCGATCAGGTCGCTGCGGAGGTCGTAGAAATCCCGCCGCGTACTCCCGTATGATTCGACATCAATTCTCATACTGGATAATACCGCGATTAGGCGTATGTGACGTTGTTGGCACCAATGACATACCAGTTGCCCTGATAGGCCATAAGTTCCACGGTCGATCCCGGAGAGGCGGCGAAAAGGACCGTAGTAACTGCCGCTGTGCCGGGACGCAATGTGCCGCCCGTACACGTAAGCGTGGGGGTTCCCGTGGTGCCAGTTGTGATCTGAATTACTACACCATCGTCCACGGTGACAGTGGGAGCGGCGATTGTCATGGCATCAACTGCCACAGTGTTAACCATGTAGGTTGCTGGCGTATGAGGGTCGATAGCATCGGCAATGCCAGTGAGAGCTATCGGAGAGAGTCTGAGGGTCGAAGCTGAACTCGCTGCTGGGATCGGAATCCATGCCGTTGCCGTACCTGTGGAGCTTAAGACATAACCGCTGGTGCCGAGTGAACCTGTGCTGTCGAACAACCCCACGTTCAGATGTAGATTACCTGTACTGTCTATCGCGACAGCAGGGGTTGGCGGGCTGCCAGATTCAGCGTACCATTGCTGGATGTCTGAGCCAGAAGCATCGCCAGTTACGGTGAGCGCCACACCCGTGCCCGTTGGAGCAAGAGACATCAGACCGTTGGTGCCGTCCGCCGAAGAACCCGGAATGCCGCCGAACACGCCGCTGGCATTGAATTGAATTTCAGTGGGCGATCCACCCGGGAGCAATACCGTTGGGTATGGAGGAAGAGGAGCAGCCGAAAACAGTCCCGTGCTTGCGTTGTACCCAGTGAGGTATTCGTACTCTGGGGGCGATCCTGCGAAGGTTGGGGTGAAGGTAATTGGAAATATCAGGGCGGCGATGGCGGCGGTTGTGAACGCTTCAGAGGTGACGATTGCTGCTGCCGCCGCTCCGAAGGCATCGAAAGTCGTATCCAGCGAAGTCTCCAACGCCGTGACGAGTGTCGAGTAGTCGAGAGTGAACAGCACGTTGCCGGCGGATGGGTTGCTGGCGGTGATGTACGTATTGTCACCTTCAAAATTGATAAGCGTCTGTGACGTAGTTGGCGTGCCGTTGACTTGGAAAGCGGGTATGGTGGGCGTACCGCTGATGATTGAGTAGCTGATGGTCTGCCAACTTGCGTCTGTGGTGTCCGTTGCAATGAGGGCTTGGTTTACTGAAGGTGGTGTATTGCTAACCAGCACGTTCCAAAGCTGAGTCGCCTCTACGATGCCCGAACCGCTCACTACGATAGATGCGCCCGTACCCACGGTCATCGTGGCGGTGGTGTTGGTTCCAGTAAGGATGTCGGTAAATGCGGTTGTGGCTGCGCTGGATGGAACCCACGCTGAACCGTTCCACACGATTGCCTGACCCGTTGTCGCACTCGACTGTGGGATGTCGGCGAGTGTGAACGTCACCGCACCTGTGCGCGTGTTGAACGAATTCACTACGTTTCCCCACGCGGGGAATCCGCCAACCACCGTCAGAGCTTGGCCCGTTGCACCAATTGGAAGTCTTGCGGGGCCGAGCGGACCAGAGGTTTCATAGATGATGTCCCCTGCGGTTGTCATAGGATTGACGAAGATGCTGCTGAGCACGCCTGCCAACGAAATGCCTGAGTCCAGTGTATTGCCGTTCACATCGAACGTAACGATATCGCCAGCGATGATGGTGCCAGCGCCAGACGGAACCGTGATGGCGGTCGCGGCTGCGATGCTGACTGCTCCGCTACTGGTCACGATACCCGCGAGAGCACGTCCCGTGAGAATACCGCCGCCGAGCGTGATCGAGGTGTTGGCGAGGATGTTTCCAACCATGGTGCTTGTGGCAACCGATGTGAAGGAGCTACCGACGATCCACACCACGTTTGCGGCTTGAGCGCCATTGACAAGCAGGATGGACGCACCGCTTTCGAGCGTTACCGTCGAGCCCGCCTTGAATACGAATATGGCGTTAGGGTTGCCC
>Ga0209040_10002456_pt1 | contig 14551 bp, 8 predicted proteins | sample BogFormECP12_OM3_FD_188240 | JGI IMG/M metagenome (GOLD analysis project Ga0209040, IMG submission 188240) | Bog forest soil microbial communities from Calvert Island, British Columbia, Canada - ECP12_OM3 (SPAdes) (version 2) | ecosystem: Environmental > Aquatic > Freshwater > Wetlands > Bog ...
CGCCATTGCGCTCCGGCATGGCGAAGTCGAGCAACACCAGGTCGTAGGGGCGGTCGGCGAGACGCGCCAATCCTTCGCTGCCGTCACTGGCGGTGTCGACTTCGTAGCCTTCCAGTTCCAGCAGGGTTTGCAGCGACTCGCGAATGGCCGCCTCGTCGTCAATGATCAGCACGGAGCCGAGAGCCCCAGTCTGTTCGCGGCCCGTCTCGATGCGGCTGATCATGGCCTCAGGCATTGACGACCTTCCGCACCATGGGGAATTCCATGGTGAACGTCGTGCCGTTGCCCGGAGAGCTCTCGACGTGGATCTTGCCGGCGTGTTCCTGAATGATGCCGTAGGTCACCGACAGCCCCAGCCCGGTACCGCCGGTATTGCCGGTCTTGGCCTTCGTCTTGGTGGTGAAGAACGGGTCGTAGATGCGATGAATGTGTTCCTGCGCGATGCCGCTGCCCGTGTCCGCTACGGTCACGCTCACGTTGTGCCCGTTGCCGGTGGTGATGGTGAGTGTGCCCCCGGCAGGCATGGCGTCCTTGGCATTGAGAAACAGGTTCAGAAATACCTGTTGGAGCTTTCCAGTATTGCCGAAGATCGGCGGCAACTGAGGATGCAACTCTGGCACGACCTTGATGCGGGCCGTCTTGAACTGGTGCTCAAGCAACGTCAGGGTGTCGTGGATCACGCGGTTCAGGTCGACTTGATTGAACTCGGAACTGGAAGTGCGCGAGAAGTTCAGCAGGCTATTGACGATCTCCGAGGCGCGGAAGGTCTGCCGCGTGATCTTGTCCAGCAGCTCCGCTTTCTTGGGGTCCGCGCTCACCTGCTTGGCCAGCATCTGCGCATACGACGAGATCACAGCCAGCGGAGTGTTCACCTCGTGCGCCACTCCCGCCGCCAGTAGTCCGATCGACGATAGCTTCTCCGCTTGCGTCAGTTGCGACTCCAGTTCGATGCGCTCGGTGATGTCGTCCACGATGATCAGGCGGCCGATGACGCTGAAATCCTTGCTCACCAGCGGCGCGATGGCGATGTTGGTCACGCGCGTATCGCCGGCCGTGGTGCCCAGCCGGAACTTGTACAGGTTGTGGATTCCCGAGCTCTGCCGGACTCGGTAATACTCTTCGAGAAAGGCAGGCGGAAAGACGTCGCGCAGCGAGCGGCCAATCGCCTCTGAGCGCGGCGACGCGTACATCACTTCCATCTGCGAGTTCCAGGACTCGATGCGGTCTTCCAGATCAACCGCCAGTACGCCCACGCTGATCGACTCGACAATGTTCTCGTTGAACTCTTTCAGCCGCTCGTATTGCGCTGCCTTGCGCTCCAGCGACTTGTAGAGGCGCGCATTCTGCACCGCGATCCCGATGTAGCCCGCCAGCGCCTCCAGCAATTGCACGTCCTCACTGGAAAGGAAATCGCCTTCCGCCGTCTTGCCCAGCCCCAGCACGGCAATCATGCGGCTCATTACAGTGCAGGGGATGTAGTAGTTCAGGTCGAGTCGACGGATGGCTTCACGCGCTTCCGGCGCCTCGCGCACCGCCTGGCCCGTGTTGTCGAAGAACAGATGGCCGGCCTCCCATTCAGGGCGCTCCACATGCAGGAAGTCGAGGTTGAGCCCACCCGTGTTGGCGATGCCAAACGTTTTGGCCAGGGTGAACTGCTCCGGCCTCTCCGGGTCCGACAGGAACACCGCCATCCGGTCCACCATCAGCGTATGTGACAGGCGATCGATGATCGACGTCAGCATCTGGTCGAGATTGGTCTCTGAGTTCAAGTCGCGGCCAAACTCGATCAGCGTTTTGCGGTAGTCATAACGCTTCTTGTAAAAGATCTTGTCGAGGTAATCCTGCACCCAGTTCTTAAACGGATCGAATAGCAGCGCGGTCACCGTGATGGCGATCACGAGTCCGACTGGTCCCGCGCTGGGGAAGCTCTTGTGGAAGATCTCTGAGACTACGCCGACCGCCGCGAAATACGCCGCTAAAATCGCGCCCGCTGCGATGGTGTAGGCCATGCCTCGCTTGAAGATCAGGTCCACGTCCATCAAGCGGTAGCGGAAAATTGCATATCCAAACGTGAGAGGCAGGAAGACCAGCGACAGCACGGAGACTCGCATGCCCAGTGTCGGCACGCTGCCCATCAAGTAGGGAATCACATAAAACATCGTGAATGGCGCGACTGCGAGAATCGTGCCGCGCGTGACCCACTTCATCTGCTGCCGCAGGATGGCCGACCCGGCATGCCGGTAGCTGTGCCACAGCACGAACGTCGCGGTCACAAAGTACGCGGCCAGATAGACCATCTGCAGTCGGTCGAGGTTGAACCGCAGCCTTTCACTCGGCTGCAGCCACCTGACCGCAATGATCTGCATCGCCAGGATTAGCGCTCCCGGCAAGTACACCGCGGGAATCAGCCAGCGGCGTCCAGTCAGCACCGCCTTCCGTTCGGGGAAAGTCAGCGAGAAGTGCAGGAACAGCGCCGGCTGCAGCAGCCAGGCCACCACATTCGCCCAATAAATGATCCAGTCAAAATCATTGAGCTTGCCGGTGTAATGGAACGAGTAGAAAACGAACGACACCAGGCAGAAAAGGTAGAAGTGAGAACTCTTGGGCGCAGTCCAACGGCGCAACAAAACGTATAGGCCAATCCCGAGGTACACCAGCGCGATCAGCCGCAAGCCGAGGTATAACGACCGGTCGGCGGGCGCCAGAATCAGCGGAGTTTCAACCGGAATTCCTTGGCGTACCAGCGAGTAAGTCGTCTTGGACCAGACACCCGTACGGTAGAGCTGCTGCTCCAGGCTGGCGACGTTGCTGATGTTGCGATCGTCCACCGCGACCAGCAGGTCGCCCTTTTTGACGCCGGCCTTTTCGCCCGGGCCGTTGACGTCCACCCGCTGGGCCCGCAGGTGCTCCCCATCCTCCACCCACCAGACGCCGTCGTACGGGGTTGAGTACTCGCGGTCCTTCTGGAAGTTGATCCCGGCAAAAACGATGGCGGCAACGCTGAGCAGCGCTAGCAGTAGGGCGAAAAATCGCGATTGCAGGTCCCTGGCCATCGGAATCGGAGGCAGTGCTCCACGCGGTCCGCGCTCGACCGAGCTTGCGGACCTGAGCTCTATGTGCAACTTCGATGCCACGACGGGTGCCACCCAGAAAACTCCTAAGCCTATTTTTATGAATAGCTTCCAGAATTATAAATTAACCCGGCTGCGGCAGATATGTTTTTTGGAATTTCCGTGTGAATTTCGGGATCGCTGGAAGTTACTAATGTGGGGGTACTTACGGGCCGATCACGCGACAAAAATGATTGTCCATCACCAGACGCCGGATAGTCGTATCGGTCTGGAGGTCACCGCGCCATCGGCCTGCCGGCCACCACCTTAGTCACCGTGTATCTTAAAACTACCGAAAACTACCGATGATCAACTCGACGATTGAGACCACCGGCTTGAGTCTGGCGTCCGCAGTCACCTGGGGCGGGGGCGATTTCGCTGGCGGACTGGCCGCCAAACGGGCCAGCGTTTTTCGCGTGGTGGCGATAGCTCATGCCTTCGGGTTCGTCGCCATGCTGGCATTGGCGTTCCTCTCCCGCGAAGCCGTTCCGCCCGCCGCCGACCTGTGGTGGGGAGGCGCTGCCGGAATCGCGGGCGCCTTCGGTATCGCGGCCTTGTACGAGGCCCTGGCCATCGGACGCATGGGAGTAGTTGCGCCAGTTGCGTCTGTCGTTACTGGCGTGCTGCCCGTGTTAGTCGGCATCCGCACCGAGGGAATGCCCGATCGCCTCCAGTTGCTCGGATTTGTCCTGGCCCTGGTAAGCGTTTGGCTGGTAGCGCGTCCCAGCGAACACATCGACTCGCACCGTGGCCTGGGACTGGCAGCTCTGTCCGGCGTCATGTTCGGACTGTTCCTGATCGCAGGCAAACACGCTGGGCACCACGGCGTGTTCTGGCCGATGGTGGCGGCGCGCGGAGCGTCGACCACGCTCATGTGCATCATCGTCGCGCTATCGCCCCGCGATGCGCGTCCGCTGCGGCCGGTGCTGTGGGCCATGGTGATGTCAGGCTTGCTCGACTCCGCTGGAAACGCACTCTTCATCGCGGCCACGCGGCACGGCCGTCTTGACGTGGCCGCAGTGCTCTCATCGCTGTATCCAGCCAGCACCGTTGTTCTAGCGCGCGTGTTGCTGAAGGAGAGAATTTCCAAAATGCAGAGCGTGGGGATCGTTGGCGCGCTGGCCTCGGTCGCGCTGATCTCGTCGCGGTGATCTCGATCGAGATGTGCAGAGACATCTCACCGCCGGCGCAACCGCTTGGTATGCGTGGGCGAAACAAGACTTTCCAGGGCGAGAGATAGTGCGGGCGAGTTACCTTTTCCAGACCATCAGCCAAAGCGCGGTCAAACCAAGACCCCACAAAAGCACCGAGGCCGAAGCCGCGAACAGGAAGCCGCGGAATGCCGTGAGCTCTTCGTGATCATGCGGCGAGGCTTCGTCGGGACGAATGGGGAAAACATTTGACTGCTGGTAAGGTTCATTAAGACCGGACGTTAAGCGCATGGGGGGCTCCCTTCAGCTGCTAATAATCCGCGAAACAGATCCATCGGTCAGCTTCTGTTAATTCTTCGCGAAATATTTACAGCGAAGCGGTGTAAGACTAGCTGCAAATTTCAACACTGTGAATAGCACTGATAGGACATTTTGTGACTACACCTTAAGTGTAGCAAGAACGGACCGCAGAAGCTGTGCTATTAAGGAGATTCAACGTGCCCAAGGGGCTGGGAGCAGACGCAAAAAGGCCGGAGCAGGTTCGCTCCGGCACCTTCCAAAGGAGTAGTTTTACGAGGCGCGATTAGGCTTTCATCTTGCGGCGGATGACGCTCGCCAATCCCAGCGCTCCAGTACCCATCAGGGCCAGGCTCGACGGCTCAGGTACGTTAGGAGTGACCTCTCCGCTGGAAAGGTACCCATACGTCCACTGGCCGTTACTTAGACTTGCCACCGTCTTTTTGTTCCCCAAGTTCAGAGTGTAATCAATCGTCCCGGTCGAGTTGGGTGAAAAATCAGCCAGGAAGCTCTTGGTCGACGTAGTGGTCGCTATGGTGCCGCCCAGGGTCGGATATGGACTCGTACCGCCGTACATGTCAGTCAGGGACACGGACGTAATCAGGTCGCCCAGCGAACCGTTGGTGCCAAGTTTTACTTCCAACCAGATAGTGGTTGTTCCCTGGTTGATGTCGTAGTCATTGGGACTTCCCGTCAAGGTTGGGGCCGCGCCGACCATCCACATTGTGTACTGGCCATTGATGGCCTGCGGATCCAGCAAGGCGTTCCCGGCAAGGCAGTTGGCGTGTCCACACTGCGCCGCGGTACCGCTGAACCAGAAGCTCAGGTTGCCGCCGCTGTTGCCGAAGTACACGCTCCCCGTCGAGCTCGATGACAGGGTGACCTGTGGAGGAATTGAGTTCGCCCAAGCGCCGGTGGTGGCCACAGCAAGCAGCGCAAGACACGTGAAGGTTACAGCTAGTTTTGACATTTCCCGTCTCCCCACGGCGATCGCCGGAATTCCCGGTTCGCCCCTTTGGTGAAGGCCCTAACGTCCAGTGGTGTCCAGAAAAGTCGCTCGCACACTGATCCGTATGAACCTTGCTAGTAACTGTCTTGCAAGTAACATGCCAAAGTTTACCCAAATTATTCAGAGAGTTGCCTGTAACCATATGCAAACATTTGCGACATGTGGGAGTTTTGTTGCCTACCTCGCAGGCAGAGTAGCACTAACAGGGTTAGTTCAATGGAAACAGGCCGCTGGGAAAGACACACCCGGGCTGCCAGTGCGGCGCGGCGAGGCCGGTTCGCCTGAGCGGCTGGTAATCTCCGGAATTACCCCAGGTGACCTCTGTCCCAACGATTAGACTCCTCGCAATTCCGCTGGTTCGAAGCGGCCCGACTATCGCCGGAAGCCGCGCCCTCCGGGGAGTTTCTAATCGCGAACTGGCGGAGTGGAAACATCGTGCCATGCACTAGAATAAACAGGAATCGAGGCGATAACCGTGCCCACTTATCAGGAAATTGTTGCGCTGGAGCAGAAATACCTTGTAAGCACCTATGCTCGCTATCCCGTGGCTTTTTCGCGGGGTAAAGGTGTGTACCTGTTTGACGTCGATGGCAAACGCTACCTCGACTTCCTGTCGGGGCTGGGCGTAAACGCCCTGGGACACGCGCATCCGCGAATCGTCAAGGTGATTCGCGACCAGGCGGCGAAGGTCATCCACCTGTCGAACCTGTACTACAACGAGTATCAGGGCCTGCTGGCGGAGAAGCTCTGCCAGAAGTCCGGACTCGAGAGCGCCTTCTTTGCCAACAGCGGCACCGAGGCCATCGAGGGCGCGATAAAACTGGTGCGCGCCGCCGGCCACGCCACGGCCGGGCCGCAGAAAATCACGCTCATCGCCATGGAAAATTCCTTCCACGGCCGCACCATGGGCGCGCTGGCGCTGACCGCGCAAGACAAATACCGCAAGGGCTTCGATCCCATGCTGGAGGGTGTACGCTTCGTGCCGCGCAACGACGTCGCGGCCCTGCGCGCCGCCATGGACGACACCGTCTGTGGCATCGTGCTGGAGCCGATCCAGGGCGAGGGCGGCATTTACGCTTCGTCGCCGGAATTTCTGCAAGCCTGCCGCGAGCTGGCTGACCAGCACCGCGCAGCGCTGGTATTCGACGAGATCCAATGCGGCATGGGACGCACCGGACAGCTTTTCGCCTTTCAGCATTTCGGCGTGATGCCCGATGTGGTCTGCATCGCCAAGCCGATGGCTGCCGGTTTCCCCATGGGAGCGTTTCTGTCGAAGGACCATCTCGCGCAGTACATCACGCCGGGCCGCCACGGGACGACCTTTGGCGGCGGTCCGCTGGCCTGCCGCATTGCGCTGGAATATCTCGCCATCCTGGAAGAGGAGAAGTTGCTGGAACAGGTGCGGCGAGTTGGTGCTTACTTCACCCAGAAGCTGCAAGAGCTGGTGACGAAGTTCGAGATCGCCACCGAAGTGCGCGGGGTGGGCGCGATCCAGGCGTTGCAACTCTGCATTCCCGGCAAGCCGGTGCTGGAAGGCGCGCTGGCCGACGGCCTGCTGATCAATGTCACGCAGGACAATGTGCTTCGCTTCCTTCCGCCGTTCTTGCTGGAGGAGAAGCATGTCGATGCCGGCGTGCGTATCCTGAAGAAACAACTTGCCGCGGCGCAAGAACAGCACAAAGCGGACCTGAAAGCGGCGAAGCAGAAGGGCGCGGCCGCGACCGTCTAGGACCGCGATGCGCGAATTCCTGCAGGACCTCAGCTTCGGCTTCCGCCTGATGCGGAAGTCGCCGCTCTTCTATCTGGTGGCGGTCCTGTTGCGCCGATCCTCCCGGTACAACGTCTTGATAAACCACAGCCACCCGCCGGCCCTATTCTTGCCGTAGCGCTATCGCCGGGTCAATGCGCGTCGATCGCCGCGCCGGCAGATAGCAGGACGCGAGCGCCAGGCCCGCTAGCAACAGCGGTGCCCCCACCACAAGTACTGGATTGGACGTGCTAGTACTGGCGACCGACGAAAACAGTCCCGCCAGCATACGGAGTCCGGCCCACGCAGCGGTGAGTCCGAGCGCTGATCCGATCGCGACCATGATCACTCCTTCTTTCATGACCAGTCGCAGTACGTCGACACTCTTGGCGCCCAGAGCCATGCGAACGCCAATCTCATGCGCCCTCTGCGCGACCGAGTAGGCCGTCACACCCGCCAGTCCAACCGCAGCCAATACCAGCCCAAATACGCCGATCAGACCATACGTCCACGCCGCAGCCCGCAACGGTGACATGAACTGATCGATTTGCTCCGTCATGCTACGGGCGTGGAACGGCGTAACGTTTGCATCCATGGCCGAAATCTCGTCACGCACAGGTTCGAGCGCATTTGTGCCAGCGGAGGAGCGCACCATGAGTGTGACCCCCAGCAAAGAAGGCTGTGCGTAGTCGGATGGACGCAGCTGAAAGTAAATGGCCGGGTGCTTCTTTGAAGCCACCATATCGTTCGCCACGTCTCCGGCCACACCGACGACTTCATACTCCTCGCGTTCCTTCCGCAACGAGCTGGCTCGCAGATCGAATGTTCCCGGCATTGCGCCGCGCCCGGCTGAAACTTGGCTGTTGCTGATCTCAATACGCCTTCCCACCGGATCAGCTCCGTCCCACACGTCCTGAACCAATTTCCGGCTGACAATGACAACTCGCGTGTCGCTCGTTGCGTCGTCCTCACGAAAGCCGCGGCCTGCAATGATCGGAATGCCAGTGGTTTCGAAGTAGTCCTTTCCAACGACATTTTTGCGTGCCGAGTTCACCACCTTCGGCTTCGCTGCATTCGCCTCCGATGTGGAGAACGTCACGCCAGCATTACCATCGAGCAACACAGGTACCGACTCCGTCAGGCTCGCAGACGTCACGCCGGGCAGCCGTTGCACGCGCTCCAGCAACTCTTGAAGAAAGCTTGCGGCATGCTCGGCGGAGTAACCATCGCGCACTGGATCGACCGAAATGAGATACAGGTTCCTGGGATCAAAGCCCTCCGCAATGCCCATGGTGGTTTGAATACCGAGAGACAGCAATCCCAGGATCAGCAGCAATGTTAGCGATCCAGCTAATTGCGAAACCAACAACGCGTTGCGAAGGCTGAAACGCCGATGCTTTCGCAACTGAATATTGCCTCCCTCCTTCAGCGCGGGCGTGAGACTCGCTCGAGTGCCTTGCAGCGCGGGAGCGAGTCCAAACAGCACTCCCGTCAGCACGGTTACCGCCAGCGCGAATACCAGCGCGTGCCAATCGACCTCAAAATCGTAGGTGATCGGAATCGGAAACGGCATCCGCAGGTGCGAGAGCAAATGCATGAGATAAGCCGACAGTAGGAAACCCAACACGCCCGCCGCGATCGCGATCATCATGCTTTCCGTAAGCAACTGCCGGACGATACGAAACCGGCTGGCGCCTAGGGCCAACCGTATCGCGATCTCCTTGCGGCGCTGGGCTGCGCGCGCCAGCGTCATATTGGCGACGTTGGCGCACGCGATCAAGAGCACCAGTCCCGCCAGCACCATGAAGAACTCGGTGAACAGCGGAATCTCTTGCCTACGCAGCGGCAGCAGTTTGCCGCCGGTGACCAGCAGCGCGCGCGGCCCCTCGTCGGCAGGCTCCTCGTCGCCATAGGCCCTTTCGAGTTGGCGCGCTGTCGCATCCAGTTGAGCTTCAGCCCGGGCCATAGTCACCCCGGGCCGCATACGTCCCACAAACTGAAACATCGTCAGATCGCGCCGTCCCAGCGCGTTCCCCGCCAACTCCGGTGCAACCACTTCTCCCGACGAAAGCGGCATCCAAAGGTCGGCTACAAACAATGCAGGCGAGGCTCCAAGGAAATCCTTCGGACCAACGCCCACGATCGTGCTCGAATGCCCATTAACGCGTAGCGTCTTCCCCACTACATCGGTGTCTCCTCCCATTACGCCCTGCCAAAAGCGATAGCTGATCACCACCACCGGCTGTTCGCCGAGCTTTTCGTCCTGCCGATCGAAGACGCGCCCCAGTGTCGGGCGGACCCCCAATGTCGAGAAATAGTCAGGTGTGACCAGGTGCCCCCACGCCCGTTCAGTGCGCCCGCCGAAGGAAACCCCAAATGGGGTCGGTGCAATATACGCGAGCGTCGACGAAAAGCTGTTGCGCAGTTCGCGAAAGCGCTGGTAATTGGGATAGGAAATCGGCGCCTGCGCCCCAACCAGTTCGTCGGGGTTCGCGACTGCTGGCAGATTGCGCAGGATCATGCCGTTCATCTCGCTGTCAGCGCAAGTCGCGATGCTGATGCCAAGTGTCAGCGAGATCAGGGCAGCGGCGGTAAAGCCCGGCGACTTGGCTAATACTCGCGCGCCGTACCGCACATCCCGCCACACCGATGCCAAGTGTTCCACCACGACCCGAACCGTGACGTCGCCCAGCAGGCGCAGCAGGCCGAACGCCCCATTGCCGCTGCCAGATCGGCTCGACGACATCTTCCGTCACCTGCAGCATTTCCTCTCGGTAGGCATTCTTGAATTCGTAAGGAAACGCATTTGCCATCGCGCGATACAGCCGCAAGGTGGCAGCCACCGGCCTGGACGATGAGCTCATGACTCAGCCTTCCGTGTCGAAACCCCGCGCTTGGCGCGAATAACCCGAACCAGATCCTCCAGCCTCTCGCTTTCGGCGGCCAGTACGCGCCGGCCAAGTCTTGTGAGCTTGTAATAGCGGCGGCGCGCATCGTCCAGCTCCGCCGCCGGGCGCGCGTCGGATTCTTCGATGAGTTCCTCGTCCAAAAGACGTTTAAGTGTGCCGTACAGCGTCGCCGGCCACAGTCGTACTTTTCCGTCGGTGCGTTCAAGGACTTCCTGCATGATTCCGTAACCGTGCTGGTCCTGGTTGCTCAGCGACAGGAGCACATGAAACCAGTGCGGCTTCAGCGGTAGAAAGCTTTCCGGAAGTGAGGATTTGGTCGAATTCATATATATATTAGTACATATATATATTAGTCCCGGGAAGCAAAGCAAGTCCTCAGAGCGGCGTTCGTTTTCGTCACACTCAAACGTGTGACCAGCGTCCTTGCTGCCTAACGCCGGTCTATCTACACTCCCACACGGAAGGATGGGGAGAGCTGTCGCCCACGTACACGGCAGCCCGACTTTAGCCCTGATCCCCAGTAGGTGCTTTGACCTATGATCGGTCTGTCCGTTCTCGATTTTCTGGTGGTTCCCCCGCCAAGCTCCCCGCCCATCCCCATTAGATCTCTTCTAAGTCCTTTGTTAATAGGAATTTGTCTATAAGTAGAATGCTTGCAGTAACTTACAGCCGATCGTGCTGCAAACCCTTTGTTTTCAGGAACAGGGGGTGGGGGAGGGGTACGCCCAGGGGTACGCCCTGGGCACGCACTAGTCCCGTTTTGGCACCGCAGCGGCGACGGATATCAATGCGCCACGCGGCTGGCAATCCACTGCGCGCATTCGTGTGTGCCCAGCGTGCCGCCGACATCGGCGGTGGTCTTCTTCTGGCGTACGGCCTCGAGGACGGTAGCCTCGATTTTTCTCGCCTCGGCGTTAAGGCCGAGATGGGCCAGCATCATCGCGCCGGTGAGGATCGCGCCCATCGGGTTGGCAACATTTTTGCCTGCGATCGACGGGGCGGAGCCGTGCACCGGCTCGAACATCGAGGTGCGTCCGGGATGAATGTTACCGCTGGCGGCCATGCCTAGTCCACCCTGTAGCGCGGCGGCGAGGTCGGTGAGGATGTCGCCGAACATGTTGTTGGTCACGATCACGTCGAGCGACTGCGGCTCGCGCACCATTTGCAGGCAGAGGGCGTCAACGTACATGTGCTGGGTTGCGATACCGGGAAATTCTGCCGCGACTTCCTTGAAGACCCGCTGCCAAAGGCCGCCGGCGTAGGTCATCACGTTCGACTTGTCGGCCATCAGAACTTTCTTGCGGCCGTTGGCCCGCGCGTACTCGAAGGCGTAGCGGATGATGCGCTCTACGCCTTTGCGGGTGTTGATATCTTCTTGCGTCGCGACCTCGTCGGGCGTGCCGAACTTGAAGTTGCCGCCCACGCCTGAATACACGCCCTCGGTGTTCTCGCGAATCACCGTGAAGTTGATGTCGTCGGGCGTGGCGTTCTTCAAGGGGCAGAGCGAGGCGTCGAGCAGTTTCACGGGGCGAACGTTGGCGTAGAGGTCCATCTGGAAGCGCATGCCCAGCAGGATTTCCTTGGCATGGATGTTGGTTGGCACACGCGGATCGCCCAGTGCTCCGACGAAGATGGCGTCGAAGTCGCGCGCCAGCATGGCGAAGCCGTCAGGCGGAATGGTGGTGCCGTCGATCAGGTAGCGGTCGGCTCCCCAGTCGAAGGTGGTGAACTCGAGCGGCGCGCTTGCGGCACGCAACACGTCGAGCGCGAGGGGAATGACTTCTTTGCCGATGCCGTCTCCGGGGACGACGGCGATGCGTCGCTTATTGGTCACGAGTTGGAACGATAAACAAAGGGGGTAGCAACTAGCAACTAGCGACTAGCAATAAGCAATAAGCAATAAGCAATAAGCATACAGTCCCACCCTATCGCCAAAATCCAGAGATAAGGGTGGGGCACCCCCAATAGCTTATGGGTTGTGGTAGCTTTCGGGCGGACCGAGGTAGCTGGGCTGCACGCCACCGAGATCGATGATCAGTTTTTGCAATACGACACCTGGGTCCACCATCCACACCTTCAATGTGTGATAGCCGACGCCCTCGACGGTGGGAGTTGACTTCACTTTGCGGAAACTGTCTTCCACTGAACGCGCCCATTCTTGCTGTGAGTTGTTCGCCAGGGCGTCGATGATCTGCGGAGGCTGGTCATCAAACGAAATCGCGAAGCGAAGGCCGCGTCCTGGAACGAAGTTCAGGGTTGGCGCCAGGATGGCTTCGACTTCGACCTTGCCGGGATGGAACAGGTACATCTGGTACTCGATACAGGGTGAGTCAGTTGGTGGCGTCACGCTTTTCGCAGTGACAGGGAAGATGGTCATCGCCGAGATGGTGCGTCCGTAGTCGTCGATCTTCTGCCAGCTGGCTTGCGGGGTATCCACGTTCTTTGTGTAGTGCTCGGCTTCGATGGACACGTAGCCGTCCGCCTCGACGAAACCGTGGAGCGAGGATCGGGTTGGGTCCGACGGCTTGAATGCGGTGAGCGCTACGTTCGCTGTCTGGCCATCGGGCCCGGTAATGTCGACGTATCCGTTCGAGTTTCCCTTAGGCGCCTTATCCCAGTCGATGGTTACCCAAATGCGCTGGTCTTTCGCGACCGCACCGCCTTGGGGCGCTGCAACGATCCAAGGCGCGGTGGTGGTAACCGAGAAATCAAACGAAGCATTTCCTGCGTTATATACATCGATGTATCGCCGCTGCTGATGGAAGACGTCGAAAGTGAGAAGCGACTCGTCGTGAAGGCCGTTCTGCCAGGGCAGGCGAGACCCTTCGACAGCGACGCCCATGCGCGGCCCGCTAGAGATTTGAACCTCGCGAACTTCTGGCATGACGTTTTTCTGTGGCTCCTGCCATGACGTGTAGCCCAGATGCGTCTGGTCCATCATGTGGTTCCACTTGCCGCTGGCCAGCTTGTGGTTGTATTCGGCGGACAAGTCGGCATCGGCCTGAAACAGCGCACGAACTCTGGCTGCGAGATCGTTGGCGCTAGTGCGGCCCTGCAGCGCATAAAGATGATTTTTCCCCGCGGTGATGTAGATTTCCGTGACCAGCGCAGATGCCTTCGTCGGATATAACACGAGTTCGTAGAACGCATCGCGCTGGTTCGGCGGAAGGCCGGCGTAAATCTTCTGGGCCTGGTCGACCAGCGCCTGCCATTCGGCCAGTACGCGGTCAGCCTCCTGGTAATTGACTTGGCTGAACGTATCAGTCGAAATCAGCTCAGGCTTTCGACGGCCGTTGAGCTTGGTGTATTGCGAAACGATGTGGGTGATCTGGGTTGCGTACTGTGGCCCGAATTCGCGTTCGGCCCACAGGCGCGTGTACTCGGCGATCATTTCTTTCGGCCAGCGGTGCGGGTCCCAGGCGAAGGTGATAAAGAACTCGATAGGGAACTCCATCGGCTTCAGGTCGCCGACGTTCACGATCCAGATGCGGTCGGCGCCGTATTCGTAAGCGAGGTTCATTTGCTCCCAGACCTTGGTGATGGGAACGGTGTTGAGCCACTTGTAGGAGCGCGGATCGCCGACATAATCGAAGTGGTAGTAAATTCCGGCGCCGCCGGAGCGCTTGCGCTCGTCCGGCGTGGGCAGGCGACGAATATTTCCCCAGTTGTCGTCGCACCAGAGCAGGGTCACGTCGTCGGGAACGCGCATGCCCTTCTCGTAGTATTCCTGGACTTCTTTGTAGAGCGCCCAGTCCTGAGGGACGGCAGCAACGTCTTTATTCATGTGGCTGGAGATGATCGCGCGCTGGTCGGAGACAACCTTCTCGAGCAATGCGATGTTGGCGCTCTCCGACATGGGTAGGTCGCCATCGCCGCGCATGCCGAGCGTGATGATGCTTTCGTAGTTTTTGTTGCGTTCGATGCCTTCTGTCCAGAACATGTTCAGCGTCGCCGCGTTTGTCGAGTAGTCCCACGCGCCCGTGCCGTGGCGCTTCCACTCCTGCTGCGCGCGGAGCATGGGCTCGTGATGCGACGTGCCCATAACGATGCCGTATTCGGCGGCCAGCTTGGGGTTCAACGGATCATCTTCGTTGAAGGCGTTGTTCCACATCGCCGGCCAGAGGTAGTTGGCCTTCAGTCGCAGCAGCAGCTCGAAGACGCGCGCGTAGAACTCGTGGTTGTAGTTTCCGTATTTCTCGTGCACCCAACCGGAAAGCGAAGGCGCTTCGTCGTTCAGGAAAATGCCGCGATACTTCACTGCCGGAGGGCCTTGCATGTACACACCGGGCCTTACGAACAATGCGTCTCTGTGCTGCACGGGAACGTCG
>Ga0209040_10002458_pt1 | contig 14551 bp, 15 predicted proteins | sample BogFormECP12_OM3_FD_188240 | JGI IMG/M metagenome (GOLD analysis project Ga0209040, IMG submission 188240) | Bog forest soil microbial communities from Calvert Island, British Columbia, Canada - ECP12_OM3 (SPAdes) (version 2) | ecosystem: Environmental > Aquatic > Freshwater > Wetlands > Bog ...
GGGCCCTCCACCTCAGATGCGGATTCGCGTCGCCGGGGTCACCAACCGAAATCGTCACCCGCGAACTACAATCGCTTACCACCTTCAAGTAGCAACTCACCTCCCAATGGGCATGAATTTGCCGTTCGTGAGGGAGCGTAGCCAAGCGCGGCAAAAACGGCGCTCGGCTTACCCCGCGCCCAGCCCGGATGAGCAAGCGCAACATTGTTGGGGAGACACTACGGCATCGATTTGACGTGGTGCCGGAACGGCACTAAGCTGCGAGCGACAATCGCGATATGACCAAGCAACCCCCCCTCCACCACTGCGAAATTGGCTGCCGCATTCCCAAGGACTATTTCTGGGTGATTGGCTGGGGCGAGAGCGATGTCGGAATTGAGACCGGCTCGTATGACGCTGCCCTGCACATGGCCGGAATCGAGAATTACAACGTAATGCTTTATACCTCCGTGCTGCCACCCGAGGCCAGCGAGCTCCCACATTTGCCGGACATCCACCACGGCTCCGTGCTTGAGGGCATCATCGCTGTTCAGCACACCGATGAGCCGGGAACGCGGATTACGGCCGGTGTGCTCTTGGCCAAAGTCTATCGCAACTCGGACGGCTCGCACCTCGGCGGTTTTGCGTGCGAGTACGCCGGTAACGGATCGCTCGAAGAGGCGGAAGCCAATCTACGGGAAGCGATGCAACAGCTTTTTGCACGGCGCTATAAAACCAAGTTCTATCGACTTGAATTCGGCAAACTGATTGTTCGGACGTCCACGCCAGAAAAACGTTTCGGGACGATTCTTGTGGGTATCGGCTTCGCCAGTTACCTAGTGCCGGTGCTAACGCCCGAAGCGGACGTAACACCGTCACACAAAGACAAGTCGCACGTGAACTACACGACCCGATGAGTACGATCTGACGGACGCGAAAATCTCATGCGGCAACTCGCTCAGCCGATCTTGGACATCAAGGCTTCTAAGTGCAGGAAAATAGAGGAAATGGCGGAGAGGGTGGGATTCGAACCCACGGTACGGTTTCCCGCACGCTCGCTTTCGAGGCGAGTACTTTCAACCGCTCAGTCACCTCTCCGCGGCGGTTACCACTCCATCGTAGCAGAGCGATGCGTTTCCCGGCAATTGGCTGATCATTCTCCGCGCATACCGCTTCGTATTTGCGCTCAAAGGCCGTCCTAGCGCCGGGACGCAAAAAACGCCTGCAGCAGAGCCACAGATTCCTCCGCCAGGATCCCGGCGGTAAAGGGCACCTGGTGATTCAGCGCGCCATGCTCCAGTGCCGCGAAACAAGTTCGCGCCGCGCCACCCTTGGGGTCGTCCGCCCCATATACCAGGCGTGCAACGCGTGCTTGAATCATCGCGCCGGCGCACATGATGCAAGGTTCGAGCGTTACGTACAACGTGGTGTCTGCCAGCCGGTAGTTGGCAAAGAGCTTGGCCGCCGCCCGCAGCGCCACGATCTCTGCGTGCGCCGTGGGATCGCAATCGCCAATGGTGCGATTCCCGCCGCGCGCCACGATTTCGCCGTTGAGCACCAACACGGCGCCGATCGGCACTTCGCCGATCGTCGCTGCCGCGCGCGCTTCGGCAAGAGCCTCGTGCATGAATTGAAGGTCGGCGTCCACGTGCAACAAGACTAGCATTCGCACCGACGCGTGGCATAGGCTGGCAATAAGCCAAGCAAAATTTGCGCCGCGAAATCCTACGCGTCGCCAATCCCTGGATTTGTTTCCCCGACTACCGCAGCGGCATCCGCCATCTTCCGCTAGAATGGTGGAAGAACGTTCAAGGAGCTTATCTGCGGCAAACTGCGTGCGTCATGTATCTGGCCGTGGACTCACTGATTCCAGTACGCGGAAAGGCCTTTCCCGGACTGGATGAATTCAGCGCCACGCTGGACCACTCCGCCGTACCCGCCGTGTGGGTTACCAGCCGCACCCGCCTGCAGATGGACGAGCCCCGCCGCAAGAACGGCCACACCCATCCTTTCATCGGCGAAGGTGGCTGCGCCGTGTTTTTGCCGGAAGACTATTTCCATTTGCGCCCGGAGAAAACGCTGCGCCTCGGGCGGTTTACCAGCATGCCCATAGCGCAGCCGCAGCCCGCGGCTCAGCAAGCCCTGGACAGCCTGGCGGAAGATACTGGCGTGGAAGCAGTTCCGCTGCGCAGCCTTTCGCCGCGCGAACTGGTGCAAAACGCCGGCTTGCCCGCCCGCGACGCGGAAATGGCCCGTCAGCGCGATTTCGACGAACTGTTCTTTTTCGCCGGCGCATCCGATGCCGACGTGGCGCGTTTCCTCGCCGAAGCAAAGTTGCGCCAGCTGGCGCTCCGCCAGCACGGTGTGCTGTGGTCGCTGGCCGTGGGCGCCAGCCTGCAAAGGTGCATCCGCGATCTGACAAAACTATATGATCGCGCACTGCGCTATCACGCCGTGGCCCTCGGCGTCGCTACCACGGAAGAAGCCCCGGAACTTTTCCCTTGTTGCGAACGCAATATACTTCTAGCGCAAAAGGAATCACCTGACGCGCCGGCTGACGTTGCCCCAGCCGCCAAGCCGCCAGCGAAAGACTCCAGACTTGGCTCCTACAGCCTATCCATACCGTTGCGCTCCCCGGAAACTTGGGAGCGCCTGCTCGAAACCGTAGGCTCGCGAAGCTATAAATGATCGATTCCACCGCCACGGATCTAGACCCGCTCGCCAGCGCCGCGCACGACTGACACGGATCTTTCCCCGCCGGGAATTCACTCAGAGCACGGCGGTCCGCCATTTGGGTAGGAAACTAAGTTGGTCGAATGTGTGTTCCTTTGCACAGTCCCAGTCCCATCTCAGACGGCATATGGTCTCATCCTGCACCACAACTCTCCTGTTTCGTGCGCGGTACGCGCGCCGGAGAAGCCTTGGGCTACTGGCCTGCAAAATGCCACAAATGAAGCCGAGAGCGCATCCCGCAGCTGCGTGCAAGTTTCAGGCTAGTATTAAGAGTACTAGGAGGCCCGGCTATGAAATGGCTGATTCGCTCCTTCACCGTCCCCGCCGACGAATCCAAGATGAGCCTGGTGCTGGCCATGTGCGCCATGACCATGAGCGTCATGTCCCTGGCCCTGGTCTGGCAGGCTGCGGTCATCGCACAGCAGCGCGAACTCATTCAGTGGCTGGCAAAGGCAAAATTGGGAGTGTGAGCAGCAGCAGAGTTCCCGTGGTGCCATGGGCGAAGCTGTACTTTGTCAGCCGGAGTTGTACTTTAGAACAGGTCCGTCACTTGTACCATTTCTAGCGGGACATTTTTTTCGCGTTGTGTTTGAATAGAGTCATTCTACTCGCACCCGCGGGGGAAATTGGCTATGAAACACACTTGGCAGCTTGCATTGATGGCTTGCGGAGTACTGCTGCTTTGTGGAGCTTCTCTGAACCCAGTCTCTGCGCTTCCCGCGGCGATGGCCGGTGGCGGAAGCATGGTGGCAACCAACAGTGCCGCGTCATCGCACGACCGCCATGGGCATCGCACCACCCACGCCCGCCACCATCACCACCATCACGCGCATCACTGAACGCGCCGGAACACTTTCGCCGTACATTTTCTGGGGGGATTTTTGCGCGCGAATCGCCGAACGTCGCCAGAAATTCCTGCGTCCGTTCGAAGTAGCGCTACTTGATGAACAGCGTCTCGCGCAACTGGTCGCGTCCGATGAACGATTTGCTGGTGCGGTAACGCGAAAACAGATCCTGTATTTCGCGGTTCTGATAAACCTTTTGCGCCGGGCAAATGAGCGTCGAAGAAATCACCTGCAGGGTATTGGAATCCGCCACCCGGTAGCGCTGAAAGCCTTCCGGCTTCTTGCTGTGAAACATGGCGAAGACCACTGCGCCAGGGCGCAGCAGCTCGGTAATCCACGCGATGGTCTGCTTGGCGACCGCGGGCTCCAGATAATCAAGCAAATCCCAAAGCAACACGGCGTCGAAAGAAGCTTTCGGATATTGCAGGTTGGCGGCCAGAAAACGCTCGGCGCGCCCCACCGGTGTCATGTCCAGGCCATCCCGCACGGAAAAATCTTCGCGCAGGCGGCCTTCTTCCTCGGTCAAAAATTGTTTCCAGCCGCGCAGAATATCTTCGGAAGTTACCCGGAAACCGCGTTCGATGAAGAAACTAAGAGTGGTCTGCCACGCCGGGCCGAGGTCCAGCATGGTGCCGCGGCCTAGCCCGTCGAGATTCCACAGGAATTCCTTCAGCCCGTTTGAAACGCGGTTGAACTCCTGCATCTGCGGCGGGCGTGTGGCCCCCACGGCTGCGCTAGTACCATTGCTGTTGCCGTTGTGCGCCTTGCCGTTCGTCGGCGCTACCGGGGTGCCGCTCTCCCGCGTTCCACCGATTCCCATCCCGATACCTAATTTATTTAGAAAGCCCATGGATCAATCCGCCGCCGTATTCGAACCGCTGAAACCCTTAGCCGCGGCTGCCGCGGCCTTCGCGGGCGCTTTCCCGGCTTCCACTTTGCCGCGCAAGGTCGCGCCTTCTTCGATCGCCAGACGCTCGGTACGCACTTCGCCGGAAACCTGGCCGGTACTCCACAACTGAATTTTCTCGCGCGCATTGATGTTTCCGTCGATGCGTCCGCTGATCATCACTTCGCGGGCATCCACGTCGGCTTTGACCGTTCCATTCGGGCCGATGGTCAACACGCCATTAGACAAATTCAATTTGCCTTCCACAATGCCGTCTACATACAGGTCTTCGCTGCCAGTCAGCTCGCCCTTAATTTTTATTCCCTGGCTAATGCTCGCGCCGGAACGGACGGAAGCGGCTGGCACGCTGGCGGCGGGAGAAGCATTGGTTTTGGGACTTGCTGGAGAACTTGCGACAGGAGCCACGCTAGGCGATGCAGCCGGAGTTGCCAGCGGTTCACTACCTTGAGGCTTCGCATCTTCTTTACGCCACATTGAGACACCTCGACCCGGGGTATAGATGCAAAGTCGCGTCTCTACTGGGAAGGGCTGCGACTAGATACATGAAGATAGTACAGCACTTAGGCGGTGTAAAGGGGAATGGGGAGGGGTAAATATAGGGTGTTTCGTGAGCGCCTATACCACTAATGGTAGTTTTGGTTCGGCTAATCCTACAACCCCTTGCGTACCCATTGTGTCTCATTCTGACTGCCCATTCCCGTGCCGTAACTCCCACATGGCCACCACCATTCCCGCTACCTCCCGTGTTAACTCTTTGAAAGACTTACGCTTTTCCCACCATTCCTCGGGGTCAAAATCCCCGTCGCGCGCACTCACCACCGCCAACTCGATGTCCTGTGGAAAAATGCGCCGGAAAACATAGCGTGCCCGCCGCGTGTGGTAGTTGGAGGTCACCACCATTACGCTGCGCCAATGTTTTTGTTTTACCAGCGGTAGCAGCGCTTGCGCTTCTTCGCGCGTGTTATCGGCGTCTTGCGGGAAGACCACGATGTTTTCTTTTGGAACCCCGCGCTCGAGCAAATCGTGTTGCATTAATTCCGCGATGCCGGCATACGGGCGAAGTCGGCGCCCGCTGGCCACCACAATGGGAGCCTTGCCCTCGCGGATTAGTTCCGCTGCCCGGGTGACCCGGTCGGCGTAAAAATTATCGTCGCTGAGCACGATGATGGCGTCGGCGTGCTCCATCGACTCATTCACCACCCAGGATTCGCCGGCGAACCGTAGGATAGGGCGGCGTGCGAGATAAATTGCGCCGCACAATGTCACAAGAAAAAGCAACGCGACCAGCGTGCCGAGGATTCCGCCACGCTCCGCTCTGCGATTTCGGTTATGTGGGAAGTCTGGCCCTGAAGGCGGCCGCTGCGAAGCGCTATCAGAAATGCTAAGCTTCATGAATTGGCATCGAGAGCGCGCAGTTTTTCCGCGGCCTGCTCGGGAAGCACAGCGTTAAAATACACTTCTTTGATGCTGTAAGACTTGCTGCGCGTTTCCACGATGGGCATGATTTCGATGTGCCAGTGATAGTCCTCCGCCAGCGTCTTCCAATATCCCGCCAATTCACCTTTTTTGCTTCGCGTGTTCGGCGAAGTGTGCACCACTAGATGAAACGCTGGCGCAACTTTTTCCAGCCGCCGCAGCACGCGCCCAAGCAGCGCCGCCAGATGCCGGCGATTCGAACCCGTCCGCGGCTGCTCGAACAGATGATTGTGGCGGCGGTGCATCAACCACGTTTCGTAAGGCACGCGGGAGGCGTACGGGCACAGCGCATAGTAATCGCCCTGCACGTCCACGATGCGTTTCCCGGACTTCTCTTCCTGGCGCACCATGTCGCAGAAAATGCAGCGTTCCTTGTCCTTGTACCATTCGTGCGCCGCGGTGAGTTCGTACTTGATGCGTCGTGGAACGAAGATGGTCGCGGTGATCTGGGAATGTGCGTGGGCAAACTCTTCGCCGGCCAGCGCGCCCTGATTCTTGAAAATGCTCACATACTTGAAGCGCGAATCTTTCTTCAGGTCCGCGATGCGCGCGCCCCACACCGACAGCACCCGCTCGATTTCGTCGTCGCCGAATTGTGACATACGCTTGTCATGCTGGCGGTTTTCGATAACCACCTCGTGCGCTCCAGTGGCTCCCATCTTGTCGTACATTCCCTCCGCCAGGCGGCCCGGTTCGCCCTCGATGCGGTACAGCGGGTCGGGATGCGGCACCACCCGCACTTGCCAAGTTCCTTCGGCGGGATACGAAAGGATCGCCGGCATTTTGTCGGCCAGCTCCGGATCCAGCGGACAGGCCGTTGTTTCGCCTAACGATTCGCGCTGGCCCAGGACCACCCAGCTTTGCGTGATGGGATCTTTTCGCAATTCCATGCTTGTCGTTTGCCTTGCGCGCGAAAAAATCGGCGCCTAGTTTCTCAACCAAAAAATTCATGTGAAAGTTTGCGTGCAGTAAGTCTCTTTCCCCTGTAGGAGATTGTCAAGCTGGGATAGACTTTTCTTCATGTTGTACATGGTGATCGAGCGGTTTAAAGACAGCGATCCCGCGCCCATCGGCGCGCGCTTCAAGCGCCAGGGGCGCATGCTGCCGGATGGCGCTATTTATCACGCCAGTTGGGTGGATGCCGCTGGCATGCGCTGTTTTCAGCTTATGGAAGCGCCGAACGCGGAATTGCTGGACGCCTGGATGGTGCGCTGGCAGGACTTGGTGGAATTTGAGGTCATTCCGGTACTCACCTCTGCGGATTTCTGGAGCCCGCTGAAAATGATCGGCTGAATCCTTGCCCGGTCCACTATGTTTGCTTTGTTATGTAAGTCCGTCGACGAAAGAGGTAAAATTCCCGCGTTGTTCCTCCAGTTGGCGCGGCGATTTGGTTTAGCAAAGGAGAATCACTCGTGGCGGAAAACGTTACGCATCATGCTTTGGGCGACCGGGCAGCATTTCAACTCGCAAACGTCACCAAGACGCCGCCACAGTATGGCGCCATTACTCCTCGCTGGCTGGTGCGCCTGCTGGATTGGAAGCCGCTGGAAGCCGGCACGCTCCGCGTGAATCGCGTGGTGGATGACAAGGCCGTGGAAGTGGTCTGTGGGCAGAAGGACGAGAAGGCCCTGCCGGAAACCTACGTCGAGTATCAGGAGAAGCCCCGTGAATATACGCTGAGCGCGATTTCCGCGGTACTGGATGTCCAGACCCGCGTCTCCGATTTGTACAGCAATCCCTACGATCAGGTGCGCGAGCAGTTGCGCCTGATGATTGAGAATGTGAAAGAGCGGCAGGAAAGCGAGCTAATCAACAACAGCGATTACGGATTGCTGAAAAACGTTCCCGCGGGGCAGAGAATTGCCACGCGTAAGGGCGCGCCAACGCCCGACGATTTGGATGAGTTGCTGACCAAAGTGTGGAAAGAACCGTCATTTTTCTTGGCACATCCGCGCGCCATTGCCGCCTTTGGCCGCGAGTGCACGCTGCGGGGTGTGCCGCCGCCGACAGTCACGTTGTTTGGTACGCCGTTCTTGACGTGGCGTGGCGTGCCGCTGATTCCTACCGACAAGTTGCACGTCGAGGGTGGCGGCAAGGCGGGCGGAAAGTCCAACATTCTGTTGCTGCGCGTTGGAGAGAGGAAACAGGGCGTGATCGGACTGTTTCAGCCGGGATTGCCCGGAGAGCAGACTCCGGGATTGTCGGTGCGCTTCATGGGCATCAGCAGCAAGGCCCTGGCGTCCTATTTGATTTCTCTGTATTGCTCTGCGGCGGTGCTGGTGGATGACGCCATCGCCGCGCTCGAAGACGTCGAAGTCGGGCACTATCATGAGTCCAAGTGACGCCGGAAAAACGGGCGCGGGATTTTCCGCGGAGGATTTCCGCACCGTCTTGCCTGGCTCCGGGCTGACGGTGCCTGCGGGCTTGCCCGAGCCCGAAGTGCTGGCGCGCATGGCCAACGAGTTTTTCACGGCCCTTCCGGGTGCGGAGTTTGCTGGCACGGAATCGTCGCGGGTCGCCGCACTGCCGCAGGGCACTTCGTTTTCTTCGCTCTCAGTCCCCGGCTCCGCGATATCTGCCACGCCAGTCCAGGCATTAGCGCCGGCGCCGCAAACGGCAGTTCCGAGTGAAGCGCAATTGCCTGCATTGCCGGCCGCGATACCCGGAGCGGGAACGCAGTCGCAGATCCCCGCCGTGCCCGGCGCGTTTTTGCCGGAACTTCCCGGAGGAATCACCGCTGCGAATTTCGGTGGCTCGGACTCCTTTTCTTTTCTGGATGAGCTGCGCCCGCTTTTTTCTTACTCCGGACTGCCCGTGGCGATTCCTGATATGGCGCCGAACCTGAGTATGCCCGGCGAGACGGAACTTCGCGCACTGGCCGATGATCTTTCTTCCACAGCGCTGCCGCAAATTTCCGAGGCTCGCTCCTATCCCTCGATGCCGCAGGTTCCCGGCACTGCTGGACAACCAACAGCCTCAGAGCTAGCGCTAGGCTATTCATTTTTGAACGAAATTCGGCAGCTTGCGCCTGCGGGCACAGGCGGGTTGATCGAGTCATCCCAAGCCCCCTCGAACGGATTATTGCCGTTGAATGTTTCTTCGCAGTCTTTTGACGTGCAGGCTATCCGCCGCGATTTTCCGATTTTGCAGGAGCGCGTGCACGGCAAGCCCCTGATTTGGCTGGACAACGCCGCCACCACGCAGAAACCGCAGAGCGTGATCGACCGCCTCAGCTATTTTTACGCCCACGAGAATTCCAACATTCACCGCGCGGCGCACGAGCTGGCCTCGCGCGCGACCGACGCTTACGAAGCCGCGCGCGAAAAAGTGCGCCGTTTTCTAAATGCCTCCACAGTGCGCGAAATCATCTTCGTGCGCGGAGCCACGGAAGGCATCAATTTGGTGGCGCAAAGCTGGGGCCGGCAAAACATCCAGAAGGACGACGAGATCGTCATCACCTGGCTGGAGCACCACGCCAACATCGTGCCCTGGCAAATGCTGTGCGCGGAAAAAGGCGCACGCCTGCGCGTTGCTCCCGTCGATGAATCCGGCCAGGTGCTGCTCGACGAATACCAGAAGCTGCTCAATTCACGAACGCGTCTCGTAGCCTTCGCGCAGGTCTCCAACGCTCTTGGCACCGTGACGCCCGCGGTCCAAATGATCGAGATGGCCCATCGTTACGGTGCAAAAGTTTTACTGGACGGGGCGCAGACCGTTTCCCACATGCGCGTCGATGTGCAAGCGTACGATTGCGATTTTTACGTTTTCTCCGGCCATAAAATTTTTGCCCCCACAGGCATCGGCGTGGTTTTTGGCAAACTCGACATTCTGGAGCACACCCAGCCTTGGCAGGGCGGCGGCAACATGATTCAAGACGTAACCTTCGAGAAGACTACCTATCAGCCCGCCCCAGGCCGATTCGAGGCGGGTACCGGCAATATCGCCGATGCCGTCGGGCTCGGCGCAGCGTTGGATTATTTGGATCGCGTCGGTATGGTGAACATCGAGCGTTACGAGCACGACTTAATGCTCTACGCCACGGAAAAACTGCAACGCATTCCCGGCCTGCGCTTGATCGGCACGGCCCGCGAAAAGGCCGGAGTGTTATCCTTCGTTCTCGATGGTTTCCGAACCGAAGACGTAGGCGCCGCGCTCAATCGCCAGGGCATTGCCGTACGCGCCGGCCATCATTGCGCGCAGCCGATTTTGCGCAGGTTTGGCGTGGAAAGCACGGTCCGCCCGTCGCTGGCTCTCTATAATACGTGTGAAGATATCGACGCTCTGGTGGCGGCGATTTGGAATTTGCGCCAGGGCCACAGCTCGCTCTAGCTCTGACCTCCTACAAACGGGGAGGAATCTCTCCCCACAAACATCGCCCGCAAACAGAAGCGCCGCTACGAGGATGGTTGTGCCACGGCGCGTGAAGAGATCAACCTGCGAAGGCGAGAAAAGTGTGGCGCCAACGCTGCGCAACCCACGCCCGCCAGAATCACGAACAACGGTTCCAGTAGCGGGATGCGCAAGCGCGTATTCATGACCAGCGGCAGATGCAGCAGCGTGAGTCCTGCGGCATAAATCAGCAGCAGATTTGCGATCGCCGCATTCGTCTGTCTTAATCCCCACCATCCCGCCACAGCAAAGCTCAACACCATCCAGTAACACAACACTCCCGCGACACGAATCAGGCGCTCCTGCGACGCCAGGGACTTGGTATCCGCCAGCTGATCCCAACTGAGCCAAAAATCCGCCAGCTTTTTTAGCAGCAGCGGTCCGGCGTGCCACCCTTTGCGCATCCACAGCGCAGGAACGATGCGCAGGGCAGCGCGGTCCAGCACCGCCTCGGACGGCAGCTTGGCGCGCGCCGAGCTGTTCGTTTCGATCTGGTGCAGCTCCCATCCCAAGTTGCGGATCAGTAAATCGGTGTCGCCGGGCTGCGTCCGCCCTTCGCTAGTCAGCACCCCTTGCACCGCGTTCGGCCCGCCCTGCGTTGAGTACAGGACCTGCCCACCGAAGGCCACCTCGTTGCGAATAATCCATGGCGAAACCAACAGCAGCGGTACACCCAGCGCCAGCGCCGCCCGGCCCCACTGTGTTCTTCGCTGCGGCCCGCTGAATATGGCAATCGCCGCGAACAGTGGCAGCGCCGCGGCGTTGAACCGGAACATCGACTCCAGCCCCGCGCTCCAGCCTAGCGTAGCTGCCGACCGCGCATCGCAATTTTCCCGCTGCACCACCATCTGGTGGAGGAACAGCGCGGTCAGCAACGTAGCCACGCATTCCGTCAAAAGCTGCGCGGTGGTGAATAGCAAGGTAGGCAGCAACAGTCCGACAAGCAGGCTGGCGCGTCCAGCAGTCGCACCAAACAGACGCCGTGCCGCCGCCGCGCAAACGAATACCGTCGCGATCCCCAGGACGAATTGCAGCATGCGCACCGCGAGGATGTATTTCGGCCCGAACATCACCATGGCCCCCGCGAGCAGCAACGGATATCCCGGCGGCCGTACGGCGGAAGGGAAGCCGGCGTAGGCGAATCCCAAATGCCCCAGAAGATTCTGCGCCAATAAAACGTAAGAAGGTGCGTCGCTGCCCCCGCTATGAAACGTCAGTTCCCGTGCCCCGGCCAGGCACACAAACAGCAAACGCAGCGCAATTCCAGTCACCACCAACGCCACAAATGCCGGGGTGCCCTGCTCCCGCACCGGAGCTTCGCGCCGCGGACTTGGTTCCGCCTTGGGAGCAGGCACCCCTGTAGGGGGTGTAATCGTTGCTGTGGGTGCGACGTGAGTGGGCGGGAAAACCGAGGAACTGAAGAGGGGCAGTGGAATTCTCAATATTCGGTACCCTTCGAAAAAGAAATGCCTACAGCAAAATGCATGGAAAAACTCCGCGCTTCCGCTCGGAGCAGTGTTCTGACTTGAAACACCCTCGCGTCCCTTGTTTTTTTTTGCTGCAGGCAGGAAAGCAATCGCTTGGCCACAACTGGGTGGGCTAGGGAAACGCTAAAGCGCGTGGAATCAGAGAAATTTACGGAAGGAAGCGAATGGACTACGAGAGAGAATTCCCGATACGATAATTCTGCACCGAATTGAAAAGTCTAGGACGCGGCACTCGCGGCGTCGCTCGCGCGGTTGCCCGCCTGTTGGCTAAATTTGTTTCCCGCTCCCCGCAGCGCTTCAGAGAGTTCACCCGACCACAGCAGCACATCCAGCAGTCGGCTGCGTTGCACATTGTTCAGATTTTCCGCACTCAGGGAAATGGTCAGGGCCTGCAGCGCGCACTGATCAAGCACTGCGCGTGCTTCGTCGCAGCCCGCTTCCCGGCGCGTGTGGATGTGGTCACGCAGTTGTTCGCATCCTTCGAGAGCTTCATAGCATTGCGCCACGAAATGATCCACACACCACCGCTGTTGCCGCAACGTCGCAGCTCCCGGCGCCCCGCAGTTCGCCGCGGCGCATCGCGCCAGGTGCCGGCCAGCATCTCCGGCGATGTCACCCGCCACGCTTTTCCGCGAATCGTCCATCTGTCCCACAGTCATAGATAGGTATGCTCCCGGAACCCTACAGCCCCGCCAATCAGCAAAAGTCGTTAGAAACTTCGGTGCCGCACCCGACACGTCCTAAGCCACCGGCACGCGTCGCGTTTCCAGAGAGGTTTTACAAGCCGCCTGCGGCAATATGGCCAGCTGCGAACGCAATGTCTGAACCCGCAGCCTATGGTCCATGTATGGCTCCAGCAGCTTGCAGATCCAACGCGTATTGTCCGCCAGCGCGGAGCCATCTAGCCTTCCGTGCCAGAAGGTCAGCAGAGTAATCAGCCGTTCCTCTTGGTCAGACACCATCAACGCGCAGCCCGCAAAATCCCGTACCCCGGCAAACGTTTGGTTGATCGCCACGGGCACCATCGCCCGTACGCGCTGCGCAAGGTTCGGCTTGGTGACGAACTCCACGCTAAGCGCCGTCCGGCAGCCCTCCGCGGCACTCTCCTGCAAGTGCTCGAAGGCCTCTTCGGTCCCCTCAAGCACAGCACCGGCCGTAGACCCCGGCCTCTTCTCGATCCAACCCGAATTGACGCCGTGTGTTGCCACGAATCCTCCCAAGACTATTGCAGAATCTTCGAACCTCGCGGCGGGGAAAATCCCAGAACCATGGGAGAAATCCAAAATGGGACCCCGACCTTCATCCATCGTCATGCCCCCATACTGCTCCCGCCCTCCACAGGGTGGGGGAGGCGCGCCTAGGCCTTATCGCTAACTATTTGTGGTAGTTAGCACAACCTCGGGTGTCGGCCCGAAGTCGGTTCAGGGCGGCATAGACGCGCCTGGTGGGCACGCGGGAACGGGGATCCCCGCGGGTAAGAACTCCCGACGAATCGTCGAGTGTCTACGAAATAGTAGTGTCCCGAGCGCGCGAAACGTATCAAACCATAGAGGCGCAACCAAACGCTGAAGGAGCATTCCTCGGGGCATCGGGTAGAGGTCGGCGACGCTTCTTTCCGCGCGCTGGCCGTGTTCGCCGGTCTGATTGCAGATGCCTGAATACGCAAAGTATCGCAGCAGTAGCCTAAGGCACCAGTCACGATTCATTGCCCAATTTGGTGCCGCGCGGATATACTCCCGTGCAACGGGTTCAGGGCCCGCCTGGCAGTTCGAGGACATTAGTGGAGCTGTTCGAGTTTGATAAAGCATACGTTGACCGTCTGCGTGTCGGCGATGTCGGCACCACAGAGCATTTTGTTGCCTATTTTGGGCAATTATTGAGGGTCTTGCTGCGCGCTCGCATGCTCCCGCCCGATCGCGTCGAGGATCTAACCCAGGAAACCTTCCGACGCGTCCTAGTCGCCCTTCGCCGCGAAGACGCAGTCCGTCAGCCCGAACGCTTTGGCGCCTTCGTTAACTCCATATGCAAGAATGCCTTACACGAGTACGAACGCGCCGGCCGGCGCACCGAACCCATCGCCGACGGGCACCTCGAGATGCCTGATAAACTGCCCGACGCCCATGCCGCGCTAGTCACGCGTGAGTCGCGCGAGCAGGTGCGCAAGATTCTTGCTGGCTTGCCGCGCAAGGACCGCGACTTGCTCCGCGAGATTTTCTTCCTGGAGAAAGATAAGGATGAGATTTGCCGCGAACGCGGCGTGGACCGTGAGTATTTGCGCGTGCTCGTGCATCGCGCCAAAACCCGCTTCCGCACCGAGTTCGAAGCCCTCACATTCCCAAAACGGCACCAATCGGCCGGCAAACAAAAGGCTTGAGGGAGACGCCCGGCGAAACGATCCGATAATAACCGTCGATAAATTTGATACGAAAGCGCCCTCAACCGCACTACCTAATGGCTGAATCAGGGCGGCCAAACTAGGTTGGAAGGGTAAAGGTGAGCAGGTAAATAAACATGGATCATAATCAGGCCATAGAACTAAACGCGGCGGAGAAATATGTCTTGCGCGAGCTTCCTGAGGATCTGCAGGAAGCCTATGAACAGCATTTCTTCGATTGCTCCATCTGTGCCGCGGATATTAAGGCCGCGGCCATCTTCGCAGAGACCACCCGTGAGATTTTTGCCGAAGAACACGACCACCCCGCGACAGACCCGGAACGCGGCAGCGTCTGGTCGCG
>Ga0209040_10002460_pt1 | contig 14544 bp, 12 predicted proteins | sample BogFormECP12_OM3_FD_188240 | JGI IMG/M metagenome (GOLD analysis project Ga0209040, IMG submission 188240) | Bog forest soil microbial communities from Calvert Island, British Columbia, Canada - ECP12_OM3 (SPAdes) (version 2) | ecosystem: Environmental > Aquatic > Freshwater > Wetlands > Bog ...
GAACCCGCGACCAACGGATTATGAGTCCGCGGCTCTAACCAACTGAGCTACCGCCCCTGGGTCCGCACCATCGTAGGTGGCGTCAGGTGTACTCCAACTGCCCGTCCGGCAATATCCGGTAGATCTGGGTGCCCTCCCCGACCCGCGGGGCGTCCGCGGCGAACGAGACCGCGATCTTGTTGCTCGCGTTGCGCATCACGTCCAGCGTCAACTCGACCGCCTCATCGTCCGAGAAGTGCTCCCGCACACCCGCGGCGATCTTCGGTGAAATCGCCGCCGGCGACCAGATCAGCGCGTCCACGTAGCGCAGCGCCGCCTTCTGGCGGTCGCTCAGCTGCTCCGACGTCTCGTAGCGGTCGATTTCCCCGTACAGCGTCTCCGAGCCGCCGGCCTCCAACGCCGCGCCCTCGCGCAGCGAGTTGCACAGCCGGCACCGGTGGTGCCCGGCGCCGCGCAGCCGCACCACTTCCGCGGTCAGCGGGTCGAGCGCATTGAGCCGGGCCACCGCGGGCAGGAACTCGTTGAGCACCACGTCCGCCGGATCGGCGCCGTGGTCCCACGACACCGGGCCGTCGGAGCCATCACCCACCCCGAGTCCGTTGAGTCCCGCCCGCACCCTCGGCACGAAATCGGCCACATACATCAGCACCACCGCACGGAACGCCTTCTCCCCCAGCCCCGTCAGCAACCGGCGCCGGTGCTCATCGGTGACGCCCGTGACGTCCACCGCGAACTGCTCAGCGAACTCCACCACCGCAGACTCCGCCTCCGAAACCGGCGCGGCGACGTCAAGTTCGGACGGCAGCGGCGGCAGCGACAGCGCCCGCGCGCACGTCAGGCGGGCCAGCGCATTGATGCGGGCATCCTCCGGCGGCGACAACGCCGCCAACCGGGCCAAATCGGCATCCACATCCAAACGCTACTGCGCCTGACTCACCGACGACATGAAAAAGTCCGGGATCCGCAGCGCCGGCATCGCCGCCCTGGTCGCATAATCCCCCCACTCCCGCGGCAGCGTGATCTCCGTCGACCCCACCTCCGTGGCCCGCCGCAGCAGGCTGATCGGGCTCTCGTTGAACCGGAAGTTGTTGACCGCCGCACTCACCCGGCCGTCCTCGACCAGATACACCCCGTCCCTGGTGAGACCCGTCAGCAGCAGCGTCGTCGGGTCGACCGTGCGGATGTACCACAGCGTCGTCAGCAGCAGCGCACGTTCGGTGCTCGCGATCATCTCGTCGAGGCTCGCGTCCCCGCCCGTCATCAGCAGGTTGTCCGCCGGCACCGCCACCGGCGCCTCGAACTCGGCGGCCGCCGCCCGCGGGTACGCCAGCGCGTTGAGCGCGCCGTCGCGCACCCAGTCCACCCGGTCGATGTCCATCCCGTTGTCGAACACCGACAACACCTCCGACGAACTCGACGTGGCCACAAACGGCCTGCAGTCCAACGGCCTCGCCGCCGGATCCGAATACAGCGTCACCGGCAGCTGCGTCAGCCGCTCCCCCACCCGGGTGCCACCACCCGGCGCCGAAAACGCGGTCCGGCCCTCCTGCGCGGCGCGGCCATCCATCATCCACGCCAGGTAGATCATCATGTCGGCCACCGTCGACGGCGGCATCAACGTCGGATACCGCCCCGCCGGCAGCGACACCGTGCGCCGCGACCAGCCCAGCCGCGTCGCCAGCTCCTCCAACAGCCGGTCGGTCGGCACATCCGCGAAATCCGGCGTCCCCACCCCGGCCCAGCTGCTCGCGCCGCCGCGCTTCGCGTTGATCTCCACCGAACCCGACGGCTGGGTGTAGCGGCGGCGCAGACCCGCCGAATTCGCCACGAACGTCGTCGCCACCTGATGGTGGGCGTACCCGTACAACGTCTCCGGGCCCTTGAAGCCACGCACCAGCGCATCGGCCACCCCGCCGAAAACCTCCGCACCCGTACCGGGCACCGGGTCGGCCCAGTCATCGGGCACGCCCGAACCCGTGATCAGCGGCGCGGCATCACGCGCCTCCGGCGCGCCGCGGGCCGCCTCCTCACTGCCGGCCACCAGGGCCGGAATCGCGTCCGGATCGACCTCGCTGGTCTGCACCGAACCCACGTGCGCCCTATCGCCTCTGCGCACAATCGAAATCACCGTCGTGCTGCGGGCGGTCGACACCCCGTTGGTGGTCATCGTGTCGTTGGCCCAGCGCAGCGACGCGTCCGAACTGTCGGTGACGAGCACGATCGTCTCGTCAACGGTGGCCGCGGCCAACACCTCGTCGAGCACGCGCTGCGCGTCGATCACGCGCCGCCCTCCGTCCGTGTGTTCAGCACCCGGATCCCCCTGAACAACGCCGACGGGCACCCGTGGCTGACCGCCGCCACCTGCCCGGGCTGTCCCTTACCGCAGTTGAACGCCCCGCCGAGCCGCCACGTCGACTCCCCGCCCACCGCCTCCATCGCCCCCCAGAACTCGGTGGTCGTCGCCTGATACGCGACGTCGCGCACCTGGCCCGCGAGCCGGCCGTTCTCGATCCGGAAGAACCGCTGCCCGGTGAACTGAAAGTTGTAGCGCTGCATATCGATCGACCACGACTTGTCCCCGACGACGTACAGGCCGTTCTCGACCCGGCCGATCAAGTCGTCGGTGGACAGATCCTCGCCGCCGGGCTGCAGCGACACATTGGCCATCCGCTGGATCGGGACGTGGTGCGGCGAGTCGGCATACGAGCAGCCGTTGGAGCGCGGCAGGCCCAGCCGCCGCGCGAACACCCGGTCGAGCTGATAGCCGACGAACACCCCCTCGCGCACCAGATCCCAGTTCTGCGCCGCCACACCCTCGTCGTCGTACCCGACCGTGGCCAAACCGAAATCCACGGTGCGGTCCGCGGTCACGTTCATCACCGGCGAGCCGTAGTGCAACGTGCCCAGCCTGTCGGGCGTCGCGAACGACGTGCCGGCATAGGCGGCCTCGTAGCCGATCGCGCGGTCGTACTCGGTCGCATGCCCGATCGACTCGTGAATCGTCAGCCACAGGTTCGACGGGTCGATCACCAGGTCGGTGGGCCCCGGGTCGACCGTCGGCGACTTGTCCTTCTCGGCCAGCAGCGACGGAATCCGCGCCAGCTCGCCGGACCAGTTCCACACGCCGTCCCCGACGGCGGCCTCCCAGCCGCGGGCCGTCGGCGGGGCGAGGGTGCGCATCGACTCGAAGTTGCCGGCCGCGGCGTCCACCGTCACCGCCTCCAGCGTCGGCTGCACCCGCACCCGCTGCTGCGTGATCGACGACCCGAACGTGTTGGCGTAAAACGACTGCTCCTTGACCCCGGTGTAGGCCGCCGACACATGGTCCACCCCGTCGGCGGCCAGCAGCCGCCGCGAATAGTCCTCCAGCACCCCGATCTTGTCGGCCGCCGCGACGTCGAACGGATCGATCTCATAGAACGACACCCACTGCGCGTCGGAGTACACCGGCTCGTCGGCGAGCTCGATGCGCTCGGCGTTCAGCGAACACAGCGTGCGGGCGACCCCGACCGCACGCCGCGCGGTTTCCGCGGCGACCCCGGGCGCCAGCTCGGCATGCGACGCGAAGCCCCACGTCCCGTCAACGACCACCCGCACCGCCAGCCCCACCTCGCGGCCCACCACCGACGTCTCCAGCGCCGCGTCGCGCAGCCGGATGACCTCGCTCGTCAGGCGCTGGATGCGCAGGTCGGCATAGTCGGCACCGGCCGCCCTGGCCGCCGAGAGCGCGGCATCGGCCAGCTCGTGGCACGGCAGGGCGAGAAAGTCGGCATCGACCCCCCGGTTCGGTGTCACACGTCCACCGTAACGGCTGCCGACACGGGCACGGCTTTAATTGCTGCATGGCCACCGGGCGTGTCCGAACCACCGCGCTGGGCTACAGCCTGCTCGCGCCGAGCCTGTTCGGCGTGGTGACCTTCCTGTTGCTTCCGATGCTCGTGGTGGCGTGGCTGAGCCTGCACCGCTGGGATCTGCTCGGCCCCATCCGCTTTGTCGGGCTGGACAATTGGCGTTCGGTGCTGTCGGATTCGACGTTCGGCAACTCCCTGCTGGTGACCGCGTTGTTCATCGCGCTGGTGGTGCCGCTGCAAACCGTTCTCGGGCTGGTGGCCGCGTCGATGCTGGCCCGCGGGCTGCCCGGCAGCGGCTTGTTCCGCACCGTCTACGTGGTGCCGTGGATCTGCGCGCCGCTGGCCATCGCCGTGCTGTGGCGCTGGCTGCTGGCCCCGACCGACGGCGCCGTCAACGCCCTGCTCGGCCGCCGCGTCGAGTGGCTCACCGACCCCGGCCTGGCCCTGCCCGTCGTGTCGGCCGTGACGGTGTGGACCAACGTCGGCTACGTGACGCTGTTCTTCCTGGCCGGCATCCTCGCGATCCCCGCCGACATCCACCACGCCGCCCGCGTCGACGGCGCCACCGCATGGCAGCGGTTCCGGCGGATCACGCTGCCGATGCTGCGCCCGACGCTGTTCTTTGTCCTGGTCACCGGCATCGTCAGCGCGGCCCAGGTGTTCGACACCGTGTACGCGCTGACCGGCGGCGGCCCGCAGGACCGCACCGACCTCGTCGCGCACCGCATCTACGTCGAGGCGTTCGGCGCGGCCGCGGTCGGGCGGGCCGCGGTCATGGCGATCGTGCTGTTCGCGATCCTGGTCGCCGCGACCATCGCGCAGCACCTCTACTTCCGGCGGCGGATCAGCTATGACCTCGTCTAGCCGGGTGCTGTCGGGCGCGGCGATCTACTTCTGGCTCGCGCTCGGCGCGCTGATCACGCTGACCCCGTTCGCGCTCGGCCTGCTCACGTCGCTGCGCTCCCCGCAGCAGTTCGCGACCGGATCCCCGCTGGGCCTCCCGCGCCCGCCGACGCTGGCCAACTACACCGGGCTGGCCGGCGCCGGCTTCGGCCGGGCGATCGTGGTGACCGCGCTGATGACCGCCGTCATCGTCATCGGCCAGCTGACCTTCAGCGTGCTGGCCGGCTACGCGTTCGCGCGGCTGACGTTCGCCGGGCGCGACATCCTGTTCTGGGTGTACATCGCGACGTTGATGGTGCCGCCGACGGTGACGATCGTGCCGCTGTACCTGATGATGGCCCAGGCCGGGCTGCGCAACACGTTCTGGGCGCTGGTCCTGCCGTTCGTGTTCGGCTCGCCGTACGCGATCTTCCTGCTGCGCGAGTACTTTCGCGCGATCCCGGCCGACCTGATCCGGGCGGCACGGATCGACGGCGCGAACACTCTGGACGTGCTCGTCCACGTCGTGGTGCCGGCGAGCCGGCCGATCCTCGTCACGCTGACGCTGATCACCGTCGTGTCGCAGTGGAACAACTTCATGTGGCCGCTGGTCATCACCAGCGGCAGCAAGTGGCGGGTGCTGACGGTGGCCACCGCGGGCCTGCAGTCGCAGTACAACGCCCAGTGGACCCTGGTGATGGCGGCGACCACCGTGGCGATCGTCCCGCTGATCGCGTTGTTCATCGTCTTCGCGCGCCACATCGCCGCGTCGATCGTCGTCAGCGGGCTGCGATGAGCCGCAAGCCGAAATCGTCCACGGTTGCGGTGAGCTGTCTCGTCGCGGTGATGGCCGTGCTGCTGGCGGCCGCGGTCGTGCTGGGCCGCACCGGCGAACCGGGCGGCAGAACCGTGGTGACGGTGCGGCTGTGGGACCCGCAGGTCGCGGCCGCCTACCGGAAGTCCTTCGACGAGTTCAGCCGGCGCCACCCCGGCATCGACGTGCGCGTCAACCTCGTCGCGTACGCCACCTACTTCAACACGCTGCGCACCGACGTCGCCGGCGGCAGCGCCGACGACATCTTCTGGATCAGCAACGCCTATCTCGCCGGGTACGCCGACAGCGGCAGGCTGATGCCGATCACCGGCAGCCCGACATGGGAGCCGTCGGTGGTGGAGCAGTTCACCCGCGACGGAAAACTCTGGGGCGTGCCGCAACTCACCGACGCCGGCATAGCCGTCTACTACAACGCGGACCTGCTCGCCAGGGCGGGCGTCGACCCGGCTGTGCTGAACACCGTGCGCTGGAGCCCGGACGAGAGCGCGGACACGCTGCGGCCCCTGCTGGCACGCCTGACCGTCGACGACCGGCAGTGGGGCTACAACGCGGCCAACGACCTGCAGGGCATCTACCTCAACTACATCGGCTCGGCGGGCGGGGTGTTCTCCGACGGCGACCGCTTCGCGTTCGACAACCCGCCCGCCGTCGCGGCGTTCCGCTATCTCGTGGGCCTGATCAACACGGACCGGGTCGCGCCGCCGGCGTCGGACACCAACGACAACGGCGACTTCTCCCGCAACCAGTTCCTGGCCGGCAAGCTGGCGCTCTTCCAGTCCGGCACCTACAACCTGGCCAACGTGGCGGCCAATGCCCGCTTCCGCTGGGGCGTCGCGATGCTTCCCACCGGTCCGGCGGGCCGGGTCAGCGTCACCAACGGGATTGCCGCAGCAGGCAACCCGGCGTCGCGCCATCGGAACGCGGTCCGCGAGGTGCTGGCCTGGATGGGCAGCCCGGACGGCAACGCCTATCTGGGCGCCGACGGCGCCGCCATCCCCGCGGTGCTGCGCGCGCAGCGGGCCTACTTCGACTACTGGGGCAGGCGGGGGGTGGACGTGAGCCCGTTCTTCGACGTGCTCAAGGGCCCCCGGATAGCCGCCCCGGGCGGGGCCGGGTTCGCCGCCGGATTCGACGCGATCAAACCCTATTTCGACGAAATGTTCCTCGGACGGCGCGACGTCGCGCGCACACTGGCCGAGGCGCAGGCCGCCGCGAACTCCGCCGCCGCGCGCTAGGCCTGGAAGGTGGTCGAGACCAGCAGCACCTCGCTGGCCAACGCGGCGCCGCACACGGCGACGACGAGCACGCCCGTCACCCAGTCGGCGAACCCGGGCCGCGACGGCACCGCCGAGATCTGGCCCGTTCCGCCGCGGGCGGTGATCGCGTCGCCCATCTCGTCGGCGCGGCGCAACGCGACCGTGATCGCGGCGGTGACCATGTCGATCACGTCGGCTGCCCGGCGGCGCCTGCGCGCCCGCCGTCCCGCCGGCATCGGCCTCGGCCGCAACCGCCGGGCCGCGTAGAGCACCCGGAACTCGTCGATCAGCATCGGAAACGCGCGCAGCGCCAACGCCAATGCGACGGCCCACTCGTCGACCGGGATCCGCAGCCACCGCAGCGGGCGGCCCAGCGTCGCCACCGCGGGGGCGATCTCGGCGACGTTGGTGGTCCACGACACCATCGCGCCCAGGCCGAGCAGCACGATCGACAGCGCGCTGATGCGCAGGAAATTCAGCAGCCCGCCCAGGCCGACGGCGACGGATCCCAGGTGCAGAACCGGGGAACCGCCGCCCAGCGCGGCGGTCAACGCGCCGAACGCCAACAGGATCCACAGCCACCGCGGGACAGACGGCAGCGCCCCGCGCGGAATGTGCGCCAGCCACGCCGCGGCCAGCACGAGCGCGGCGACCGCCCCGATCGGCACCCAGCCCGGGTAGAACGTCAGCAGCACCGAGATGGCGAAGACCACGAGGAGTTTCGTGCCGGCCCACAGGTCGTGGATCGGCGAGCGCCCCGGCACGGGCCGCAGCAGCACGACCGGCCTGCGCGGTCGCTGCGCCGCGGCGGTCATGCCATCTCTCCCGCGGTCGCCGCTGCCTGCTCCAGCACCCCGTCGGACAGGCGCAGCGTGCGCGGACACAGGTCCTCCAGGCCGGCGAAGTCGTGCGAGATCACCACGACGGTCAGCCCGGCGGTTCGGCGCAGGTCTTCGAGCAGCCGCAGCAGCGCGCGCTGGCTGGCCGCGTCCAGTCCCGCCAACGGCTCGTCGAGGATCAGCGCGCGCGGCGCGCGGCCGAGCAGCCCGGCGAGCACCACCCGCCGCATCTGCCCGCCGCTGAGCTGGTCGATGCGCCGGGTGGCCAGGGACGTGTCCAGGCCGACCGTGGCCAGTGCCGTGGCGACCCGGTCTCTGTGGTGGGGCGAGAACCCCGCCGCGGAGGCCACTTCGCGGTCGACCCGATTGCGCATCAGCTGAAGCCGCGACGCCTGGAACGAGATCGCCACCGCCCCGACCTGGTCGGCGGCCGGCCGCCCGTCCAGCAGGCAGGTTCCGGTGGTCGGCAGCGTCAGCCCGGCCATGATCCACGCCAACGTGGACTTGCCCGAGCCGTTGCCGCCGTGGATCAGCAGGCCGTCACCCTCGTTGACGGTGAAGCTGACGTCGCGCAGGGCCGTTGCGGCCCAGGGGGTTCCGCTGCCGTACTCGTGGCCCACGCCCTCGAGCTGCAGCACCGGCCGGCCCGCGACCCCGGCGACCCGGCGGGACGCCCCCGGCGGCGCGACGACCTCGACCATGTCGGTGTTGGCGGCGGACCCGTTGCCGGTCAGGTTGATCGTGCGGTCGGCGGAGTCGGCCTCGTTGTTGTAGTGCGTGATGTGCACCAGGGCCATGCGGTGGCGTTCTTTGAGGTGTGACAACACGCCCAGCAGCGTGTCGCGGCCCTGCTGGTCGACCATGCTGGTGACCTCGTCGGCGATCAGCAGCGACGGTTCGCGGGCCAGCGCGGCGGCCACCGCCAGCCGTTGCAGCTCACCGCCGGACAGGGCACCCGTCTCCCGCTCGGCCAGCCCGTCGAGCCCCACCTCCCCGAGGAGGCGACCCACATCGGTGCGGGTTCCCGGCGGCAATCCCCACACCACGTCGTCGGCGACGCGGGTGCCGAGCACCTGGCTCTCGGGGTGCTGCATGATCACCGCGGTGCCGCCGACCTTGCCGAGCCCGACCGCGCCGGGCCGGTCCACGACGCCGGCCGTCGGCTGCCGCCCGGCCAGGATCAACATCAGCGTCGTCTTGCCCGACCCGTTCGCGCCGGTCACCGCGACGTGCTCGCCGGGCTCCAGGCTCATCGTCAGCGGGCCGAGCGCGTCGTGCTCGGCGCCGGGATAGCGGAAGCGCACGTCGCGCAGCCACACCGGCGCCGGCGCGACCGGTCCGGTGTCGAGCGTCGTCTCCAGCTGGTGAACGTCGGGGATCACGATCAGCCGCCTCAGCACCCGGGACAGCGCCCACCAGCCGATCAGGCTGACAACCACGACCGACACCGCCGACGAGCCGCCGATCAGCCACGGCCAGTAATGCAGCGCGGTCCCGAAGATCTGCTTGAGCCGGTCCGCGGCGACCTGCATGTGCGGTATCCGCCCCAGCACCGCGGCCAGGCCGTGGACGTTGGCGGTCAGCGAATCGAAGATCAGGTTCCGCAGCCGCGACAGCACCGTCAGCGCCAGCACCGACAGCCCGCCGACCGCCACACCGGCGCACAGCGCCGCGACGACGACGGTCGGGGTGCCGCGGTGCCTGCGCTTGACGATGCCCGTCAGGCCGCCGATGTAGGCGCAGTGGGCCACCGTCATCAGCCCGCCCATCCCGGCGACCAGGAACGCGATCACCCCACCTGCCACGGTCGCGGCGACCAGCACCCGGATGCGGTAGCGGTAGGCCAATATGCCCATCGGAACGGTGCCGAGCAAAGCCAGCCCGGCCGCGAACGGGACGACGACGGCGATGATCGCGGTGGCCGCCGACAGCGCGGCCATGACCGACGCCTGGGCGAGTTCACCGGGATGCAGCGCCCCGCGCGTCGCACCGCCGGTATTGGTCACTTCTCGATAATGCCAGCCGTTGCTGGGCATCTGTGGACAGCAACACGTTGATGTGCATAGAAAGGCTATGTAAATTGGCACCGTGGGGTCACCTTCATCCGCCGGCACCTCGCTCGGCGGCGACCTGCTCGGCGTGGTCGCCAGGCTCAACCGCCTCGCGACGCAACGCACCCGGCTGCCCCTGCCATGGGCGCAGGCGCGGCTGCTCTCGACGATCGAGGATCAAGGCGCGGCGCGGATCTCCGACCTCGCCGCCCTCGACCACTGCGCCCAGCCGACGATGACCATGCAGGTGCGGCGGCTGGAGGACGCCGGAATGGTGACCCGCACCACCGATCCCGACGATGGGCGGGCGGTTCTCATCCGCATCACCGCAAAGGGCGTCGAAACCCTCGCCCGGGCCCGCGCCGACCGCGCCGCCGTCGTCGACCCCGCGGTCGCGCGGCTCTCCGCCGACGACCGCGCGACGCTGGCGGCCGCCGTGGGTGTCATGCAACGCCTGCTGGACAACGCCGCGGCAGCGCCACGCAGGTCACATGCGCCACGCCAGTAACGTCGGCGGTTGGGTGTGTGAATCGCAAAACTGATATCACATGTGATATCCGCGCTGGTGCCAGGCAGAGTAGTCCACTGCGACATCGCTGGTTGTCAGGTGACCGCGCCGACGAGGGTGCCGACCAGATAGGTCGCGGCGATCGCGACCCCGCCCAGGGCCAGCTGGCGCACCGAGGCCCACCAGACCGGCTTGCCGGTGAACCGGGCCGCGGCACCGCCGGCGACGATCAGGCCGACCCCGCCGCAGGCCAAACTCGCGACGAGCGAATGGAACCCGAGCAGGTACGGGATGAGCGGGATGATCGCGCCGATCGCGAACATGATGAACGACGAGACCGCGGCCAGCCTGGCCGACGGCTTCTCGCGGGGATCGATCCCCAGTTCCTGGACCATGTGGAAATGGACCGCCTGGTTCTCGTCCCGGTGGATCTCCTCGGTGGCGGCGCGCGCGGTCTTCTCGCTCATCCCCATCCCGACGAGCATCTGCACGAGCTCGTCCTTCTCGCCCTCCGGGTGGGTCCGCAGCGCGCGGCGCTCGATGAGGACCTCCGAATCGATCTGTTCGTTGGCGGTGGTCACCGACGTGTACTCGCCCAGTGCCATCGAGAAGGAGCCCGCGAGAAGCCCGGCGACGCCGCTGAGGACGACGGTGTGCGCGTTGGCGCCGGCCGCGACACCCGCGATCAGCGCGGTGTTGCTCACCAGTCCGTCCATCGCGCCGAAACTGGCGGCGCGCAGCCAGCCACCCGACACGTCGCTGTGGGTGTGATCGATCTCATGCGGCAGCCCGGTGCGCACTTCCGGCGGCGGCGCGCCGCCGTTCGACTGTGTCATGGCGGCTATTGAACGCCTGCGGTCCGACCGGCGGCCACTCAGGTTTGCCTGCGTTGCCGGAGTCACGGTTGAGCTGCGCCGGGATTGGTTACCGTCGGGTTATGACGTCGAACACGGTCGAGGTTTCGCCCCAACTCTCCGAACATCTGCGCGACACCCTGGACGGCCGCTGGCGGCAGGTGAAAAACCTGGCCCGCGAGCAGATGTCCAACGAAATCTTCCGCCCGCACTACACACCCAACACGGTGATCGCCCGGGCGAAGGCGATGGAGCAGCTGAGGATCATCGCCGCCAAGGGCACCGCCGAGGACGGGTTCCGCAAGGAGCACGGCGGCACCGGCGACGTCGGCGCCGCGGTGACCACCATCGAGATGCTGGCGATGTCGGACCTGTCGCTGATGGTGAAGGCCGGCGTCCAGTGGGGCCTGTTCGGCGGCGCCGTCGAGAACCTCGGCACCGAACGCCATCACGAGGCGTACGTGCGGAAGATCATCGACGCGGACCTGCCCGGGTGCTTCGCGATGACGGAGACCGGGCACGGCAGCGACGTGCAGGCGCTGGAGACCACCGCCACCTACGACCGCGACACCGACGAGTTCGTCATCGACTCGCCCACGCCGACCGCCCGCAAGGACTACATCGGCGGCGCCGCCGAAACCGCGACGATGGCGGCGGTTTTCGCGCAGCTGATCACCGCGGGCCCGGGACAGGAGCCGGAAAGCCACGGCGTGCACTGCTTCCTGGTGCCGATCCGCGACGAGGAGGGCAACGAGCTGCCCGGCGTGACAACGTCGGACTGCGACTACAAGGGCGGCCTGCCCGGCGTCGACAACGGCCGCATCGTGTTCGACCACGTGCGGATCCCGCGCGAGAACCTGCTCAACAAGTACGGCGACGTCGCCGCGGACGGCACCTACTCGTCACCGATCGAGAACCCGAGCCGGCGGTTCTTCACGATGCTGGGGACGCTGGTGCGCGGCCGGGTGACGGTCGGGGGCAGCGCGGCGGCGGCCGCCCGCGTGGCGCTGGACATCGCGACCCGGTATGCGTTGCAGCGCAGGCAGTTCTCGGCGCCGGGCGAGGACTCCGAGATCCTGCTGATGGACTACCTGGTGCACCAGCGCCGGCTGCTGCCGTTGATCGCGCGGTCGTATGCGTTGCAATTCGCCCAGAACGAACTGGTCGCCAAGCTGCACGAAGTCCAGACCACCGAGATCCCCGACCCCGAAGAGCAGCGTGAGCTGGAGTCACGCGCGGCGGGCCTGAAGGCGGCCAACACCTGGCACGCCAGTCGCGCGATCCAGGAAGCGCGCGAGGCGTGCGGCGGCGCAGGCTATCTCGCCGAGAACCGGCTGATCGCGCTGCGCGCCGACACCGACGTGTTCACCACGTTCGAGGGAGACAACCACGTGCTGACCCAGCTGGTCGCCAAGGAGCTCCTGACCGCCTACGCCGACGACGTCCGCGGGATGAGCCCCGCCGAGTGGGTGCGGTTCGCCGCGAACATGGTCGGTGACCGCGTGCTGAAACGCACCGCCGCGCAGGCGATCATGCAGACGATCATCGACAGCCGCCAGGACAACGAGGAGGAGGGCAGCCTGTTCAACCGCGGCACGCAGGTCCAGATGTTCGAGGACCGCGAGGAGTACCTGCTGTCGACGGTCGCCCGCCGGTTGCAGCGCAGGTCCAAGGAGATGGACGCCTTCGACGCGTTCAACGAGGTGCAGGACCACGTGCTGCACGCGGCCACCGCGCACATCGACCGCATCATTCTGGAGGCCTTCGTCGCCGGGATCGACTCGTGCGAGGACGAGGAGACGGCCAGAGTGCTCAACACGGTCTGCGACCTTTACGCGCTGTCGGTGATCGAGGACGACAAGGCGTGGTACATCGAGCACCGCTACCTGTCCACCGACCGCGCCAAGGCGGTGACCCGCGCCATCGACGAGCGCTGCCGCACGCTGCGGCCCTACGCGCAGGCCCTGGCCGACGGCTTCGGCATACCGGAGCAGCTGCGGGACGTGCCGATGCTGCACCCCGAGCGGATCGGCGAAGACTGATCCGGCGCTAGCCGGGGACGGGGTCGAGCGCCTTCAGCTTGCCGTCGGGGCCGAGCTGGTAGCGGACCGTGCCGATGCCGGTCGGGCGGCCGGGTTCGTCGTTGGCCTGCTCCCACTGGTACTGGACCGTGACGGTGTCCCTGCCCGACCTGACCACCGTCGTGTACGGCCGCGGGTTGGGCGTCGCGGTGCGCACGAACGTGTTGTGGTCGAAGAACAGCAGGTGCTGCAGCGCGTCCGAAGCGGAGCCCGCGCCCACCTGCACCCAGTACAGCCGGCAGTCGCCGGTGTGGCCGCGGCCGGCCTCGTGCCAGGACGCGTCGCCGGCCGGCAGCGGCTGGGCCGCGATCGCCGCGGACACCGTGTCGGCGGCCGGGCCGTCGGACGGTGAGCAGGTGTCCGGGGTGGCCGGCGGGGATCCCGGCGGCTTCCAGCCGCACCCCGCGGCGACGAGGCCGAGCAACAGCACCAGGGCCATCAGTGCGCGCAGCGGCATGCACCAACGATATGGCAGCGACAGGTTGGCATGCTCGGGGCGGCCGGCCGGTCGAGGGGTTTGCGTATAGGTTTCTTCGCGGTGACTGATTCCGGTGGGCGGGGTTGGCGCGCTGCGCCGGCACTGCTGGCCGGCCCGCTGGGACCGCTGGTCGGCGGGCAGTGCCTCGGGCAGCTGGCCGACGGGCTGGCCCAGATCACGTTCGCGCAGTTCGTGTTGTTCGACGTGGCGCGCGGCGCCTCGCCGGGCCGGATCGCCGCCGTGCTGGCGGTGACGCTGCTGCCGTTCAGTGTCGTCGGGCCGGTGGCCGGCGTGTTGATCGATCGGTGGGACCGGCGCCGCACGCTGATCGTGGTGTCCGTCCTGCGGGCGCTGCTGGCCGTCGCCGGCATCGCCACCGTCGAAACCCGATCGACGATCGCGGCGTTCGCCGGGGTGTTGTTGCTGTTGTCCTCGTCCCGGTTCGTCCTCGCCGCCAAGGGCGCCGCGCTGCCAAGGACGGTCCCCCACGCCGACCTGGTGACCGCCAACGCGGTGTCCTCCCTGGCGGGAATGACCGCAGCCTTCGTCGGCGCGGTCGGCGGATCACAGATCGTCGGCCGGTCGACTCCGGCCGGCTTCGTCCTCGCCACGGTGTGCTACCTGGCGGCGGCCGCGGTGTTCACCCGGCTGCCGGACGTCGGCGGCCGACAACGCGTGGCGGTGCTGTCGCGGTTGCGGCGCCTCGCACGGGAACTCGCCGACGGGGCACGCGCGGCCGCGGGCGTCGCCGCGATCCGCTGGCCGCTGCTGGCCGTCACGGCCCACCGGTTCCTGCTGGGCGCCGGCTTCGTGGTGCTGGTGCTGATCGCCGACTCCCGCTACAACCTGCGGATCTCGGGATACGGGGTGGCGCTGGCCGCGACCGGGCTGGCGGCGTTCGCCGGAACC
>Ga0209040_10002461_pt1 | contig 14543 bp, 5 predicted proteins | sample BogFormECP12_OM3_FD_188240 | JGI IMG/M metagenome (GOLD analysis project Ga0209040, IMG submission 188240) | Bog forest soil microbial communities from Calvert Island, British Columbia, Canada - ECP12_OM3 (SPAdes) (version 2) | ecosystem: Environmental > Aquatic > Freshwater > Wetlands > Bog ...
CGATGCGCTGACGAGATGAAGCGGCATGCCGCTTGGGACTTGTTGGATGAACTCACGCGCGATGAAGCCAATTCTCGGCTCGGTGAAACGGAAATTGCGTAGTCGTGCCAGACTACCCCGACGAACACGCCTGTGCGGCTGCCGCGAAGAGCATCCGGTCTGACGCCGGCATCCTCAAGCGCTTCCCAGGCCAATTCGAGAGCCAACCGCTGTTGGGGGTCCATTTGGACGGCTTCGCGCGGCGAAATTCCGAAAAAGTGCGGGTCAAACTCGTCAATGCGCTCCAACAGGCCAGCCATGCGTGCATTCATCTTGCCCGGTTTGCCGAGATCCGGATCGTACCACGCATTGATTTCCCAGCGGTCGGAGGTGATTTCGCGGAAAGCAGAACGCCCTGAGCGCAACAAGTCCCAGAAGGCTGCCGGATCAGGCGCCCCCGGAAAGCGGCAAGCCATTCCAATCACTGCAATCGGTTGATTCCATCCGGTAACCGGGATCAAGTGCGAAGTAGATTCTCTAGGCGTCGACTCCGGCTTGCCGCAAAGATAATTCGCCAGCGCTTCGATCGTCGGGTATCTCCACACGAGTGCGACTGGGATTTTGCGATCCAGATATTCGCCTAACCGGTTCAGCAAACCGAGCGCCTTGGCGGAATCGAGCCCGAAGTGGCTGAACGGCTCGTTCGTAGCGACCGCCTCCTGACTGATATCCAGGATCTGGGCAAGTTCCCCCACCAACCACTCTATAAGAGCATCCACTCGCGATTGATTCGGAGATTCCTCGATCACCTCGTACGGGTCCTGAAATTTACTAATTGAACAGTTCTGTTTATATCGGCCCTCCAGGGGATGTCTTTAGCGATCAACATTACTCTCGTCCGGTTCGTACCCGACGTACCGTTCACGGACTTTGAGACACTTTCGTGGATAAAGAGCGGTCGCACCATATTTACTAGTATGGTTGCAATTTGCGAAATTACTAAACAAACAATGCCGATGGGATGTATCGCGCTGCGATTTTTGACAATGCCTGCTTGCATTAGAGCAATCGGATGGGGTATCTGCCTTTTCGCTGAATGTTGAGTAATACTCCGGATCCAAGCCCGAATCTTATTTTGGCACGGGGCGTCACGATGCAATTTCCTGTCGCCAAACGCTATCGCGAACTTTTACTGTACCCGTTTCGACATCGCCGCTTCGTCACGGCTCTTAAGTCGGTAAGCCTGGAGGTCGAAAAAGGCGAACGGATTGCGTTGCTGGGACCGAACGGTGCAGGCAAGACGACGCTGCTTAAGCTTATTGGGGGCCTGTTGCTCCCGACACAAGGCCAAATTGTAGTGAACGGCTACGATACTCTCCGCCACAATACCGCGGCTCGGAAATCAGTGGGATTCGTAATGAACGAAGAACGAAGTTTTTTTTGGCGATTGAACGCGATACAGAATCTGGAATTCTTTGCGGCGCTCGACAATTTGAGCGGAACGGCCATGCGGGAACGCGTTCGGGAGCTAATCCAGTTCGTCGGACTTGAGTCGCATTTAGACAAAACCGTCGACACCTATTCCTCCGGGATGAAACAACGTCTTGCGCTCGCGCGCGGCCTTATTGCGGAACCGGAAGTGCTGATACTCGACGAACCGACCCGAGCGCTCGATCCGGTGGCTTGCGAAGATCTTAATGACCTTATCATCGAGCGGCTCCACAAAGGGTCGCGAAAGACTCTTTTAATTGCCACGCATCGATTGGAGGAGGCAATGCGGCTTTGCGACAAAGTGCTTATCATCAACCAAGGAGAGATTATGGCCTTTAACCGCATATCGGATCTGACCGCGCGAGGGATGAATCTGTCCGACTTCTACAGGCTAAACGTTACACCCAAATCATCATGACCCCTTTGCTTCGCAAGGCTTTAGCCTTTATCCGCCGGGATTTCCAGATCGAGTCCAGCTACAAGATGAGCTTTGTCATGAACATCGTTGACTCGATGATGGTCCTGATCTTTTTCTATTTCCTCAGCCAACTCATCTCCCGAGGAGAATCGCGCTACCTGGACCGTTACGGCGGCAATTTTCTCTCCTTCAGCGTGATCGGCCTGGCTTTTGCCCGGTATTTCCAGCTGACGCTGCGGATGTTCTCGGAGTCTATTCGTACGGCTCAACTAAGCGGCTGCCTTGAAGCCATGCTAAGCAGTCAGACGGACGCGTTAACCATTGTATTGATGTCGTCGTTCTACGGGTTGTTATCGGGAGCAGCGCAACCCCTGTTGATTCTCGTTGCCGGGGCGCTGATTATGGGCGTGGATCTTACTCACATGAACTTTCCGGCGACAATGCTCGTTTTAGCATTCTCAGTCCTGACATTTGTGGCATTCGGAGTGTTATCAGCGGCGACGATCTTGTGGCTCAAGAAGGGTGATCCTCTTGCCTGGATTCTTGGCGGGATGGGCACGATGCTTGGTGGCGCCTACTTTCCCGTCGACGTGCTTCCACAATGGCTGCAACAGGTCTCTTTCCTAATTCCCATCACCTATTCTCTCGACGCCCTAAGATTGACAATGTTGAAGGGGTACTCGTTGGAAATGGTCGCGCATCCACTTCTGGTTTTAGCTTTGATGGCGGCAATCCTACTGCCTGCCAGTCTTGCAATTTTTGCTGCAATGGTGCGAAAGGGCCGTATTGAGGGAACATTGATGCAGTACTAGGCGGCAAAAATCACCCGCTATAAGAAGCGGCGCGCACATTGCGGGCTAGAAAGCTCCCTTGAAAACAGCGAAGTCCGCCGAGGGCGCGTTTCTTTTCAAATCTTCACGCTCGCTAGCCCGTGGGTTGCTCTTAAACAGACTTTGCGGTGCTGCTGAAGAGCCTTTTATCGTCCCCGCGCCATGATTAGAAGAGCCCCCCTCCGTGCCTCCGGCTTGCGCGCACTCAAGGCATTCAAGAAGCCGTTTCGCTAGCTCTTCTCCGTGGAGATAACGGGTCCAGTGGTCGCCAGGTGTGCTATGGATTTGCAAGCCGCCGGAGGCAACGCCTTTCCACCCCATGCTCTTGTCTAACTTGTACTGCAACTCGTTGACTATTAACGCAATCTGGCCTGGGTATTTCTTCAACCTGTGCCGATACATTGTTCGCATATAGTCCATTCTCAAACGGTACACGCGGTGGAACGCCAACTCCTCTTCACTCAAAGCCTCAACAGGTTTAAGCTTACGGCGTCCCAGATCCCGAATAAGCTGCGACTTCAAGGGGCCGCTAGCGCGGATGATTTGGCCGATGACATTGAGGATATGCTTGCCTCTTTCCCATGCATGATAGAGGCGGAGACCTAAGGCGCTAAGAACGGACGGCCGATAGGTATCGAACATAACGAGTAACCGGACCTCCTCTCCTAGCCGCAAAAGCTCCTGGGCCATTACGAACGCTACGATGCCCCCGGCACAGTCACCACCTAGCAGATAGGGACCTTTTGGCTGGACAGTCCGGAGGTCGGCCAAAAACTCCGACGCTATCTCCTCTGCACCCGAGTACCGTTCTGAATGGCCGTCAAGCCAGCGCGGCTGAAAGCCGTAAACCGGCTGATCCAGGCCGAGGTGAGGAATCAACCTCGACAGAACTCGTAATGTATCATCTGCATCCATGAATCCTGCCACCATGAAGAATGGAATTCGCGAACCCTTGGGCTGGGCAGGAACTAAGCGATTCCAGCGGGAGATCTCGCCGACGTAATAGTATCTCTGGGTAAACTCGTCGTAGAGGAGGTGTTTGGAAAGACCAGCGATGGTCGGCTCGATGAAAATGCTCCTCAGAGGCAGATCTATCTGGAATGCCGAATTCAGGCGCGCGATCAACCGAGTGGCCGAAAGCGAGTGGCCGCCGAGCTCGAAGAAATGGTCGAACACTCCAACGCTCTTAACCTCCAACACCTCGGCCCAGATCTCGGCCATAACATGCTCGACTTGATTGCGAGGAGCCACATAACCGACGGTTAGATCCGATAGGTCGGGTCCGGGAATCGGTAACGCACCTCGGTCCACCTTCCCATTTGGCGTAAGTGGGATCGCATCGAGAAACGCGAAGGCCGAAGGAACCATATAATCGGGCAGGACCGTCTTGAGGTACGTTCGCAAATCCTCGATCGCCGGACGGTGAGCGCCGTTTGAGACCACGTAAGCCGACAGCCGCAGGTCGTCTTTATGTTCTTTGCGCGCCGTGACGACACAATCCCGGACACCCTTGTAAGAAGATAGGGCGGCCTCAATCTCCTCCAACTCGATTCGGTATCCCCGAATCTTCACTTGGTTATCTATGCGGCCTAGACACTCCAGACGCCCATCCGGCAGATGTCTCGCAAGATCTCCCGTCCAATACATCCGAGCCCCCTCTTGAAACGGATCCCTGACGAAACGCTCGCCAGTCAACTCCGTCCGGTTCAGATATCCACGGGCTACGCCCGCTCCACCAATCCACAGCTCGCCCACCACTCCGCGAGGCACTGGTTCCTGGTGCCCGTCCAGCACATACATCCGGGTGCTGGCAATAGGCCGTCCTATGGTCACCTCATCCGATTCGATTCGTGCCACCGACGACCAGATGGTCGTCTCCGTAGGCCCATACATATTCCAGACTGATCCGCATGTAGACACCAGCCGGGCAGCAAGATCCCGGTCCATCGCTTCTCCGCCGCATAACACCTTCAGGCGGCGATCTCCTTTCCATCCCGAATCAAACAACATTCGCCAAGTCGCCGGTGTCGCCTGCATTACCGTCGCTCCTGAGGTGGAAAGTGTGCCCCCTAGGGCGACGCCGTCCATGGTCGTCTCCCGGCTTGCCAGCTCAATTCGCGCCCCCGTGATCAAGGGCAAGAACAATTCCAACCCGGCGATGTCAAACCCCAGCGTCGTCACCGCCAGCAGCACGTCTGTCTCTTCAAGTCCCGGCTCCCGCGCCATCGAACACAAAAAATTCGTCAATGCCCGATGTTCTACCTCCACGCCTTTGGGACGGCCCGTCGAACCGGAAGTGTAAAGCACGTATGCCCGGTTCGATGGCAATGCGAGGGGCGGTAGCGGCTCGCTGACCTGCTGGTCGATCAGATCTTTGTCGTCGTCTAGATACACACGCACGAGGTTGAGTCCCGAAAACAACGCCTCGGACAGCGCCCTCTGAGTCATCAGCACCTTCGCTCCCGAGTCCTCCACCATGTAACGCAATCGCTCGGCCGGAAAGGCTGGGTCCAATGGCACGTATGCGCCCCCGGCTTTCAGCACGGCCAACACCCCGACCATCATCTCCAAGCTGCGCTCCACACAGAGGCACACCAGCGACTCCGGTCCCACTCCCAGCGATTGAATATGCCGCGCCAGCCGCGTGGATCTGCCATCCAACTCCGCATACGTCAACACGCCGCCTGCAAAGCTCACCGCTTTCGCTTCCGGTCGCCGGGCAACCTGTTCCCTGATCAGATCGACGACGGTTTCCTCTCGGTCCGTTGCGTTCACCCCTGCTACCAACTCCTCGCGCTCCGCCGTCTCCAGCATCGGCAGCCGAGATACGCTCGTCTCCGGCGAGGCCACTATCGACCGCAGTAGCGTTGCATAGTGGCACGACAGCCGCCGCACGGTGGATACGTCAAAAAGATCGGTATCGTATTTGATGACACCCTGATATACTCCGCCCTTTTCCGCTAACTCGACCGCTAGCTCGAATTGCCCCTCGAGTTGCGGAATCGGGAACGCTTCTAACGTCAGTCCGCCGAATTCAGCGCGAACGTCGGTCTTCGTCTCGGTGAAGAGATCCTCGAGTCCGGCAATCTCCCTGAACTTCTGGAGACTGAATATCGTTTGGAAAACAGGTGAGTGGGAAAAATCCCGATCGGGCTGTAACTTCTCGACAAGGAGTGGAAACGGGTAATCCTGGTGCTGAATGCCTTCGACTACCGACTGACGCATGCCCGCAAGAAATTCCCGGAACGGCGGGTCATCATGAAACGTGGCCTTCAGCGGGATCATATTGATCAAATAGCCGACGACATCGGCAAATTCCGCACGGTCGCGTCCGTAAACGGGCGATCCGACAACAACCTCGTGCCGCCCGGTATAACGGTGCAAAAGAACCTGGTAGGCGCCGAGCAACACAACAAAGGGAGTGGTTCCCTCTCTAGCCGCCAGCCTGCGCACGGCGTCGCTCAATTCACGTCCAAGTTCGATCGGTAGGGATGCACCCCGGCCGGACAAGGAGACCGGCCGCGGACGGTCGGTCGGCATACTCAGCGGCGTAAGAGCGCCCGCCAGTTTGCTCAACCAATAAGCCTCGTGCTTCTGACCCTCGGGACCGGCCAGCATTGCCTCCTGCCATCGCCAATGCTCGAGAATGTCGCACACCGGCCGCGGGGGTGGCGGAGCGCTGCCGTCCCGTTCCGCCGGATAGATTAGTCGTAAATCGTCGAGCAGCAGGAAGAGTGACCAACCATCCGCTGCGATGTGGTGGACCGTGAAAAGAAGGATCTGGTCTTCCGCCGCTCGTTTAAAGATATCGACTCGCGTAAGCGGACCGTTTTGCAGATCGAACGGAGCCCGCGAAGTTTCGTGAACTTCTTTCCGAAGCGTCGGTAAATCGACGCCGGGCCGATCGTGAACGGTAAAACAGACCGGCATGTAGCCATGCACCCGTTGGGCCAGAAGAGACGACTCCTCTCGAAAGGTAGTGCGCAGTGACGGGTGTCGATCCACCAGAGCCTGAAAAGAACGACGCAATGCCGGTAAATCAAGCTCCGAACGAACGCGGACCGAAAACACCACGTTATATGCGGCGCTTCCGGGGTGTGACTGATGTAGGAACCAAAGTGCCCGCTGCCCGTGCGCAGCCGGACGTGAAACGACACTCTGGGTGGCACGCTCACGCCAGGCCGCTAGCACCGAATCTTTTTGCGACCTCAATTGCGACCGTATCGCTTCGGTAAGAGTCCCGTTCGAAGCGCGAAAACGAAGTCGGCTTCCTTCGCCCCAGCAAACCACGCCCTGATTCGCGAGGGAGTCCAGCAATTCCAGGGGCTCGTTCACAATACTCCCTCCTCAAATTCGCCAATGGATGAACCCACCGCAGCGGTCGCGTCAGCACCGCGCGAACCCGCAAGCAGATTCATCACGAAATCCGTCAGTTCCGAGATCGTAGGACCCTTAATGAGGCGGGCCATCGCGACGCTCACCCCCAGGTCGGTCTCAATCTGGTTTTTTAGTTCAATTGACATGAGCGAGTCGAATCCCATGTTCACTATAGGCTTTTCTCGATCCACCGAAGCCAAAGGCACCTTGAGAATGCGGGCCATTTCTTCCGCCAAATAGTTATTCACCATCTCCGCGCGCTGCTCCGATTGAACGTCTAGAATGCGTTGGCGGCGGCTGTCTCCTTTGGCTGTCTCGCCCGCCACCCGAGAGTCGATTCTGGAAATCAGCAGCGAAAGGTAGGGAGGAATGGCAAGGCCGCGGTAGGTCCACCGGTGCCATTCCTTCCAATCGATCGACATGACGCCAGTTTGTACAGCACCCTCTTCGAGCAATTGCTCCATGGCGTCCAAGGCCCGTTGCGTTGACAAAAAGCCTACACCATTGGGGATTCCCTTCCATCGGTCGCCTTTGGACTCTTGCGTTGCCAGAAGCCGAGCGGCCATGCCGGCCTCGGCCCACGGGCCCCAGTTGATGCTAAGCCCTACTCGCCCTAACGACCGGCGATAATATGACAGCGCGTCGAGGAACACGTTGGCGGCCGAATAACTTCCCAACATCGGCGGACCCAAGAACGATGAGAACGAGGAGAAGAGCACGAATAGTTCCAAGGGAATATCCGCCAACAACCGATGGAGGAGCCATCCCCCAACCATTTTCGCGGCAAGAATTTCTCGCATCTGCTCTGGACTCTGGTTGACCAGCAGTTCGTTCTGTGTCATGCCGGCCGCGTGAAACACGCCGCGTAGCGGTGGTTGATCAGCGCGTAAACATTGGCTGATCATGCCGTTCACCGATGTCTCGTCGCCCATGTCCACCGCCACCGTTTGGACGTTCGCACCAAGGCTCTCCAGTCTGCGTACCGCGGTGATGCGGGTGCCTTCCATGGTTCCGCTCGAGACACCTTGCCACTGTTTGCGAGTCGGCAGCGAGTTGCGCCCAGCCAAAATAAGGTGGCGAGCACCGCGAGTGACCAACCAATGGGCAATGATAAGCCCGATGCCGCCTAACCCGCCCGTGATCAGATACGTTGCGTCCGAGCGAACCGGAACCCGTTCAGGCTTTGACGGAATTTTCGTCCGCCGATCCAACCGCGGCACGTGCCTGTGGCCATCGCGGAATGCCGTTTGATCTTCGCCACTACGCTCTGTCAATTGACCAAGCAGCAGCGCGGCTGCAGCCGCCGGAGTATCAACCGGATCCAGATCCACCATACCGCCCCAGAAGTCTGCGTTCTCCATCGCGATGGTGCGACCCAAACCCCAAAGAGGAGACTGAAGCACTGAAAGGGGGACGGGCTTTTCACTTGCCGGCTGTGCACCCCGGCTGATCAACCACAACTTGGGAGGCGCTGGCAGCCGCGCGCGATCGAGCGCCTGAACCAACTGCAGAACGCTGACCGGTCCGAGCGTCTGGGCTTCCTGCACCGCTTTCAGATCCGCCTTTTCGGGATCTGCGGCGTCAAGGCTCCAAAGATGCACAATCCTGTTCACGCTAGAATCCTGTCGAGCCGCGGCACGCAACAGCCCATCGTAATCGTCTGCGTTGTCGGGTCTGATCATCATCACCGCGTTGTTCGATTGCGAACGTTGCTCGCCGTGATCAACGCAGAGACATGTCGCGCCGTGCTCACCTAGTTGCGCGCAGACCGCATCACCGATCCCCTGTTGATCCCGGAAGATAATCCAGGTCCCCGTCGTCAACGCTTCAGGGCTAAATTCGCCGGCTGGTTCCTTGATCTCCCATGTTGGCTCGTACAACCAGTCTTCCACCGATTCGAGCACCTCGTGTTTTTGGGCTGGCTCCAAGTACCATAGACGCGCCCCAAGGATCTCGGCAATGAGGCTCCCAGAGAAGTCGAATACCTTGATGTCGCCGATCAAGGTATTATCGGAAACGGCTTTATCGCTGCGCAATTGTGCGTATGCATAGAAACGTCTGCCCTCCGGCCGCCGATACACACGGATTTCCTCGAACCCGGCGCCCACAAAAGCGCCGCCCAGACTGCCATCCGTTTTTTCCAATGGAATCGTCGCTGTCAGGATTTGCCATAAGCTATCGAAAAACGCAGGATGAAAGACATAAAGAGAAAGCTCGCCCTGAATCCCGAGCGGAACCATCACCTCACTCAACCCTTCTCCCTGGTCCTGCCACGCACGGCTGACACCTTGAAAGCACGGTCCCCATTGGTTGCCGCGCTCCTTGTGAAGCCGGTAGAACTCTACACCATCGAGACAGCGTGCAGAGCGCTTTTCGAAGGCATCTCGCTGGGAAGCGTCGAATTTCTCCATCGGCACTGCGATTCCATCCACATGAAGTGCGCCGCTGGCATGTAGCGTCCAATCTCCCTTCGAATTCTTTCTTCGGCTGTGCACCTGGAAGAGAAAGTTGCCCGCAACCTGCTGCTCAAGCCGCGTTTGGATCTCAAACTCGACTTTTGGCTGGAGCAGCAGCACTTTCTCGAACTCGATCCCCGTGAGAACCATCGGTAGCTCTGTGACCGCTTCGACGGCGGCAGCGGTGACCATCTCGACGTAAGCTGTGGGCGGCACCACCACCACCCCTTCCACCTGGTGGTCGCCAATCCAGGGACATAGTTCCAGGCTAATCTCTGCAAACCAAACATGTTCACCCGGCCGGCCGGCCAGCGGTACATGGACGCCCAGCAGTGGATGACCGGCTGCCTGAGTCCGTTTGCGGACGGAATCAGTAGAGGCAACCGGAAGCCAGTGCCGTTCCCTTTGGAACGGGTAAGTCGGAAGCGCGACACGACGTCGTCGATATGGTTGGTCGTACACGCCCCAATTCGGTTTCGCGCCGAGCACGAAGAGCGCTCCAAGGCTCGAGAGCATTTGGGGCCAGTCGTCTCGATCCTTGCCCAGGGAGGCCAACCAGGTCGTCTCTGAGTCCTTCACGCATTGCTGCGCCATGCCGATGAGCATCGGCGCAGGTCCGATCTCAAGGAAGGTCCGTATTCCGCGTGCATGAAGACTGTGGATCGATTCCGCGAACCTCACCGTTTCACGGGCGTGTCTGCGCCAATAGTTGGCATCCAAGGGCAACGATTCACCCAATGGGCGTCCCGTCACGTTTAATACCAGATCCACGACCGGCGCACGGTATTCGACGCTTCGTGCGCATTGTTCAAATTCATCCAGAATCGGCTCGACCAGCGGCGAGTGGAATGCATGAGAGACACTCAGCGGCTTCGATTCCACACCTTCCCGTCGCAGTCGTTCCAACACGGCACGCACATCGTCCCTTTTTCCGGAGATCACCGTGTTCAGAGGTGAATTGGTAGCAGCAATGGAAACGGAATCGGTATAAGGCGTGACCGTCGCGCGCACCCGGTTTTCGCCCGCAAATACCGCGGCCATCGATCCGTTTCGTGGCAGCGACTGCATAAGGCGCGATCTCGTGGCTACCAAACGCAATGCGTCTTCCAGACTGAGCGCGCCGGCAACGCAAGCGCCAACGTATTCGCCCAGACTGTGTCCCACGATTGCCGCGGGCTCGATGCCCCACGAACGCCACAGCGATGCCAGTGCGTATTCGACAGCGAAGAGTGCCGGTTGTGTGTAGTGGGTCACGTCTCGAATAATCGCAGGCGCAGGACCGTTCGTGTTGTAACCGACGATTTCCTGCAGCGGCCGATCCAAATATTCACCCAGCAAAAGCGCACACTGGTCGAAGGCATCGCGGAACACGGGCTCGACTTCATACAGATCTCGGCCCATGCCCGTATGCTGTGCCTCTTGCCCAGTGAATAGAAACGCGACTCTGGAGTCGGGTCGAACACGACCTGAGACGATCTCGGATTTCGACTTACCCTGTGCAAAAGTGCTGAGTAGTTCCCTTGCGACCGCGATGTTCGGAGCGGAAAAAGCCAAGCGGTAGGAAAGCGCTGAGCGCCCAACCGCCGCCGTGTGACAGATATCCGGCAGGGAGCATTCAGGTTCTTCCGCGAGATGTTTGGCGTGCGCCAGCGAGAGATACCGCAGCGCGATCTCAGAGCTCGCGGACAGCACCATCAGGTGAGCGGAGCGGTCCGGTAATTGCCCCGGTATAGCTGATTCCCTTACTGTCGGAGCCTCCTGCAAGATGACGTGTGCGTTCGTGCCGCTGACCCCGAAGGAACTCACCCCGGCTATGCGAGGACGCTCGGACCGCGGCCAAGCAATCGCATGGACGGGAATTTCGATTGGCGCACTACCCAGGTAGATCCGCGGGTTCAGTTTGCGGAAATGAAGCTGCCGCGGTATTTCTTCGTGTCCCATCGAGAGCACAACTTTGATGAGACCGGCGATACCCGCGGCCGATTCCAGGTGGCCAAGGTTGGTTTTGACCGAACCGACGCGCAGTGGTCGATCCGCGGGGCGATTCTCCCCGAGCACCGCCGCCAAGGCTTCGAGTTCGATAGGATCACCCAGGGTGGTGCCGGTACCGTGGGCTTCGATGTAGTCCAGGTCTATGGGCTGCAAACGGGCAGCCCTCAGCGCGGCTCGAACCAACGCCTGTTGCGCAAGACCGTTGGGAACTGTCAAACCGCTACTGGCTCCATCCTGATTAACGGCCGTCCCGCAAATGAGAGCAAGAACGCGGTCGTCCGCCTTCAGCGCATCGCTGAGGCGTTTGAGAACAATGATTCCGCATCCTTCGCCTCTTACGAAACCATCTGCCCGCTCATCGAAAGTCTTGCACCGGCCGTCCGGTGCCATCATACCCCATTTCGAGAGACAGATGAAAGGCTCCGGCGCGAGGAGCATGTTCACCCCGCCGGCCAGTGCCAAATCACATTCGCGCTCGCGCAGACTCTGGCAGGCCAGGTGAACGGCGACCAATGAAGAGGAGCAGGCCGTATCTACCGCCATGGCCGGACCATTCAGACCAAACACATAAGAGAGGCGGCCAGCAGCCACATTGAGCGCGCCGCCGGTCGCTGCGTAAACGTCCAGGTCGTTTGAAGTGTCCGCGATTGCCAGACGAGCGTAATCAGAGCCGCTGATTCCGACAAATACTCCGGTGGAGGAACCGCGCAGATGAGTGGTTGCAATTCCTGCGTTCTCCAACGCCTCCCAAGTGACCTCGAGCAGGAGCCGCTGCTGAGGATCCATGCTCTCAGCTTCGCGGCCTGAGATTCCAAAAAAGGCCGGGTCGAACAAATCGACTTGATCCAGGAAACCGCCATAAGGGGCGTGCATCTTGCCCGGCACCGATGGATCCGGGTCATAGTATGCATCCTTGTCCCAGCGATCATTTGGCACTTCCTTCACGGCATCTACACCCCCGCTCAAGAGACGCCAGAACGCATCCGGATCGTTCGAACCAGGGAAACGGCAGGAAAGACCGACGATGGCAATTGGCTCGGTGCGGTCGCGCTCAAAGGCATCGAGCCTCGACTGGAGGGAGTCAATTGCCTGCAAGGCTTTCAATAACACGGCCTTCCGCTCACCGTCTTGGCGAGCATTAATATTGGAATCAGTTTTCAGCATCCTTTGTTGATCACTCGGTGGGCACAGATCACGAATAAAGCTACCGCCCTTCGCACCTTACTGTAAGTCGTGCACATCGTGAAGGCTCAGGTTTTCAATAACTACAATATTGTCGGACAATCAATACCGACCTCATACGCTGCTTATCGACCGCTATTGGAATAGGTTTAGCGATATCGTCTTGCAAAATGCATCGGCAAAATTTGACCCTGAAAATTTTTCACGACAAGGTTGCCAGCGTCACATCGTGGACGGGAGTATTTCGTATTTTCGTTTACATCCAAACAATACAGCGGAGCATTCATCATGGAATTCAGACAACTAGGCGGTTCGGGCCTCAAGGTGCCGGCTCTCTGTCTCGGCACGGGAACCTTCGGTGGCAAAAATGAGTTCTTCCGGGCTTGGGGAGTCACCGAAGTCGAAGAAGCCACTAAACTGGTCGACATCTCGCTCGAAGCGGGCCTGACCATGTTTGACTCGGCCGACGTTTATTCGAACGGTTCCGCCGAGGAGATTCTAGGCAAAGCGATCAAAGGCCGCCGCGATCAGGTCATTATTTCCACAAAGGCCACGTTCCGGTCCGGGCCGGGACACAATGACGTGGGCTCTTCCCGACACCACCTGATCAAGGCATGTGAGGCGAGCCTTCGTCGTTTAGGCACCGACTATATAGACCTTTACCAGATGCATGGCTTCGACGCCCTCAGCCCTGTCGAAGAAACGCTCAGCGCGCTCGACGACATGGTTCACAGTGGCAAGGTCCGCTACATCGGCTGCTCGAATTTCTCCGGATGGCACCTCATGAAGTCGCTCGCGGTGTCGGAAAAATACGGCCTTTCCCGCTACGTGGCGCATCAGGCGTATTATTCACTGGTCGGGCGTGATTACGAGTGGGAGCTGATGCCTTTGGCCTTGGACCAAAAGGTCGGCACAGTTGTCTGGAGTCCGCTTGGCTGGGGTCGGCTTACCGGGAAGATACGGCGCGCGCAACCCTTGCCGGAAATCAGCCGTCTCCACAGCCGGGCCATCGTCGAAGCCGGACCGCCAATTGCCGACGAGCACGTTTACCGGGTTGTGGACACGATCGATGAAGTGGCGAAAGAAAGTGGCAAAACCGTCGCACAAATTGCGATCAACTGGTTGCTCCAACGGCCGACCGTGGCCACAGTGATCATCGGCGCGCGCAACGTGGACCAGCTGCGCCAAAATTTGGGAGCCGTGGGCTGGAATCTCACTCCGGCGCATCTTGCCAAACTCGATGCCTCCAGTGCCACAACGCCTATCTATCCCTATTGGCACCAACAGGGTTTCGCGGAGCGGAATCCGTCGCCGATAGCGTTGTAAGCGAAGGCTCCAGCCTTTGCTTACAGCGCTCAGCCGCCGGACGACGAAGTTCGGTTTCGTCGCCATCGTTTGACCAACGCCAGCGTGAGATAATAGGTCACGATGGAAACGGGCGCCGCGACCACGAACGATCCAAGCAGCAACGGCCGGCCTATCGTGAAGAACGTCGACCAGTGAAACCAGATCGCCGGGTTTTGATGAGACATGTGCAGCCTTGGTGGCAGCGCATGGGGATGGCTTAAAAGCCAGTAGCCTACATCGTATTCCCAGCGAAGCAGCAAGGGCACCACGGGCAGGACTATGTCGTGCAACGTCACGGCGATCGCCGCTGCCACGATGTTACCTCGCACCAGCCGCGTCACGCCGATCGCCAGCAGCGTCTTTACCCCCCAAAGCGGGATTAGACCGAAAAACATCCCGACCGCCATGCCCACCGCGATCGCATGCGGCTGGTCTTTGAGGCTCATCAGCCGACCGACGTTTGTGCGTATC
>Ga0209040_10002463_pt1 | contig 14533 bp, 19 predicted proteins | sample BogFormECP12_OM3_FD_188240 | JGI IMG/M metagenome (GOLD analysis project Ga0209040, IMG submission 188240) | Bog forest soil microbial communities from Calvert Island, British Columbia, Canada - ECP12_OM3 (SPAdes) (version 2) | ecosystem: Environmental > Aquatic > Freshwater > Wetlands > Bog ...
TCCCGTCTCCATCGCAGCTCAGGTAGCCGGACGCGACGAGCGCGTAACGCTGCTAGCCAGAACGGCCGAGTACCTCGGATTCATGAACACAGTCGAGGAAGCGACGCAGGATGGTGTGCGCAGGGAGCTGAAGGCCAAGGAGGTCGGTCGCTGGATCCGTGCCATCGGGGTCAACGAACCAGCTCGCCACTTCGACGACTGGTGGGACCTGGTCTCCCATGGTGGAATGGCCCGGAGGCGAGACGCCCACCTCGACAACTGGGTGCTTACGACCGACGGTCGCCTTCTAGCGTTGGACCTTGAGGCCATCGGATGCCGACCTGTAGGTTACGAACTCGCCCAGATCACCGATGATCGCGTCCTCCTCGATCCGCAGGACTGGGACGCCCGCCGCGCCGTGTTCAACAGCTACCGAGCTGCACGAGGTGACACCGTCGGCGATCAAGAAGTTGAGTGGTCCTCCTACGAGGCCTGTCTCGCCGCTCGTGCCGTGGGCAAATTGACGTGGTCAGACGCCACTCCAGAGCAGCAGGAGCATGCCCGTGCCCTGCTCGAAGAGATTGCAGCCCGTGGGGCCGAGGACGGTCTTCGGAAGTGGACGCGAGCCAGTTTGGATGCTTGGCGTCGTCAGCGAGGTCTCGCCGACTTGTCGTCCGGCGAGCTCAACATGGATCCTCACCGCCGTCGACGGGTCAGTAAGGCCATGGCATACCACCTGCGCCACGGGGACGCGGTGGAGGTAGACCCCGACGGGTGGGCCTCGCTAGCCGAGCTGGCTGCGGCAATCGGAGGCAGAGTGACAGAGAACGAGATAGCGATCGTCGCATCGACCTTGTCTGAGCCGCGATTCGAGTTCCGCAACAACCTGGTGCGTGCACGCTACGGCCATACCCGCAACGTTCCACTCATCCTGAAGCGTACGAGTGATCTCTCGGACATTCCTGCGTACCACGCAACGAACTTGGAATCCGCGCACCGCATCATCGAACGCGCTGAAGGGCTCAAACCGATGGAACGCCAGTTTGTGCATCTGTCGAAGGACCGCTTGGACGCACTTCGTTCCGGCCTTCGCCATGGTGCACCGCTGCTTCTCTCGGTAACCGCGTCCCAGATAAGCGGTGCCATGGTTGCCGCGGGCAACACTCTGGTGGCTCCGGCGGTTGGGAGCGAATTGCTACGACTTGAGCCGATATCAACGTATTGGGACCTCGTTCCGCACGTGGACCTGACAGACGAGGACTGACTCCAGCGGCCGGGTAGTTCACAGGCCGAGATCTTGGACGAGGCGGATGACGAGGTAGCGGAACAGCCCGGCCTGGGGTGGCGGGGCTCGGCCCCTGACGGGGCCCCGCACCTCGGCGTTGGCGTCGGAGCCTGGCGGCGGCACCATGTCCGACACCGCGTTGACCGCCTTGCGCAGCTGGCGGCGGGGGACGATGGCCTCGATCGACTCCCACACCTGCCCCAGCGTCAGCCCCTGGCCGAGATGCTCGTTAGCCCCGATGTGCCGTCCCATAGCGTGCTGGGCGGGCGGGGCCTGGCCAGGATGGCCCGGCAGCGTGGCCTGATTAGCGAAGAGACGCTGGCAGCGATAGAGGGAGTGTCGGTGCTCCGCGACCTGACGGTTCATTCCGGCGGCGACATCGGCGTTGACCGTGCCCGCGATTACCTCGCACTGGCCGACGCCGTGCTGTACGCGCTGCGCTCGGAGCCTTCTAGCTTTGATCACTCGCGCGCTCCGAGCCTGCGCTAGCCCTGGCGCGGCCCTCCGCCTGCCTTAGCCACGCCGCCCCAGGTCCCACTCCCCGAGCTATCAACCTTCGAACGTGAACCCGGAGCGCTCGGGCGGCTGACCGCCGTGCCCGCCGTGCTTATGGCGGCTCACCGGGTGCGTGGCGTAGTCAGCCCTGATCTTCTCCAATAGCTCACCGGGCGAGTCCGCGCGGAGCGTCTCCCGGCTGTCTTTGCGCTGGGCAATCCATACATCCGGGCCGGGGTGTTCGATCAGGTACGCCGACCCCCAGTGATGCCGCAGCTCGGCCAGATCGGCATCGTAGTCACCCACACGGTCAAACGTAGCAAGCTTATGGAAGCTTGTGGAAGGCTATGGAGCGTTTAGGTTGTTTATATGAGCCTTACCATGCTGGTCATGGCTGTTCCGCCGTTCAAGCCGACGCCGCTGCGGCTGATGTACGAGCAGGTTGCCGAGCACATCGCCGCCCGCATCGAGGCCGGTGAGCTGGAGCCCGGCCGGAAGCTGCCGCCCGAGCGGGAGCTGGCGTCCGAGTACGGCGTGGCGTACAACACGATGCGCTCAGCGATGCAGGTGCTGCGCGATCGCGGGCTCATCGTCACGATGCAGGGCAGGGGAACCTACGTCGCCGAGCGCGACGGCTAGCCGACGCCCTACTCGATCACCGCGCCCTAGGCCGACTGCGTGATGACGGCGCCAGCCTGGGTCTCGTGAAATTCGACATAGGGGTGTCCGGCGTCGTATCCTCTCCCCATGAGCGCCACGAAGATCCGGCTCACAGCGGTGATCATGGACGTCCTCGACGTCCTCACCAGCTCACCATCCGACAATCCGGCGTGGGGGCTGCGGCTGTGCGAGCAGACCGGGTACGGCACCGGCACTATCTACCCCGCGCTGGACCGGCTGATGAAAGCCGGGTGGATCAGCGACCACTGGGAAGACCCGCCTCCCGAAGACCGGCCCCCGCGCAGGTTCTACGAGATGACCTCTACCGGCCGCGAGCAGTACGCCGCGGCGCTACGAGCACATAGCGAACGCCGCGCGAGCTGGCTTCGCCCGGCGCCGGGCACCGGAGGTGCTGCGTGAGCGACCTAAAGGGGGCCGATGTAGCCATAGCAGCCTCATGGCAGAGACGCCTCCTCCGTTACTATTTCAAGCTTGTGCCCTGGATCCTCCTCGTCCTCATGCTGACGCTAGGAACCATGGCCGTTGCCCACGGCTGGAACCCGTATATAACCTTCGCGGTGGTCGGCGGCTTCTATGTACTCGTAGAGGCAGGACGATGGCTCCCCTTCCTGCTGGGCACACCCCTGACCCGTTCGATGCTCCGGATCTCTGTGTGTTCCCTGGTCGATCTGGCGGTGCTCCTCGCCGGACGGAGGGGGCCAGCCCTCCGCGTCGAGTGGCGGGCGCACCTGGCGGGCGAGAGCGGCCACGATCCGGTCACCTGGCCGAAGGCCAGGGAAGCGTTCGGTTTCGTTGCCTCGGCCATCCGGTGCCGCTGCTCAGACGCGGCCGAGGCCGCCTGGTGGACTCCGGTCGACGCGATCCTGAAATCACGGATGCTGTCGAACCTGTTCGTGCTGATCCCGACCATGATGGCGACGGGGTTCATCTTCCGCTACGAGGGGACTCTCGGGGTCCTGAAAAGCGCGGAAAGCATCAGCGCGATCGGCGGCTTTCTCTACATGCTGATCCGGGTCGGCCGGTGGTGGCGCAATGTCAAGCCTCCTGAGCCCAAGGCCCGACGCGGCAAAGAGTGATGGCCGACGCACCCGGCGCGTGCCGGATCGACGGTCTGGCGACCTGCTCCACGTGATCACGGCACACCCCTATCAGGGCCGCGCTACCGCCAGATAGCGGGCATCCTGCGCGAGCGGATCGAGTCCGGCGAGCTGGAGCCTGACCGGCCCATCCCGTCCGAGGCGCAGATCCAGCAGGAGTTCGGCGTGGCGCGGGAGACAGCCAGGCACGCGGTGTCGCTGCTGCGCGACATGGAGGGCGGCGAGCGGCCGATGCTGGGCCGGCGGGTGGTGATCTACGGCGGCGGCAACACGGCGATGGACGCGGCGCGGACGGCCAAGCGACTCGGCGCCAGCGACGCGATCGTCGTATACCGCCGTACGCGCGAGCGCATGCCCGCGCACGACTTCGAGGTCCAGGAAGCCCTCGAGGAGGGCGTCGTGATGAAATGGCTGTCGACGATCAAGAGCGCGGGCGGAGGGAGCCTCGTGCTCGAGAAGATGGAGCTCGACGACACGGGCTTTCCGCAGCCGACGGGCGAGCTCGAGGAGCTGCAGGCCGACTCGGTTGTGCTCGCACTCGGCCAGGAAGCCGACCTGTCGCTGCTCGACGGCGTGCCTGGCCTGGAGATCGAGGACGGCGTGGTGAAGGTGGCGCAGAACATGATGACCGGGCACCCGGGGATCTTCGCCGGCGGGGACATGGTGCCCGCCGAGCGGTCGGTGACGGTGGGCGTGGGACACGGCAAGAAGGCCGCTCGCCACATCGACGCCTGGCTGCGAGGCACGGAGCTCGCGCCGGCGCCCAAGCACGCGACTGCGAGCTTCCAGGGGCTGAACACGTGGTATTTCTCGGATGCCCCCAAGACGGTCGCCCCGCGCCTGGACGCGGTTCGCCGCCAGTCGACCTTCGCGGAGGTGCAGCTCGGGCTGGACGAGGCGAGCGCGCTGTTCGAGGCGCGCCGCTGCCTGTCCTGCGGCAACTGCTTCGAATGCGACAACTGCTACGGCCTGTGCCCGGACAACGCGGTTATCAAGCTCGCACCGGGCCAGCGCTACGAGATCGACTACGACTACTGCAAGGGTTGCGGGATCTGCGCTGAGGAGTGCCCCTGTGGGGCGATCGCGATGGAGCCCGAGCCGACCTGAGCGCCGGCCGCTCCCTGCCGCCGGCGGGCCGCGTCACCCTGCCCGCGTGCCTCCGCTGCAGGTCGCTAGGGCAGCTCGATCGCGCGCATCGTGTGTTCGTCCGGCAGCTTGTCCAGGATCGCGTGCAGGATCTCGATTTCGTCGGCCTGCTCGTGCGTCAGGTCCTTCAGCAGCAGCCTCAGCGCGCTGAAGGTGACCTTCATCTGCTGGGGCTCGAGCGTCACCGTGAGCCGGCCCTCGGCGTCCGGTTCGACGGCGAGCTCGGCCAGAACCTCGCGTGCGAGCCGGCGGATGTCGGGCTCGTGCGCCTCGTCGGAGATCAGCAGGCGCAGCGCGCGCGCCGTCATCGGCACCTCATCGCCGTCGAGGAACAGGTGATAGGGGGGCTCGGGCTCGGACGCCATATCGCTCACGCCTCCAGCCTACCGGCGCGGGCGGGCGGAGCGCTGCGGCAATTGCCCGCGTCATATCCGGGAAATGACCGGATGTCGCACATCCGGCTTGGGCCGTAGCTTGTGCACATGCCACAGACACGAGCAGCCCAACCCGAGCAGCCAGACAGGGATCGCGCGGCCGTCCAGGCCGAGCGCGTCTTCGCCAACATCCTCTGTGCCGTCGACGGCACGCACAGGAGCATGACCGCGGTCCAGCAGGCGGCGGTCTTGGCCGGCCCGCAGGGCCACCTCACGGTGCTGGCCGTGACCGCGGTGCAGGGCGAGGGCCAGTACCACGCTGCCGTGATCAGCCCTGCCAGGGCAGCGCGGATACTCGCGCAGGCCGAGCAGATCGCGATCGAGGAAAAGGTCCCGTGCACGACGGTCCTCGATCCGGCCGGCCCGCCCTCCGAGGTCATCCTCGAGCGCGCCGCCGAGTACGACCTGCTCACCCTCGGCGCGCCGCCGAGCACGCCGCTCGGCGGCATGATCACCGACGGCGTCGCCGTGAGCGCGCTCGGCTCGCTGCCGACGCCCATGCTGATCGCGCGTCCGCTGCCCTCGGCCGAGGACGCGTTCGCGCGGCGCATCGTGGTGGCGAGCGACGGACTCGAGCACTCCGACGCGCTCGTCGATCTCGCGATCCGACTCGCCCGAGCCCACGACGCGAACGTGATCCTCGTGCACGCGATCGGCGTCGAGTCGCGCTCCCATCCCCACCGCATCCAGGAGCAGGCGCACCGGCTCGAGGAGGCGCTCGGGAGCGCCTGCGAGCTCCGCGTGGAGGCCGACGATGCGGCCGATGCCGTCATCCGGACGGCCGGTCAGACGGGCGCGTCGCTGATCGTGGCGAGCAGCCGCAGGCTCGAGGGCCTGCAGGCGATCGGTAGCGTGAGCAGGCGGCTCGTGCACTCGGCGCACTGCTCGGTCCTGCTCGTGCCGCCCGAGCGTCTGCGGGGCTGAGCCGCGCCTAGAGTCCGTGGCGCAGCGCGTCGCAATCGAGGCATCCGACCTGCACGTCTCGCGCGACGGCATCGCGGTGATCCGCGGCCTGAGCTTCACGGTCGCCGCCGGGCGCGTGACCGGCCTGCTGGGCCCGAGCGGTTGCGGCAAGACGACGCTGATGCGCGCGCTGGTCGGCGTCCAGCGCAACGTCACGGGCACCCTCAGCGTCCTCGGCGTCGAGGCGGGCCGGGCGTCGCTGCGCCGGCGCGTGGCCTATCTCACGCAGGCCGCATCGGTCTATCAGGACATCACCGTGCGCGAGAACCTCGCCTACCTGGCCGCGATCCTGGGCGTCGGCCCGGCCGGGGTCGAGCGTGCCCTGGCGCAGGTCGAGCTGACGCCGCTGGCGGGACGGCTCGTGCGCCGGCTCTCCGGCGGGGAGCGGGCGCGTGTGTCCCTCGCGAGCGCGCTGCTGGGCGCACCGGAGCTACTTGTGCTGGACGAGCCGACCGTCGGACTCGACCCGTTGCTGAGAGGGCAGCTGTGGGAGCTGTTCGGGCACCTGGCGGCCGGCGGCGCCACGCTGCTGGTGTCCTCGCATGTGATGGACGAGGCGCGTCGCTGCGACGACGTGATGCTGCTGCGCGAGGGCGAGCTGATCGCACGCGACACCCCCGCCGGACTGCTCGCACGAACAGGCGCGCAGGATCTGGACGAGGCCTTTCTGCGACTCGTCCGCGGACAGGCCTCTACATGAGCGCGGACAGGGTGCGCGCCACGGCGCGGCGTGTGCTGCGTCAGCTGCGTCACGACCCCCGCACCGTCGCGCTGGTGCTGATGGTGCCCGCCGTGTTGATGACGCTCCTGCGCCTCGTATATGAAGGGCGGCCCGAGATCTTCGACGCCGCGGGCGCCCCGCTGCTGACCATATTCCCGCTGATGACGATGTTCCTGATCACCTCGGTGGCGCTGCTGCGCGAGCGCACCACGGGTACGCTCGAACGCCTGCTGACCACGCCGCTTCGAAAGCTCGAGCTGCTGCTCGGCTATGGGCTCGCGTTCGGCACGCTCGCTGCGGGGCAGGTCGCGATCGCGGTCAGCGTGAGCTTCGGGCTGCTGGGGCTGCACGTCGCCGCCAGCAAGCTGCTGGTGGCGCTGCTGTGCCTGCTGGTGGCGCTGCTCGGCATGGGGCTCGGGCTGCTCGCCAGCGCGTTCGCCCGCACCGAGTTCCAGGTAGTGCAGTTCTTCCCCGCGACGATCGTGCCGCAGCTGCTGCTATGTGGGCTGCTGACGCCGCGTCAGGACATGCAGGGCGTTCTCGGGGCGGTCTCCGACCTTCTGCCCATGTCCTACGCGGTCGACGCGATGCACCACCTGGCTCGCGAAGCGACCATCAGCGGCGCCCTGCTGGGCGATCTGGCAATAGTCGTGGCGTTCGCCGCGCTCGCTATCGGTCTCGGCGCGGCCACCCTGCAGCGCCGCACCGAGTAGCCAGCCGCCCGCCCGGCCCCGCCCGCCCGCTCGCTCAGCGGCTCGCCCGCTCGTGGGCCGGCGGGGCCCCGGTGGCGCCGGGCCGCCGTAGGGCACGGGCGATGCGCCCGCCGAGCGCGCCGAGCAGCATGCCGGCGATCGCCGTCACCACGATCAGCAGCGGCGGAAAGCTGCCGAGCGAGACCTTGGCGTGGGTGCCCGCGATCGCGTGGGCGAGCAGCAGGGCGGTGCCGTAGATCGCGCCGCCGACGAGGCCGCGGTCGGCGCCGCCCCAGCCGTCCAGGTGCTCGAACCCGGCGACCACAGCGCCGAGCCCGGCGAGCGCCGCGACGACCCAGTAGGCAGTGCTCGAAACCCCCACGAGCACACCGGCGACAGCGCCGATCACGGCCGGGATGACACCGCCGATGACGATCTGCGCGGGGCGCGAGCGATCACGGAACAGCTCTGGCGAATACATCAGACCCCTCCTCCGAGTGTGCCAGCAACCCTACCGTGTCGCATGCCACCCGGTCGCCGGGCGGGACGCCCCTAAGCTGTCAGCGGCGTGCGCCTCTCGGTCCTCGATCAATCCCCGGTGTCGCAGGGGTCCTCGGGCTCGCAGGCGTTGCAGAACACGCTCGACCTGGCCCGGCTCGCGGACCGGCTCGGCTATCACCGCTACTGGGTCGCCGAGCACCACGGCGGCCCGATGCTCGCGGGCCCCAGCCCGGAGGCGCTGATCGGGCCGATCGCCGCGAGCACCGAGCGCATCCGCGTCGGCAGCGGCGGCGTGATGTTGCCGCACTACAGCCCCTTCAAGGTCGCCGAGACCTTCAGCCTGCTCGCCGGCCTCTTCCCCGGGCGCATCGACTTGGCGCTCGGTCGCGCGCCCGGCAGCGACCCCCTGACGGCGTTCGCCCTGCAGCGCGACCGTCGCCAGGCCGCGCCCGACGACTTCCCGCAGCAGCTCGTCGAGCTGCTCGCCTATCTCGAGGACCGGCTGCCGGCCGAGCATCCCTTCGCACGTCTGGCCAAGACCCTGCCGGGACGCCCCGAGCTGCCCGAGCTGTGGCTGCTGGGCTCCTCGCGCGAGAGCGCGCTGTGGGCGGCCGAACTGGGCCTGCCGTATGCGTTCGCGGACTTCATCAACCCGGCGGGAGCGGAGATCGCTGCGCTCTACCGCGAGCGCTTCGCCGAACGGGAGCAGACGGGCGGGCAGGCGCGCACGGCGGTGGGCGTGTGGGTGATCTGCGCCGAGAGCGAGGACGAGGCGCGGCGGCTGGCGGCAAGCGGGCGGATGACCTTCACGCTGCTGCGCCGCGGCCAGCTGATCGCCGTGCCCCCGCCCGAGGAGGCGCTGGCCTTCCTCGCAGCCGACCGGGGCACAGACTCCGCTCCGCGCGCGGGGCGCCGAGCGATCGTGGGAGCGCCCGAGACCGTGAGGGCCGAGATCGAGGAGGTCGTCGCGAGCTACGGCGCCGAGGAGGCGATCGTCGTGAGCATCACCTACGAGCACGAGGCGCGCCGGCGCTCCTACGAACTGCTCGCCGAGGTCTTTGGGATCGCGCGCATCAGCTAGCGCCCGGTGGTGCAAGGGCGCTTACCCGCAGCTCGTGCCCGGCGATGCGGACGGTGTCCCCCCGATGGAGCTGGCGCCCGCGACGGGCCTCGGGCTCACCGTTGACGCTCGCCGGCTCGCGCGACAGGAGCGCCTTGACCTCGCTGCCACTGTCGACGACCCCGGTCAGCTTCAGCAGCTGCCCGAGCGTGATCGTCTCCCCGCGGATCGCTACCTCGCGCATCATCGAACCCGGCTGCGCTATCTCCCGGACAGCGATCCCGCGCCGTTGCGCCGCTCGGCCATGTCGGGCCCCGTCGTGGTCGTCATCACCTCCGCCGCGGCGCCGCCGAGCGCGCGACGCACCAGTGTGGGGGCGAGGACCCGCAGCGCGGCGGCCAGGCCGTAGGCGCGCGGCACGTAGCGTTCGGGACGGCGCCCGAGGCCGGCTTCGCGGATCGCCTCCGCCGCGTGCTCGGGCGTGGAGACGACCCATCTCGTCCACGCCTTGGCCGTGAGCTCGGACTGGGGGAAGCCCTCGGTGGAGATGAAGCCGGGCAGTACGAGGCCGACGTGTACGCCGTGGGCGCGCTCCTCGGCCCACAGCGCGTCAGACCAGCCGGCGAGCGCGAACTTGGAGGCGGAGTAGGCGCCGGCGCCGGCGCGTGCCACGCGCGCGGCGGTCGAGGCGACGTTGACGATCGCGCTGGGCGCGGAGGCGCGCAACAGCGGCAGCAGCGCCTCGGTGAGGCGCAGCTGCGCGTCGAAGTTGATCGCCATCGTGCGCCGGACATTCTCATAGCCGCCGTCGGCGAAGCGCGCGCGCCAGGCCGCGCCGGCGTTGTTGACGAGCAGGTCCAGCCGCCCGTGGCGCTGCTCGACGTGCTCGCGAATGCGCGCGGGAGCGTCGTCGTCGAGCAGGTCGACGGCGAGGAAGCTCACGCGCTCCTCCCCGAGCGAGGCTGCGAGCGCGCCCAGGCGCTGCTCGCGGCGCGCGATGAGCACGAGCTCGGCGGCGGGCTCGCGGGCGAGGCGGCGCGCGGCGGCCTCGCCGATTCCGCTCGACGCGCCCGTGACGAGCATGACGCGGGCCTGGCCCGGTGGGTAGATCGGCTCTGCCATGGTTTCCTCGCTTGATCGGGGGACCGATGTGCGCCGGTGCGCGCGCCGGTTAGCCTGTCAGATCGTCACACGATGAGCGGGCCCTCTCCCAGCGACGTCGCGGACGTCGCCTCACCACGCAAGCGCGAGGCGCTCGAGCTGTTCCGTGGCCTGCCGCGCCACTACGACGGCCTGTCGGCCGCGCTCAGCTTCTGGCAGGACCCGCGCTGGCGGCGCGCCCTGGTCAGCGCGGCGGCGCCGCAAGACGGCGATCGGGTGCTCGACGTGGCGACCGGCACGGGCATGGTCGCAGCCGAGCTGCGCTCGCGCGCGGACTGCTCCATCGTGGGCGTGGATCAGAGCCCCGAGATGCTCGCCGCGGCTCGCGTGCGCTTCGCCGACCCCGCGACCTCGCGTGTCGAGCTCCTGCAGGCGCAGGCCGAGGCGCTGCCGTTCGCCGACGCCAGCTTCGACGTGCTCACCTTCACCTACCTGCTGCGCTACGTGGACGACCCTCAGGCGACGCTGCTCGAGCTGGCCCGTGTGCTGCGTCCCGGAGGTCGCATCGCCTCGCTGGAGTTCGGCGTGCCGCCGTGGGCGCCCGCGCGCGTGGCCTGGCGCCTGTACACGGGGAGCGGCCTGCCCGTGCTCGGGCGCCTGGCCTCGCGCGAATGGGCTGAGGTCGGCCGCTTCCTGGGCCCGAGCATCCGCGGCTTCTACGAGCGCCACCCCCTGGAGCGGATCGTCGAGTATTGGCAGCGGGCAGGCCTCACGCAGGTGCAGGTGCGGAGGATGAGCTTCGGCGGGGGGATCGTGATGTCTGCGGTCAAGCGCACGAACGCAGCCGGCGCGCGCAGCTCGGGCGGCGGGCGGGTCGGGAGGGCGGGGCCCTGATTCAAGTGCGGGCAACCCCCGACCGGCCCGCCTTCTATGCGCTCGGCGGTGGCCGCGTGGGCGAGCTCGTGACGCTCCTGCATCCGCCCTACACGGCCTGGCACCTGAGCTACTACGCGCTCGGCGCGGCGGCGGCGCCGCACCTCTACGCCGACCGGCTGCTGTGGGGCCTCGCGGCGTTCGCGCTGGCGGTCGGGGTCGCAGCGCACGCGCTCGACGAGCTGCATGACCGGCCGCTGAGCACGGGCCTCAGCGACCGGACACTGGTTGCGCTGGCGGTCGTGAGCCTGCTGGGCGCACTCGCGATCGGCGTCGGCGGGGTGCTGGTCGTCTCGCCGTGGCTGGCGCCGCTGGTGCTCGCCGGCGGCCTATTCCTGCCCGCATACAACCTCGAGCTGTTCGGCGGGCGCTTCCACAACGATCTCTGGTTCGCGATCGGCTGGGGCGCCTTTCCGGCCTTCACCGGCTACTTCGCCAACGCCGAGAAGGTCGCGCTGCCGGGGCTGCTGATCGCGGCGGGCTGCCTGGTCATGAGCCTCGCCCAGCGCCGCCTGAGCGCGCCGGCGCGCGAGCTGCGCCGGCGCACGCGCGCGCTCAGCGGCGTGCGCACGCTCGCCGACGGCACGCAGGAGCCGCTGTCGCTCGCCGGGCTGCTCGCACCGCTCGACGGGGCGCTGGCCGCGATGTCGCTCGCGATGGTGCTCACCGCCTGTGCGTTCGTGGCCGCTCGCCTGTGAGGCGGCCGGCGCTCGGGCCTCGCCGGTCCGTCGGCAGCTCAGCTAGGCCACGAGCAGATGTGCGCCGCCGCTGGGACGGACCTCGCGCGCCTGCGTCGGTATCGAGGCGGCGGCGTCGGGGGGAAAGAGGCCGAGCACGCTGCCGCCGAAACCGCCGCCGATGATGCGTGCCCCGGCGGCACCGGCCGCGAGCAGCCGCGCGACGGTCGCCTCGACCGCCGGCGTCGAGACCTCATAGCGGTCGCGCAGGCTGGCGTGCGAGGCGTTGATCAGCTCGCCGAGTGCCGGCAGATCGCCGGCACTCAGCGCGGCGACGGCCGCGAGCACGCGCCGGTTCTCCTCGATGACGTGAGTGGCGCGGTCGCGCAACGGCTCGGGCAGGCGCGCGACCGCGGCGCTGTCGGCCTCGCGCAGCGACGCCACGCCGAGCAGCTCGCACGCCCGCGCGCACTCGGCACGGCGCGTGTTGTAGCCGGAGCCGGCGTGGGCGTGTCGCTCGCCGGAGTCGAGTACGACGAGGCTCCATCTCCCCAGCATGAGCGGCACCGGCGTCACCGCCAGCGAGCTGAAGTCGATGCACAGCGCGCTGTCGGGAGCGCCGCAGATCGACGCGAGCTGATCCAGCAGCCCGGTTTGCGCGCCGACCCAGTCGTTCTCGACACGCGCGCACAGGCGCGCGATCTCGATGTGGTCGAGGCCGGCGAAGCCCTCGGCGGGGGGACCCTCGGAGCCGAGCTCGATCAGCGCGAGGCACAGGGCCACCTCCAGCGCGGCCGAGGACGACAGGCCCGAGCCGGGCGGCACCCGCCCCCTGATATCGAGCTCTCCGCCGATGAGCGGGAAGCCTGCGCGGGCGAGCTCGGCGACGGTGCCGCGCACGAATGCGCGCCAGCCCTCGCTGCCCGGCGGATCGGCCAGCGGGAATTCGTCGCGCTCGCCCAGATCGAGGGCGCGCGCCACGACGCGCCCACCGCCGGCGCCCGGCGCGTGATCGGCCCGTGCCCGTACCGTCACGCCCTCGGCGATCGCGAACGGCAGCGCGAGTCCCTGGTTGTAGTCGGTGTGCTCACCGATCAGGTTGACGCGGCCGGGCGCAAAGGCGGCGCTGCGCTCATGCGCCACGAGCGATCGCCTCACGCAGCGTCGCGGCGGACTCCTCGGGCAGGGTGTCGGAGATGAACGTGCCGGCGCCCTGCTCGGATCCCGCGAGGAACTTGAGCTTCTCGGCGGTGCGCAGCGGCGGATAGAACTCGACGTGGAGGTGCCCGCTGCCCGCCCCGGGCGCCGGCGGCGCGGCGGTGGGCGCCTGGTGGACGGCCATCACGTAGGGAAAGGGCCGCTCGAACAGGGCGTCGTAGCCGCGTGCGAGCGCCTGCAGGGCCTCTGCCAGCTGGCGCAGCTCGGTGGGCGCGCAGTCGAGCAGGCTCGGCCGGTGCTCGCGCAGGATCACGTGGGCCTCGTAGGCCCAGCGTGCGGCGTAGGGCACATACGTGACCACGGCCTCGTTCTCGTAGACGACCCGTCGGCCGTCATCGAGCTCGCCGCGCAGCAGGGCGCACGGCGCGCAGCCGCCGAGGCGCTCGTCGGCCTCGAGCTCGAGCGCGGGCACGGGGGGCAGGAACGGGTATCCGTAGATCTGTCCGTGCGGGTGGTGGAGCGTGACGCCGACCTCGACGCCGCGGTTCTCGAAGATGAACACATAGTCGATGTCCTCGCGCGCGCCGAGCTCCCGGTAGCGATGGCGCCAGACCCACATCAGATCCTCGGCGCGCCCAGGCGCGAGCGTGCCGAAGGAGGCGTCGTGGTCGTCGGTGTAGACCACCACCTCGGCCGCGCCGCTCGGCGCCTCGAACGCCGGAAAGCGGTTGTCGAAGACGGCGATCTCAAACGCGGGGAAGGGGATCTCGGTGGGTGCAGCCCCCGGCCGCGTCGGGCACAGCGGGCAATGGTCGCGCGCGGGCAGGAAGGTCCGCTCCTGGCGGTGGATGGCGTAGTCGACCTCCTCCCCGCGCAGCTCGTTGAACCGCAGCTTGCTCAAGCCGGGCTCGCCTCGACGTGGGTATAGAGGATCAGCGCGCGCCCGTCGTCTTTGACGTAGCGCGCGACGGCGACGGTGCCGCAGCGCTCCGGTGCGACCTCGGGGTGGGCACCCGGGACGGGCAGCGATCGCGGGGTGCCGGGCGATCCGGCGGGTTCGGGCGGCATGCCCGGAGGTATACAGACATCGGATCGTTCTCGGTCCCGGGTGACTAGGGCGCCGACAGTGGTTTGCCGAACGTCGATTTGCGGAGTTTCCGCAGACTTGGGGTTGACTCTCGTCGCTCAGAGCGAAAGGGTAGTGTCCATGCCGTACAGCACCGGACAGGCCCGTTCAAACCGCCGGACAGGAGGAGACATGTCAGACACCGATCAGGTCAGCGATGCCGTGGAGCGTCTCGACCAACTCGATTCGACCGAGGCTCGCGCGGGCTTCGACCGCCGATCGTTCCTGCGCCGCACAGCGCTCACGGGGATGGCGGCCGGCTCGGTTGGCACCCTGCTGGGCGCCTGCGGCTCCAGCGCGTCGAGCAGCAGCGGAGCGACGGCCGTCTTCGGCTCCGCCCCGACGTACAAATTCACCGTCGTCAATCACGTCACGACCAACCCGTTCTTCGTCCCCACGCAGTACGGCATCCAGGACGCGTGCAAACTGCTCGGCTGCAGCTATCAGTGGACCGGTTCCGAAAGCAGCAACGTCAACCAGATGG
>Ga0209040_10002464_pt1 | contig 14532 bp, 11 predicted proteins | sample BogFormECP12_OM3_FD_188240 | JGI IMG/M metagenome (GOLD analysis project Ga0209040, IMG submission 188240) | Bog forest soil microbial communities from Calvert Island, British Columbia, Canada - ECP12_OM3 (SPAdes) (version 2) | ecosystem: Environmental > Aquatic > Freshwater > Wetlands > Bog ...
TGACGAGTGGTGGGCAGTGCAGGACTCGAACCTGCGACCTCCTGCTTGTAAGGCAGGCGCTCTAACCAACTGAGCTAACCGCCCGTCGTACGCGCCTCTCACGAGGTGGTACTGAGCGGAATCAACACTTCGAGTGTACATGACCATTTCCGGCAGGGTCAAACATGGCCCGCTCCAAATCCCCCAAATTCGAGGCTTCCAACCAGCGGAGCAGTCGCATTACTGCGCTACACTGAACCCGTGCGCAGGCTGATCGTCAATGCTGATGATTTCGGGATGACGGCGGGCATTAATCGTGCTATTGCCGAAGCCCAACAGCGTGGCATTGTGACCTCCGCAACACTAATGGCGAACTCGCGAGCCTTCGATGGGGCGGCTGCGCTGGCGCGTTCGCTAACGGGTAACAATGCTCACTTCAGCGTGGGATGTCATGTGGTTCTGCTTGATGGTGAGCCGGTCTTGCCGGCTGATCGTGTCGCCAGCCTCGTGCAGCCGGGTTCAAGGAACGGCAGCCAGTTTCGCGTCAAGCTGAACGACTTTGTGATGGCATCGTTTCGCGGCAAGCTCCAGCCCGACGAGATTGAAGCCGAAGCCACAGCACAGATGCAGCGCCTGCAGGCAGCCGGAGTGGAACCTTCGCACTTCGACACGCATAAGCACGCGCACATGTTTCCGCCAGTGCTGCGGCCGCTGCTTCGCGCAGCGCGGGCACAAAAGATACGGGCAGTCCGTAATCCCTTCGGACAAGTATGGCCGTTGCCGCTGGGCGATGTGCTACGCCGCCGCCAACTGTGGAAGCGATTTGCTCAGCTCAACGTACTGCGCAACTTCGCAGCGAAATTCCGCCACGAAGTTGAGGCGCACGGTTTGCGCACAACTGACGGTTCGGTCGCGGTGCTGGTCACCGGCAGGCTCGATCTGAAGCTCTTTCGCAAGATTGTGGACAACATCCCGGAAGGCGCCTGGGAGTTTGTATGCCATCCGGGCTACAACGATGCGGAGCTTGATCAGGTGCGCACGCGGTTGCGCGAATCGCGAGCAAAGGAGTTGGAATTGCTGACCTCGGACGAAGCACGAGGGACCTTGCAAGCTCGAGGTATCGAGTTGATCAGCTATAGAGAGCTGTGATGACCGCGGGCCGTCCGCGCTACAATGGCTGTCCGCCTGCGGTTCAAGTGACGGCCGCGGGCGCTGAGGAGAATGAGTCCACTCGCGTGGTGATGCAAACCGTATCGCAACTCATTTTCTCGGCCCACGAGGACGCAATTGTGACCACAGCGCCGTGCCGCGCCGATCTTGCCGGCGGCACGCTCGACATTTGGCCCCTGTACCTGTTTCATCCCGGCGCGGTGAGCGTGAACCTGGCGCTGAGTATTCTGACCGCGTGCCGGATTACGCCACGAGTGGGGCGAAGTATTCTTCTGAAGTCGCACGACACCGCCCGCGAGGAAGCTTTCGCGAGTCTCGATGCTTTGCTGGCCGCGAAATCGTATCGGCATCCCCTTGCGGCCTACCTGGTTCGTTTCTTCAGGCCGAAGAGCGGCTTTCTGCTGGAGACGTTCTCGGAATCGCCTGCGGGCGCGGGCATCTCCGGTTCCTCGGCTCTGATGATTGCTACGAGTGCAGCCCTGGCACGCTTCACCAGTCGCAAGCTGAAAATTGAGCAAATTCGAGTGATCGCGCAGAATGTGGAAGCGCAGTTGATTCGCGTTCCCACCGGCTGCCAGGATTATTATCCTGCCATGTACGGCGGTGTAAGCGCTGTGCATCTCGATGCAGGCGGAATCTGTCGCGAGGCCATCCCGATTCCCCTTACTGAAATGGACGAACGCTTTGTGGTGTTCTACACCGGAGCGCCACGGCAATCCGGCATCAACAACTGGGAAGTCTTCAAGCAATACATGAATGGGAACAAGCATGTCATCCGTAATTTTGCAGAGATTTCGCGCATTGCGCAGGCCATGCACCGTGCGCTCGCCGGCCAGCGGTGGAATGACGTTGAGCGCCTGATACGTGAAGAATGGAAGCTGCGGCGCACCAACGCCCCGGGCATTAGCACTCCGCTTATCGACAAGCTGGTCGCAGTGGCCAGACGGCACGGAGCGCGGGCGGCCAAAGTTTGCGGTGCGGGGGGCGGAGGCTGTGTGATCGCGCTGATTGAAAAGGGTTCGCGGCAGGGCGTCGAGAACGCTATCCGAGAAAATGGCGGACAGCCGCTCAACTTTAAGGTCGCCCGCGCGGGGCTTACCTTCCATTCGGCATCGAAGCTGCGAAGGAAGAACGTCTAGCCGATGTTCACCACCAGTACAGGACGGCTCCATCCGGTGTGGGCGTTCGCCGTCTCGGCTCTCTCCTCGCTGGGAGCTTTCTTTATTGCTGGCATTGTCGCCCAAACCGTTGCTGGCCAGCATTCTCTCGTCCTGGAACTCATTTTCCGGTCCCTGCTGACGCTCCTGCTGATCGGAATCTACTGCTGGCTGCTGACCGTAGCCGATAATGTGCGCGACGATCGCATTGCAGCCTTGGGGCTACCGTTTACCGCGGGTTGGAGCGGGCAGTTCTTGATCGGTTGTGCTGTGGGATTGGCCTTGACTGTCTTGGCAGTCCTGCCCATCGCGATCTGGGGCAATGCCAGCGTCACCTCTCATATTGGCTTCCGCTTGCTGCCGAGAGACGCCGCTGTGCTGGTTGTTCTTTTCGCCGGCGCGCTCGCGGAAGAGCTGATGTTCCGTGGTTACCCGTTCCAGCATCTGGAAGAGGGAATCGGCGCGGCCGGAGCTATCGCCGTTTTCTCGGTCTTGTTCGGCGCCGTTCACCTGTCGAATCCGGGCGCTAGCGTCTGGGGCCTTATCAACACCGTGCTGATCGGAATTTTGCTCGCCATCGCATATCTCCGGACGCGGGCGCTTTGGTTGCCATGGGGCATTCACTTCGGCTGGAATGCGACCCTCGGATTTCTCTGTGGACTCCCAGTTAGCGGCCTGCGGATGTTTAACGTCGTCGTGCGGACTTCGGTCGCTGGGCCAAAATGGATGACTGGCGGCAACTACGGAGTCGAAGCTAGTGCCACCGGCACCATCGCAGTGCTGATCGGACTGGTGATCGTGTGGAAGCTGCCGGTCAGCAGGGTGACCCGACCGCCCTTGCCGCCATTGACGGAACCTGCTCACGAAAACAGTCTCCCCGGCATCCAACCCTAGTGCCCCTCGTCTCGCAATCGGCATATAATGCAAGCAATCCGGGTATTGCCATGAACCGCCCTATTTTTCCGTTGTTGACCGCAGCAGTTTTGTTGCTGGTTCTGCCCGTTTGCGCTGACGACACCAAGCCGACAAATCCTGCTTTGGAAAAGATCACGCCCCAGACGCGCATGCTGCTGATACGCGATCTCACGGCGGAGCATGTTTTTGCGCGGCGCTCGCTTCCCATGGGGCATAAGGGTCTGGTGGTCAAGCATGGTGTGGTAACGCCCAATGACGCCCAGGTGGCGCAGTTGATTGCCGAGAACGGCATGGTGGCCAAGCCGGGCGATCGCGTGGTCATCACTAATGTCGTGGTTCAAGAAAAGTCAATCGCGTTCGAGATCAATGGCGGACCCAAGAAAAAGGAGAAGTGGTACCAGCACGTTCAAGTGGGTATGGGTGGCGTGATGACTACGCCAGGCCCCGCTCCTAAGAACCTGGATGCAAAAGGTTCCGTGGTGACGATTGAGTTCGATAAGTATGTGCCTGAGCTGACCGGAGAGCAGGTGCGCGAAATGCTGGCGCCCGTCTTCGACTTCAAGGCCCTCAATCAGGCCGAGGCCTTTGCACAAACTCTGCCTCCGAAAGTACAGGACGCCATCAAGAACCACCAAGTGCTGGTGGGTATGGACCGTGACATGGTGATCTATGCCAAAGGACGGCCACCGAAGAAAATCCGCGACAAGGACGACAATGGCCAGCCTTACGAGGAATGGATTTACGGCGCGCCGCCCGAGGAAGTGGACTTTGTGCGCTTCCAGGGTGATCTGGTCTGCCGTTTGGAGATCATGACGGTTGACGGCGAGAAGATTGTCCGCACGCAAAAAGAGGTGGACATACCAACCGTGGAAGGCGAAGTCGCGCAAAAGAAGCCCGAAGAGAAACCGGGTAATGCTCCCACCTTGCGCCGGCCTGGCGAACAGCCGGAATATCCCGACCCGCGTGGTTCCGGCGGGAGCTCTACGTCGTCGCCATCCAATCCCTATCCGACGCCGGGCGGGACGCCCTCACCCACGGGTTCACCAGACGAGCTGCCGCCGCACTCATTTGGCTTGCTCGCCGCTGCGCCGTTACACTGAAGAAGTGAGGATCGCACTCGGCCAGATCAACACCCTCATCGGGGATTTTGCCGGAAATTCCGCAAAGATCATTGATTACTCGAGACGCGCCAAAAGCGCGGGCGCCGATCTCCTTCTGTTGCCCGAGCTCTCGGTGTGCGGTTATCCGCCGCGGGACCTCGTGGAGCGTCCCGTATTTGTCGAGCGTAACCGCCAGGCCACCGAGGCCATCGCGCGTGAGACGAAAGGCATCGCCGTAATCTGCGGCCTGGTGACACCGGCCAAATCGGCCACGGGCAAGTCGGTGCTGAACTCTGCGGCGCTGTTGCGCGACGGAAAGATCGCCTTCGTTCAGTCAAAGCGGTTGCTGCCCTCGTATGACGTTTTCGACGAGATGCGCAACTTCGCGCCGGCCGACAGCCAGCAACTCCTTTGCCTTGGAAATAAGCAGGTAGCGCTCACGATTTGCGAAGACGCCTGGAACGACAAGCATTTTTGGGACCGCCCTCTCTATGGTGTCGATCCGGTGGAGGATTTAATTGGCGCCGGAGGTCAGCTCTTGCTGAACATCTCGGCATCGCCGTTCTATCTGCACAAGCGCGAACTCCGTCTGGATATGCTGCGGGCTATCGCCATCAAGTACCGCGTGCCGGTGGGATTCGTGAACCAGGTTGGAGGCAATGACAGCCTGGTATTCGACGGCTCCAGTTTTGCCCTGGGGCCTGATGGCGCTGTCATCGCGCAAGCGAAGTCTTTCGAGGAAGACTTGGTCTGCTTCGATACCGAGTCGCTCACCGGCGATATGCATCCACAGGATGCCGGCGTTGAGGCCAGCGCGTATTCAGCGCTGGTGCTTGGTACCCGCGATTACGTGCGCAAGTGCGGATTTCAAAGAGTTGTGCTCGGGCTCAGCGGCGGCATCGACTCCGCGCTCACTGCGTGCATCGCCGTGGACGCACTAGGCCGAGACAACGTCATCGGCGTCGGCATGCCGGGGCCTTATTCTTCGCGAGGCAGTATCGATGACTCTGCAGAATTGGCGAAGAACCTCGGTATCCGGTTCGAGACCGTTCCAATCGGTGACATCTTCGATACGTATCTGAAATCACTGAAGCCGGTGTTCGCCGGCCGCGGGCCGGACGTGACCGAGGAAAACATTCAGGCCCGTGTTCGGGGCTCGCTGATGATGGCCTTGTCCAACAAGTTTGGCGCGCTGGTATTGACCACGGGGAACAAGTCCGAGATTGGCGTCGGCTATTGCACCCTTTACGGTGACATGTGCGGCGGGCTGGCGGTGATTTCCGACGTTCCTAAGACGTTGGTCTATCGCCTAGCGCGATATGTGAACATGCGCTCGCCGGTGATTCCCGTCTCAACCATCGAGAAAGCGCCATCCGCTGAACTGCGCCCCGGCCAGAAGGACAGCGACTCCCTACCGCCGTACGAGGTGCTAGATACTATCCTCGAAGACTATGTGGAGAACAATAAGTCTCCTCAGGCGATTGCTACCGAGCGCGGTTACGAGTTGGCGCTGGTTCAAAAGGTGGTTCATATGGTAGACCAAAGCGAATACAAGCGGCAGCAGGCCGCGCCGGGATTGAAGATTTCAGAGAAGGCCTTCGGCTTTGGACGCCGGTATCCGATTGCAGCCAAGACAGAGATGTGAAGAAGAAGCAATTAGCAGTTTGCACTTGGCAGTTAGCAACAAGTCCGTGGCGCCTCACGGTGACTGTACCCACCCACACGACCGTCTAGTTGGGGATTTTGAGGAAAAAGGCAACGTCGATTGCTGACTACCAATTGCTAAATGCTAACGGCCAACTGCTAATGGCCAACTGCTCCACGAAAGGAACCATGAATCGTAGTACTCCGGTAATTTTGATGCTTACGCTGGCCATGGCCAGCCTTACTTGTGTTGCGCAGACACCGACCGCTCCTGCAAAGACAACATCTGGCGCTTCTGCCAATGCCGCCACAGTACCGAGCGAAGCCACGTTCAACGAATTCCTCAAGAAGATGTTCGGGTGGAACCCGGACCTTACGTGGAAGTTGATCGAGATCAAACCGTCAGAGGCGTCCGGTATCGCGGAGGCCACGGTCATGTTCAGTACGCCCCAGGGACAGCAGCTACAGCGTATTTATGTGACCTCCGACCAGAAGCACGCTTTCAGTGGCGAAATCATCCCGTTCGGCGCCGATCCCTTTGCCGCAGCGCGGGAAGAGTTGAAGGCCGCCAATGGGCCTTCCTACGGGCCGAAGGACGCAGCCCTGACTATCGTCGAATTCGGCGATCTGGAATGTCCGGCCTGCCAAAGAGCCCAATCCAACGTCAACAAGTTGATGGAAGAAGAGCCGAAAGCCAGACTGGTCTTCCAGAACTTTCCCTTGATGACTATTCACAAATGGGCAATGGCTGGAGCGAAATATTTGGATTGCTTCGGACGCCAGAATAACGATGCGGTGTGGAAATTCATTAGCCTGGCGTACGAGCACCAGTCGGAAATCAACGAGCAGAATGTGGACCAGATGCTAAAGGGCTACATCAAAGATGCTGGCGGTGACCCAGACGCGGTGTCGGCCTGCGTTGCCAAACCGGAGACCGAGAAACGCGTGCGCGACTCTATAGCGCTGGGCGAAAGGCTTGGTATTAACAGCACGCCGACCTTCTATATCGACGGTAGAAAGCTCCTCGGTTTCGGAAGCAATGCTCCCTACGAGGTGGTCAAAGAGATGGTGGACTTCTATATCAGCGGTCAGGGGAAATAGGTCGGTCTTGTAGATTAGTGCGCTCCACTTAGGCATAGTCACAAATCCCACTACCATCCCGAGCCACGTGTAACCGTGGCTCGCTCAGGATGAACACCGACAATTCATCCTTCAGTGCATCCCTGCACCTGCTTTTCATGGCACAAATTCCGGTGACAAAAGTATTACAAACGGAATCCGCTTTAGTTGTTAGAGTGAGGTTGCTTCTCAGGTGAGCAGGCGCTGAGACAGCAGACAACAACCAAGAGGGGACATGACGGGTAAAACAACGAAAATCAACTGGATGACCACGATCATCATGGTCGCGTTTCACATTGGCGCAGTCGCGGCATTGTTCATGTTTAGCTGGAAGGCGCTGGGCGTCGCGATCGTGCTGTATTGGGTCGCGGGCAATCTGGGCATCGGCATGGGCTATCACCGGCTGCTCACTCATCGTGGTTACAAATGTCCCAAGTGGCTGGAATACTTTCTTACTGTTTGCGCCACGCTGTCGCTGGAAGGCGGCCCCATTTTCTGGGTGGCCACGCACCGCATTCATCATCAGCTCACCGACAAGCCGGGCGATCCCCACTCACCGCGCGATGGCGGCTTTTGGGCGCACATGGGCTGGATCCTCATGGGCGAGACCTTCCACAACAACAACACCGAACTGCTGGCCTACGTGCCGGATCTTCGCAAAGACAGGTTTCACCTTTGGATCAGCCAGTATCACTGGGTGCCGATCACTGTCCTCGGTCTGATCTTATTGGCGGTTGGCGGCTGGGCGGTCATGTTCTGGGGAATTTTTCTGCGCACCGTGTTGCTCTTGCATTCCACGTGGTTCGTGAATTCTGGGACCCACATGTGGGGCTCGAAGCGTTTTGCCACGGACGACGACTCGCGCAATCTGTGGTGGGTCGCGTACCTCAGTTTCGGCGAAGGCTGGCACAATAACCATCACGCGCATCCGCAATCGGCGCGCCATGGTCTGGCGTGGTATGAGTTCGACATGAACTGGTACGGCATACGAACGCTGCAAGCCCTCGGGCTGGTCTGGGATGTGAAGCTGCCTAAGCTCGGGTCGTCGCGCGTCCAGCCGGTAATGAAGCCTGAAGTCGTGGCGGAAACTGTGGCAGAAGGGGAACTGGTCGGGGTATAGCCCAGCGTTGCCGAACATTTGCAAAGGGACGGCGTCAAAAGCGCTGTCCCTTTTTGTGTCTGGCTACGACCCCTAACCGCTGGGATAGAATTGCGTCACAGGTAGCATGCCGATGAATCTCCTTCGTCCATTTCCCTCCACTCTGTTCTCCAAATTATCCTTGCCTGCCATCGGTCTGTGTGCGTTGGCTGTCGCGCTGTCGCTTACCCAAGGAATCTCTGCTCAGACACAAGAGACCGTTTGGAGCCCGCAGGAGAAGCCAATCGCCGAGCAGATACATGGTCTTCGGCAATTGCCGGACGACGTTCGAGCAAGGACAACCAGAGAACTTGCGCTGCAGATTCGGCAATTGCCGGCAACGCCGAATAAGCTCCGGCTTGCTGTTGGCCTGGCGAACCTGTCCACGGAAGGCGATTTCGGTCACCAGACCTTGCAAGAGGTGGCGACGACCCTGGCTGATACGCTTATTCAGCAACCCGCGCCGGACGAAAAGGGACAACCGGCCGCGCCATATGTTGAGCTCGCGCAATTAGTGCGCTACGAGCATGTGCAGACGACGATGGACGCTCCGCCATTCAAGGAAGCCATGGCCAAGCTTGAGGCGGACGACCAGGCCCGGCAAAAAGCCGACTTCACTCTCACCGACTTGCATGGAAAATCCTGGACATTGAGCCAGTTGCGGGGAAAAGTTGTGCTGGTGAACTTCTGGGCGACGTGGTGCCCGCCGTGCCGCAAGGAAATGCCGGACCTCGAAGCACTCTACAATCGCTTTAAGAGTCATGGCCTGGTAATCTTGGCGATTTCCGATGAAGAGCTCGGCAAAGTACAGCCCTTTATTGCCGAGCGAAAGATCACGTACCCCGTGATGCTCGACCCGGGGCGCAAGGTCAATGAGATGTTCCAAGTGGAGGGCATTCCCAAGAGCTTTGTCTACAACCGCGAAGGCAAGCTAGTCGCTCAGTCGATCGATATGCGCACCCAGGGACAGTTCTTGCAGATGCTGGCGCAGGCTGGACTTCAATAGGAGGGGGATTGGTTTCGGCCGCGTCGCGATCTAAGAGCAAGAAGAAAACTCAGAAAAGGACTGATGCCCGGTCCGGCGCACGCCGCGCTGCTACGCCTCGGCGGGTGACACCTCTTCTTGGGCTTCTCCTCATCGGGGCGACTGTTGCCCTGTATTCTCCAGTAAACCACCACCCGTTTGTTAATTACGACGATAACGGGTACGTAACCGATAACATCCACGTGAAATCGGGACTGAGCGGCGACACCGCCGCATGGGCGTTTACAACCTACGATGAGGCCAACTGGCATCCGTTGACCTGGCTTTCTCACGCGCTCGACTACCAGCTCTTCGAGCTGGATCCTGCCGGGCACCATGACGTCAATCTTCTGCTTCATGGGCTGAACGTCGCCTTGCTGTTCTGGGTGTTGTGGCGGGCCTCCGGCTATCCCGGCCGCAGTCTGATGGTAGCTGCCCTGTTCGCCCTGCACCCCATCAACGTCGAATCGGTGGCTTGGGTTGCGGAGCGCAAGAACCTGCTGAGCATGTTGTTTTTTCTGCTCGCTCTGGGCGCGTATCGCTGGTATGCCCGCGCGCCGCGCGTGGGACGCTACGCTGTCGTTGCCCTGCTTTACATCTTGGGCTTGATGTCCAAACCGCAAGCGATTACTCTGCCCTTCGTGTTGCTGCTGTGGGATTACTGGCCCTTGCGACGGATGGCCATCCGCGGAAGCGACCCGGTCACCACCACGGAGCCTGCTGACATCTACCCGCAGAAGAGCTTTGCCTGGTTAGTAAAGGAGAAGCTGCCTCTTTTCGCTTTGTCCGCGGCCAGCGCCGTCATCACCATGAGAGCGCAAGGGCAGAATGGCGGGCTAAATACAGTCATTCCGCTCTCCAGCCGAATTGCGAACGCGATCGTCTCCTACGCACGCTACCTGGGACGGGCGTTCTGGCCGGAGCGCCTGGCTCCCATCTATCCGCATCCTGGAAGCTCTCTCCTGGCGTGGCAGATAACGGCAGCGTTGCTTCTCCTGATAGTCATAACCGCGTTGGTGATCGCAGGTCGAGGTCGGCGCTATTTCCTCGTTGGCTGGTTGTGGTTCGTGGGAACTCTGGTGCCAATGATTGGCCTGGTACAGGTGGGGCGGCAGGCCATGGCCGATCGCTACGCATACCTCCCGTTCATAGGACTGTTTATCGCGGTCTGCTGGGGAGTGGGCGACTGGGCGCAGCGAGCGCATGTTCCTCTCGCATGGCAGGCCGGTACCGGCGTCGCGGTCTTTTTGGCGCTAGCGACGGTTACACATCGTCAGATTGACTTCTGGGGCGACAACGTGCGGCTCTGGACACACGCCGTACAAGTCACAAGCGGCAATTACCTGGCTGAGGACAACCTGGGCAGAGCTTTCGAGGCCGAAGGGAATCGGCAGGACGCCATGCTCCATTACGCAAGGTCTGTTGAGATTGAGCCGTCTTATGTCTTCGCCCACATTCACTTGGGGACCTGCCTGCAACTGCAAGGCGATCTCCAAGGGGCGCTGCAGCAATATCAAAAAGTGATCATTCTCACGCAGAACGACATTGCTCATTATGCAGAGGTCCGGCATCTCATCTTCGCCAACATGGCCTCTGCTTATGGCGGTCTAGGGGATTTCGCCCGCGCACGTGAGTGCCTCGAATCGGCGCTCAGCCTCAACCCTGACAACTCCGAGGAGTGGACCAACCTTGGAATCCTGGCGCTGAAGACCGGTGACGTTGACCGGGCCATTGAGGCATTCTCTCGGGCCATCAAGATTCAACCCTCACAGCGGGGTTACCAACTGCTCGCACGGGCCCTCCAACAAGCGGGCAGGCCACAAGAAGCTCAGGCAGCCATGCAGCAAGCCACGTTATTACCAATAGCCAGTAACCAGTAGCAGTTCACACTACCGACAACTGCCTGCTCACTACTGGCAACTGCTCAAGTGCTATTCTGACCTCGTCTCCATGCGCATCACCAGCCGTAAGACCACCATTGCGTTCTTTGTCACGCTGGGCGTCTGCCTGGCCGCGGCAGCGATGGTGCTCAACGTCAGTTGGATCATCTTCAACTGGCGCGAAATCGTTCCTCTGATTCTCGGTGTGATCTTCTTTGGCTTTATTATCGCGGGGGTCATCCTCAATACCATCTTTCTGGTGCGCGAGATCCGCCGCAATGAGCAGCAGGACAGCTTTCTGAACGCGGTGACCCACGAGCTCAAGACGCCCATTACCTCGATCCGCCTTTACCTGGAGACCTTGCAGAAGCGCGACCTAAATGAGAAGCAGCGCGGCGAGTTCTACCAGGTGATGCTGGAAGACACGCAGCGGCTGATCGGCACGGTTGAGCAGGTGCTGCGCGTGGCCCGGGTAGTACAAAAGAACGCCGTCCTTTCCCGCAGCGAGGTCGCCGTGAGCCCGCTGGTGCAGGAAGCAATGGATCTGGCACGCTCCCGCCATCACCTGTCGCAGGATGCAATGGATTGGACGCAGGACGGACGACCCGCCGAGCAACTCACCATCATGGGCGATCGCGAAGAGCTTTTCACGGCGTTATCGAATGTGCTCGATAACGCAGTGAAGTACTCGCCTGCGGGCCCCAGTATCCGCGTCGAAGTGCGCACGCCCGACCTGCAACACGTACAAATTCGCGTGCGCGATAATGGTGTCGGCATTCCACGCGGCGAGCTGAAGCGCGTCTTCAAGCGGTTCTATCGCGTGCTCACACCCGGCTCAACGCAAGTGAAGGGCAGCGGTCTGGGACTCTTCATCGTGCGCGCCATTGCGCGCCGTCACGGCGGCGACGCTCGCGCGGACAGCGAAGGCCCGGGTTGCGGTACAACTGTAACCATCGAATTGCCGGGGAACATGCGGTGAACGAAATCTTGTTAGTGGAAGATGAAGAGCACTTGGCGCGCGGGCTGCAGTTCAACCTCGAGGCCGAGGGATATCCCACGAAGGTTGTGGGCGATGGCGAAACCGCGCTTGACCTGTTGCTGAAGGAACGCAAGGAATTCGATCTGGTGGTGCTCGACGTCATGCTACCCGGTAAGGACGGCTTTGCGGTGGCGACCGAGTTGCGTAAGGCGAGCAACTACATCCCGTTGCTGATGCTTACCGCGCGCGGCCGTGCGGAAGATGTGCTGAAGGGATTCGCTGCCGGCGCCGACGACTATCTACCGAAGCCGTTCGACCTTGGCATCCTGCTGGCGCGTATTCGCGGCTTGTTACGGCGGCGGGATTGGGGACGTACGCTCCTCTCCAATCCGCCGGCCGAGTCGCGGGTCGCAGAATCCAAACAGGCCGATGTCCTGCGCGAGTTTGACGTGTACACCTTTGCCGATAAGCAGGTGGATTTCGGCACCCTGGAACTGCGGGCCAATGGAAAGGTCTTCCGCCTGACCTTGATGGAAGCTGAACTCCTGCGGCATCTCATCCGCAATAGCGGCAAGATCGTAGCGCGCAAGTCGATTCTCGAAGAAGTCTGGGGACTGCGCGAAGATACCGACACGCGCGCCATCGACAACTTTATTGTGCGATTGCGGAAGTATATCGAGACGGATCCGTCGCACCCGCAGCACCTGCTGACAGTGCGGGGCGTCGGATACCGCTTCCTGCCGGCCCCTTCGGTTACGTAGAGCGGTTCCCGAGTAGGTGTGTCCGGGTAGAGCGGACCTTCAGGTCCGCGTCCAGCCTGCCGCCCAAGATTCAGGCTTTCAACCCACTGCACCGCAGCGGGTTGAAAGCCCCACTAATAAAAAACCGGCGTTGACGCGGCGCTAAAGCGCCGCTCTACCCGAGCTTCGCGGATACACCAATCGAGCAACCGCCCTAGCTCGCTGAGCTGCTTAACGCGCTCGCGCCAGCACCAGAGTGACGTCGTCAGGCTGCTCGCCACCGGCGATCCAATCGGCCACCGCTCCGGTAACAATGTCGCTGATGCGCGCCAGTGGCTGATCGCGATGGCGCTGGATGAGTTCGATCAGGCGCTCCTCGCCGAACTCGCCGAATTCGTTTTCCGGCTCGGTGATGCCGTCGCTATAGGCAACGAAGATGTCGCCGGGCTCCATGTGGACGGTGCTCTCCTCGTAGCTCATTCCGTCGAACAAACCGACAACGGTGCCCGATGTCTCCAGCCGCGTGACGCGGTCTTTGCCGCCCAGCAGGAGCGGCGGCAGGTGTCCCGCGTTGGAGTAGGTCAACGCGCAGGAGTCTGCATCGTAGCGGCCAAGGAACATAGTGGCGTACTTTTCGATGGGAGTGCTGCGATAGAGCTGATAGTTCAGCGTGGCCATCAACACTGCGGGGGAGAGTCCCGAATCGCCGTTGCCGTCGCTGCGGCAATACATTGGAAGGCTGCTTCGGCCGCTGACGCCGGCACCGACTGCGACCGACTCCAGCGTGCGTTCCGGCTCCAGCGAGTAGGCGCGTACGAAGGCGTGTACTGTGGCCATCAGCAGCGCCGCCGAAATTCCTTTTCCGCTGATGTCGCCGACGGCGAGTATGAGCTTGTCCTGGCGCAGGGGAATGAAATCGTAGTAATCGCCGCTCACGGTGCGCGCCGGCCGACAGGTGCCGTGTACCTCCAGCGAGGGCAGGCCGGACAAGTCGGCAGGGAAGAGCAGATCCTGCACTTCATGTGCGATGGCCAGTTCGCCTTCCAGCCGCTGTTTTTCTTTTTGCTCGGCAATCAGCTTGGAGAGCGATTCGGTCATGGAGTTGAACGACTGCTCCAGCGCTGCCATCTGATCGCTGGTGCGTATTTCGATGCGGTGCGCCAAGTCTCCACGATTGATGCGTCCGGTCGCGTCGTAGAGCTCGGCAACCGATTTAGTGATGCTGCGCGTGAGCCGCACGCCGATCCACAACGCGATCAACTCGATCAGGCCAAAGAAGATGGCGATGCCGGTCAGCACATCGAGAAAGATCCGCGATTTCTCGCCCAGGGTGCTGAACAAGGTGGCGTACACCATGGAGGGACGGGTATCGACCAGCATCAGCCCGCCCAGCGTTTTTCCGGTCTGCCAGTCGACGGCGTTGAAGCGCGTGGCGAAGGGGAACTGGAAGTCAAGACTGTTAGCCGGTGGCGGAACTTGACCTACGCCGACCCGCCCGCTGTCATTGGCCAGGCTGACGGTGGTCTGGGTGTCGCCACCGCTAATCGAGAGCCTGTTGGGTTGGGACGCGCGTTTCGCCGGTTCACCCGCGGGCGAAGGCCCAGTCGTAGCCGCAGAAGGTTGCGGAGCGGCAGCGGAAGGCGGGGCCGCAGGTGTCTCGTCGCTGTCGATCTCGGGTGGAAGTATA